>Ga0209287_10000278_pt1 | contig 33790 bp, 41 predicted proteins | sample PPLLak3cmMay2015_2_FD_187255 | JGI IMG/M metagenome (GOLD analysis project Ga0209287, IMG submission 187255) | Freshwater sediment microbial communities from Prairie Pothole Lake near Jamestown, North Dakota, USA - PPLs Lake P8 Core (1) Depth... | ecosystem: Environmental > Aquatic > Freshwater... | reverse complement strand
GCTTCCTACCGTATTTTTCAGCTGGTTTCGGGGTGTATTATACGAACATAAGCTATTTTATCCTGGTGTTTATCACAGATACGATGTTACTTAGTACCTGCCTTCAACTGGTGCTTAAGAAACAGCCGAACATGAAGTTCCATCGGAAATACACCCTTGTTGCGATCTTCATCGGACTGCTTGCGTTCCTTGTTGGAGCATTTATAGGAGGATGAAGAACCATGTATCAAAGCGATCTGCTTGGGGTTGCTGCAGTCTATATCTATGTTGCAGTACTCATCATATTTACCGAAAAAGTGTTTTCAAAGAAATACCCGGTGCAGAGCAGAAAATTCCTTCATATCATGACTGGAAATATCGCATTCATCCTGCCCTTGTTTGCAACCAGGGAGATCATGGCGTTTGTCGCCGCTGGCCCGTTCATCCTGTTTACGTTTCTCATGAGCCCATATTCACCGATCAAGTCGATGCGGGGGAAAACCTCTGAGGCAGGACATGGATTGGGGTTGGTGTACTATGCGATTACCTGGACCATACTTGCGTATGTGTTTTTCGATCATCGGGAGATCATCGCGATGGGAATCCTTGCTATGTCCTATGGGGATGGTCTAGCATCCCTAATCGGAATAAAGTACGGGGAAAGAAAATACACGGTGTTCAAAGATATTAAAAGCTATGTTGGGTCCCTTGCGATGTTTATCTGTACTTTTCTGTTGCTGATAATTGCCCTTGTGTTCTACTCAGAGCCACTGACGACTCGTACCGTAGCGTACTTGCTTTGTATAGCCGGGGTCGCAACCGTTGTTGAGGGCGTCACACCCCTGGGTCTTGATAACCTCTCGGTGCCGTTTGTCGCCGCAGTGATGTACTGGTTCTATTTGGTGGGGTGACATGCGGCTTATCATCGTGGATGGTCTTGATGGAGTTGGTAAAGACACCCATGCTCAGCGTATCAAACAACGTTATGAGAAAAAAGGGGAAAAAGTGATTGTCCGGTCGCATCCAGAGTCAGATAATTACTACGGTCGGACTGCTAAAAAAGCATTGCTGGGCCAAGGTAAAATTAATCGGCTGAAGGCATCAGTGTTCTATGCGATGGACGTCATGTACTCACTACGACGGTATTATCGGAAGCCGACGAGTGATACACTGATCATGGTGCGGTATCTCATGGGGACTGCCTATCTGCCACGACGATTAACCAAAACAGGGTATCGGTTTTTTGAAAAACTCGTGCCCACATCACCATACATGTTCTTTTTAGACGCCAAGCCAGAGGAGCTCGTCGAGCGGATCAAGCAGCGAAGTGAAACAGAGATGTTCGAAACACAGGAGGCGTTCCTGAAGGTCCGATCGAAAGCCTTGGATCTTGCAGTTGGCTGGCATATCATCAATACGGGGCAGTCGGTGGAACAGACCTACAGCGATATTGAAAAAATATTAGAATCACTTGACAAGAAACAAGCATCATAGACTGTCTTTTGCTGTCATCGTGTCTTTTTTTTATAAAATATCCATCGTCCCAAGGAGCTGTGTTACGACTTCATCTAGACCAGGCACCGTTACAAGTTTTCTTACCTCTGAAGGATGCACCCAGCGGTACTCCTCATGCTCCCAGTCCAGATGAACAAGTTCTTTTGCTTGAAGATGGAACAGAAAAGGGTACACAATCCAGTTATATCTTGTCCCGTCATAGGTATCGGAAAATTCGATGGGGTTTCCTTTCCTGACAAGCTCTACAGAGTTGATATCAACCCCTGTTTCCTCCAGGATCTCTTTTATCGCGGTATCATACGGGTCTTCTAGCTCCTCGACATACCCTGCTACCCCGCCCCAGAGACCACGGTAGGTCCCAACCTGGTTACTTCGTTTCAGAAGAAGAATCTTTCCATCATGCTCTAAGAGACATGTCACCACCTGCGGCATCTGTCAACAACTCCTTCTTCCTTTATCCCAGTTTGTAGTCGAACTGCACCTCATCAAACTGAGCGGAGAGATTCAGCAACGTCTCAATTGGTTTTCCTTTCAGGGTCACTTCAAAAAACACGTTGATGTATGTTCTGGAGACGTTTACCATCCGCTTAGGAGAAATCGAACCGAATAATAGCAATCTCGGAGGGATCAAGGGAACCAGATGCGAGAGCAGAACACCGACATCGGTAAACGCATAATGCGTAGAGCCATTAATGCTCATCATGAAGGTATCATCGGCTGTATGATTCCACATATACGCGATTGTTGAATCGTCGACAAGTCGATTCTCTGCGAACATGAAAAGGAACGGCACAGTGATGTTTCCTGGGATGAACTGCTGGTAGAAGACGCCGTCTAGGGTCAGTCCTGCGTCAAATCGTGAGTCTTCGTAGCAGCAGACAGCGGTGTTTGCCCCACCAAAGGAATGACCGTACATCCCCACTTGTGAAAGGTCGAAATGACCGGAGAAATCTGGGTCTGTGGAATTCATCGCTGTTATTGTATCGAGGACAAATTTCGCATCCTCAACGATGGTTCGCAACGACATGTTAAAAAATTCAGACCGCGCAACCGGGTCAGTTGGTACATCTGCAAGACCGACCGTGCGACCATCAGGAAACACGGTGATACCGGAGACGTATGGATGATTGATTGAGGCGACCACAAAGCCATGGCTGACCAGATCCTCGATGAAAGAGGTGTAGATCTGATACACACCATCATAACCTGGTGAAAAGACAACTACTGGGAACATCCCCGTAGCAATGCTGGTTTCATTTCGTCCATGCGGACGCACAAAGAGGTACGCGTCATTCGGGATGGTGATAAGCGGGATCGGAGATCGATCCTTCAGCCACTGGAACGTCGGATAATCCATAAATTCGGTTCGCGTACCTTCATTGCTTGTCTCAATGGGATACCAGACCTGCAACATCATCTCACGGACATCGCTTGTATCTGTGGTGAAATTTTCTAGTCGACTCGCATCAACCAGATGCATGGTTCGAACACCGATACCATAGGATCCAGTGAGTTTTGGGAGAAAAGAGGCATCATGCGTACCGGACATCTTGATGGCACCGGTTCCTGTTATGAAGACTCGTGCAGAAAAGTGCGTATCATTCAGTAGAAGGATGCCTATCATGTTCATCGTTTTTGGTGCTCCTGTAACAGTCCATTGCCCCACGATGAGTACGCCAGAGAAGACACCGCTTATCGTTCCATGTTCAGTCTCTGCAGATGTGTTCCATTCAGCGGAGAACGTACCACGCGTAGCCCGTCGTCCCTGGTTTAAAGATCCCCATAGAGAACCGGATGTACCATCCTTCTGTTTGTTCCAGGAACCCTGGAATGTCCCATCCGGCCAGTCCGGAGGATTTCGCGCGGCAGCAGAAGGTACTGCTATGGAAAACGAACATGTTATCAACAGACTACAAAACACTATTGAGAAAGCGACTTGTTTTTTCATCTTCATATCCCCCTATCATTCATCTATACTTTAGAGAAGGAGGTTTTCTCTATAAAAGAGTTTCGAACAACCATGTTTTAGAACTTTTTCGAGATATACGCCAGAATCGACTCGAAAATAGCCCGGCCATCACCGATGGTATTCTCCAGTCCAGTTGCAGTCCAATCAGGATGCTGATGCTTGTAGTACGTTCGCTCTGGGTGTGGCATCATCCCAAATACGGTGCCTTGTGGGTTGCAGATCCCTGCGATGTTCATCGGAGAACCATTCGGGTTCCACGGATACCCGGCGTAGTTTCCATCCGGGTCGACATATCGGAACACGATCTGATCGTTTTTCTCAAGTGTTTTGAGATATTGCTCTTGTTTTTCTAAGGGAAACAACAGTTTTCCTTCTGCGTGAGCGCTGGGGATCAGACGGATGTCGTTTCTTTGGATGTTCGAGGTGAACACACAGGTTCCTCTGTTCTCATGTTTCAGGAGCGTCGGCCGGCATTCAAACCGATTCGAATCATTCAGGTACAGGCATGCGTCAGGAACTGGACGAATGATCTCCTCAAAACCAGGCAACAACCCTAGTTCAGTAAGAACCTGGAACCCATTGCAGACGCCTAGGATCGGGCGATCCTGAGAGACATACTCCTTCAGTTGTGCTTGCAACTGGCTTTTGATTCTCGCAGCAAAAATCGCACCAGCCCTAATGTAGTCACCAGCGGAGAAACCTCCTGGTATCATCAGACAATGATAGTCAAGGATGTTGCGGATCTCATCAGCGTTACAGTCGATGTTCAGCAGTTGTTTCAGATGGACGAACTCAGGGCTTGCCCCTAATCGTTTGAACGCGTCATAGGATTCCTGTTCGCAGTTCGTGCCCTCGATTCGTATCACTGCGATGTTGATGTCTTTGAGTTTCATGATATCAGCTTAGGTTCGGATGGTACATACATTCTCTCTTATATCTATTTTTTTTGATGGCAACATTAAAGATGCAGGATGCTATCTAGAGCAAGACGGTGAATTGCATGAAACACGTCCATTATACTGAGGTAGATTTAGAGCATCCACAGGAACCCGGAGTAAAAAACATAAAGGTCCGGTGGCTTATTTCCAAGAAAGATGGTGCGCAGAACTTCGCGATGCGCCTTTTTGAGATTAAACCAGGTGGGAACTCTCCCCTGCATCAGCATGAATGGGAACATGAGGTATTTATTTTGGAGGGGGGTGGGTTTGTGAAAGATCAGACCACCGAACAGCCCTTACAACCAGGTGATGTCCTGTTCATCAAACCGATGGAATGGCATCAGCTCATCAACCGAGGAAGTACGACACTGAAGTTCCTGTGTCTGATTCCTTATCAGAAATAAAGGAAAATTATTAAAAATGCTAAAAAGTATTTTAGTGAAAAAGAAATCATGGTGAATGGCGTGTATGAACTCGTATATATTTTAGTAGCAACCTTTGTCGTCTCACTTATCTCGTTCGTCGGTGTTGTTAGTCTTGCGTTAAATGATAAGATTCTGAATAAAATCTTACTTGTCCTCATTGGTCTATCTGCAGGGGCGCTCATGGGGGGTGCTTTTTTGCATCTCTTGCCTGAGGCTGTCGAAAAAAGCAGCGGGTTGGACGTTTATCTGTTGGTACTTGTGGGTTTCATCCTGTTTTTCCTTATAGAAAAAGTACTGCATTGGCGCCATTGCCATAAAGGCCACTGTGATGTTCATACCTTCCATTACATGAACCTCGTTGGTGATTCTATTCATAATTTCATTGATGGACTGATTATGGCGGCAAGCTTTGTCGTCTCTCTCCCCCTTGGGATTACCACGAGTATTGCGATTGCCACCCATGAGATTCCACAGGAGATCGGTGATTTCGGCGTCTTACTCTACGGTGGTTTTTCAAAGAAGAAAGCGATATTGATGAATTTTGTTGTCGCGTTAACCGCTGTGTTCGGTGGTATTGTTGGATTCTTCGTTTCCAGCTATGTTGAAAATATTGTGATTTATATCCTGCCGTTCGCCGCAGGGGGATTCATCTACATTGCTGCAACCGATCTTGTCCCAGAGATCAGAAAAGAACTAGATATGAGAAAATATATGGCGACGCTTTTCGTGTTCATCTGTGGTATCATTCTTATGTGGTTTACCAAATTGCTCTTCGAGGGATAATTTTTTTAAATAGGGGAAAAAAGAATAACGTGTGCTTAGCAATTCCAGGGAAAATCATCGAGCTTGACAAGAAGAAACAAAATGCGACCGTTGATTACGGCAGTGGAACAAAACGGAAAGCAAACGTGTCCCTTGTAGAAGTAAAGATTGGTGATTACGTTCTGGTTCATGCTGGGTTTGCCATACAGGTTCTTGATGAAAAAGAGGCACTAGAGACGCTTGCGTTGTTTCGAGAAATGTTGTCTCTGCAGGAGGAGGAGCGCTAGTGTTTTCCTTGCGTGATAAACAGCTTGCTGAGGACATTATATCTCAGATTACCAAAGCAAAAATGCATCTTCGGTTCATGCACGTGTGCGGCACCCATCAGGATACTTTGGTCAAACATGGATTGGATGTGTTGTTGCATAAATGTGGTGTTGAGATTGGTCAGGGCCCGGGATGCCCTGTCTGTGTCACGACCCCTAAGGAAATCGAGGAGATATTGCTGCTTGCGAAACAGGGAAAGACGATTGCTACCTTTGGGGACATGACCCGTGTCCCTGGAGTCAGTTCCTCACTGCAGCAGATGAAGACAGAGGGTTGCGATGTCCGGACGGTCTATAGCATCGAGGATGCGTTAAGCCTCGCGATGCATCACAAGGATAAAGATGTCGTCTTCATGGCGGTTGGTTTTGAGACGACTGCACCGACTACGGCATCGGTGCTGTTGCAAGACCCGCCATTGAATTTTTCCATACTGTGTTGTCATCGATTGATCCCCCCCGCATTACAGGCAATCCTTAGGATGGGCGAACTCAAGATTGATGGGTTCATTGAACCGGGGCATGTCTCTACGATTATTGGAGTAAAACCTTATGAGTTTATCTCCAAAGACTATCACGTCCCTCAGGTGATTGCGGGTTTTGAGCCACTGGATCTTCTCATGGCAGTTTGGATGCTGGTGCGACAGATACAGCAGAAAAAAGCCGTTGTTGAGAACGAATATGTTCGAGCAGTGAAGCCGGAGGGGAACACAAAGGCGCAGCAGATACTTCAGCAAGTATTCGAACCAACGGATGTCAAGTGGAGAGGATTTCCTCTGATTCCTCAGTCTGGTCTGCATCTGCGTAAGAAGTATGAAGCGTATGATGCGCAGAAGAAGTATGAAGACGAGCTTCAGATGATAGCAAAAGAGGAGTTTGCTGAACCGGTGGGATGTTTATGCGGTGAGGTTCTGAGAGGTCTCGTTTCCTCAAAGCAGTGTCCGCTGTTCGGCCGTGAGTGCACCCCTGAGAACCCTGTTGGTCCGTGTATGGTGAGTAGCGAGGGGAACTGTCATATTCTGTATCGGTACACAAAGAAATAAGCTGGGAACAGCTGGTTATCGTATTTTTTTCCGAAGTTTGAAGAGAACTAAGGTGGTAATCAGGGCGATGAGAAATGCACCGATGGTCCCTGCAATGATGCCGGTGAGTGGATAGAGGAAATGGATTCCAACGGCGTAGCTCACAACGCTGGGACTGCCGTAGATCATGCCTTTTGCCATGGCAGCAGTGAATTGAGGTCCATGTTCTCGCTGGGAGATCAGCATCGTTGACAGGAATATTGCGGGAAACACAGAGAAAATCCCGCTGAGAATGGTTCCAAGGTTGGAGAATGAGACCGCGATGGCAATAACGATGCCAGCAATGAGACTTCTGCCGAGGAGTTTGAGTGGTGTGTAATGGACCTTGATGGTGTTTTTGGAAGTTATTTTTTTCTTTTTATCAAGGATGAGGAATGCGAGGAGAAAACAGATTATATATAGGGTAAGTGAAATGATTATGGATGTGAGGCTGGAGTAATAGATCACGATGGTTAGTGCTGTCCATGTAAGCAATGAGCCTGTAAGAGCGACAAGAATTTTCTTATGAGCAAGGAGGGCGAAGATGAGGAGAAAGAGTAGGTTGAGTCCCATTTCTGCGGGGACGATGATGACTGATTCTGAGGCGAACCAGACTCCTTTGTCTAGGGCGATGAAGAGGAATGCGATGATGATGGTCGAGGGGAGGGTTCCGATGACTCCTCCTGTTTTTGTGCCGTATTTTTCTGCAATGATGGTAACGAGGATGACGACGAGAGCAGATAATGCGAAGGGGATGATGGTGTGATAAAGCAGTGAGTATTCCATGTGACTGGGGGATGCGTTCTTCTTCTTAAACGTTTCTTTTTTGCTCGTTTGGAAAAGTATATATACCTTATTTGTAATACCTACAAAATTGTAATTGTTACAATATAGTAACTAATACAGCTCTGATCTGCATGTATGAAAAATACGTAAAAATCCTCAAGGACCATACATTGAAGGTAACATCACCGCGACTAGAGATCCTCAAATATCTCGACTTACATCACACCCATCCAAACGTCGAAGAAATCTACTCAAACCTGAAAAAAACACACCCATCACTCTCTAGGACCACGGTCTATAACTCCCTAGAAATACTCAAGAAACACAGGATCGTCCAATCACTGACCATCTCCGGATCAGAACTCAGATACGACATCCAAGAAGGACTCCACCACCATTTCATCTGTACCCGCTGCGGCGCCATATTCGATATCGCCATCTCCTGTCCGAACATGGACAGAACCCTCCAAGGAGGACATCACGTCGAAGAAGTCCAGGGGTACTTTAAAGGAATTTGCAAGAAATGCCGGACAAAGGAGAAAGGACGGAATAACAATGGATAAAAAAACATTTCATAAAATCTCCTACGGCCTCTACATCGTCTGCTCAAAGAATGGAGAGAAAACCAACGGACAAATCGCCAACGCCTTATTCCAAGTCACCTCAGAACCACCCACCATTGCAGTCAGCATCAACAAACAGAATCTCACCCACGATTACATCACAAAAAGCAAGGTGTTCACCGTCTCCATCCTTGACAAAAAAACCCCTCTTACGCTCATAGGAACATTTGGATTCAAATCAGGTCGAGACATCGACAAATTCAAAAACGTAAACTTCAAGCTCTTAGCAACACAAGTCCCTATTATCTTAGATAATACCATAGGTTATCTCGAGGCAGATGTCATCAATACAATCGATGCCGGAACCCATACGATTTTCATAGGGAAGATTACTGATGCGAAACTTCTGACCAAAGAATCGGTCATGACCTATGAGTATTATCATGAAGTAAAAGGTGGGTACTCACCAAAAAGCGCACCGACCTACTTTAGTGATATTGATAAAAAAACAGAGAAAAAAAAGGAGGACGTAAAAATGGACAAATATGTATGTACAGTATGTGGATATATCTATGACCCAGCAAAAGGCGACCCAGACAGTGGTATCGCTGCAGGAACCGCCTTTGAAGACATTCCCAACGATTGGGTCTGCCCTATCTGCGGAGCAGGAAAAGACGCATTTGAGAAACAATAAGGAAAAGACAACACCAGGAAAGTATATAAATAAATGAAAATTGTAACATGAAACGGAGGAATTTGATTATGTGCAAAAACTGTGGCAGTGAGGAGTCTACCCTGAAGATCCTATACAAATGTGACTGTAAAGAAAAAGACTGCACCTGTGACTCTGTGATTGGATTTGAAAAAGAACCAACCGCAGTCCCGCACTGTTGCGGTGCACCGATGAAACGAATAAAATAAAAAATTGTGTGTAAAGGAGGTAAAAAAAATGATATTAAGTAAGAAATTAGAAAACGCAATAAACAAGCAGATCAACGCAGAACTCTGGTCAGCGTACCTGTATCTCTCCATGTCCGCCTACTTCGAATCTATGAACCTTGGCGGGTTTGCGAACTGGATGAGAGTCCAGGCCCAAGAGGAAGTCAGCCATGCTATGAAATTCTACAACCACATCATTGAACGCAGAGGCCGGGTACTCGTCAGTGCGATCGCTGCGACGCCAACAAGCTGGAAATCACCATTGCATGCGTTTGATGAAGCATTCAAACACGAACAAAAAGTCACTGCTATGATCGAAAACCTCGCAAACATCGCAGCAACAGAGAAAGACTACGCAGCCACCAGTATGCTCAAATGGTTCCATGACGAACAAGTCGAAGAGGAACTCCAGACAGATACTATCGTTCAGAAACTAAAAATGGTCGAAAAAAGCACCGGCGGTCTCTTCATGTTAGACCGAGAGCTTGCTAAGAGGAAAAAAGAATAATCACATCTAACAGGAAAATTGAGCAAGGATGAGAGCATGGATTTGAGAAAATACACACTTGAAGAACTTCTACTCGCCGCGATGAAAGCAGAAATCGAAAGCTCTGCGGTGTACACCACAATTGCCGAAACAGTAAAAAACGGTTTACTCAAAGACAAATTTAGATTTCTAGCAAAAGAAGAGCAGAAACACAAAGCGTTCATCGAGCAGGTGTATAAAGCAAAATTCCCTAAGCGAAAAATACTTATTCCCAAAACCACCCCTGTTCCCATCCCTTCACTCAATCTACCTGATGAAGATGCCCCGCTTGGTACTATTCTTAAGAACGCGATGGCTGCAGAGCAAGCAGCCCATGAGTTTTACCAATCGCTCTCCAAGCAATTCACAAAAAACGATATGACGATACACAACACTCTTTCTTACTTTGCAGACATGGAGCTGCAGCATTACAAAATCCTTGAGATTGAAAAAGAAAGCATGGATCGATTCGAAGAAGCAGATATCTATTGGCCGATGGTCCATGCAGGACCTTAGAAGAAAACGACAATGGAGATGAAGAGGATGAAAAGTTTAAAAGGAACACAAACAGAAAAAAACCTCCTTGCAGCCTTTGCAGGAGAATCCCAGGCAAGAAACCGATACACCTATTTTGCATCCCAAGCAAAAAAAGAAGGATACGAGCAAATCTCTGCCATTTTCCTTGAGACTGCGGAGAACGAAAAAGAACACGCAAAGGTGTTTTTTAAACATCTGCAGGGTGGTATGGTTGAGATTACTGCGATGTACCCCGCAGGAATCATCGGCACAACAGAGGACAACCTCAAAGAAGCAGCGGAGGGGGAAAAAGCTGAATGGGGAACGATTTACCCAGATTTCGCTTCTATTGCAGAGAAAGAAGGATTCTCCGAGATTGCCTGCAGCTATAAAAATATCGCCAAGGTGGAGGCACACCACGAGAAACGATACCGGACACTTCTAGCAAACCTTGAGAAAAAGCAGGTGTTCAAGAAAGAAAAGATCGTGAGATGGAAATGCAGAAACTGCGGATATGTCCATGAAGGAACGAACGCCCCAAGCAAATGCCCAGCCTGCCAACATCCACAAGCATATTTTGAGATTAACGAAGAAAATTACTAACACAAACGCCTTCAAAAACTGAAAAGGTGAGATGGTGGGAAACCAAGACGATATCGTCCCTGATGCAGAAGTTGACTGTGTCGGCCTGTACTGTCCGATGCCTATCGCCATGACCAAAGAAGAAATCGAAAAAATCGACATCGGTCAGATTCTCAAGGTCGAAGCTGACGATCCTGCCGCAGAAGAAGATCTCAAGCGATGGGCAAAACGAACAGGACATGAAATCCTGAAATTTGAAAAAAAAGGAGCCTTGCTTACCTTCCATATCAAAAGAATGAAATAAGGAGTTCCCATGAAAGATGAAAACTCGATACTGTATGTGATAACCACAGACAATCCAGAGAAACAATATGCACCCTTAGTCCTGGCTCAGACCGCGAAAATGATGGACCTCACACCACTAGTATATTATCTGGGGACAGGATTAAAAATCCTTCTTCCCGGGGCGGCAACAAAGATAAAACTCGGCAGCTTCCCCAGTGTTGCTGAGATGCTACAAAAAACCATGGATATGGGTATTACCGTCTATGCCTGTGAGGCGTCGAAGCAGATGTGCGGCCTTGAGCAGGTTCACTTGATACCTGGCCCGAAAATTGTTGGTGCAGGCACCTTAAATGATCTTGCGCTTGACGCAGGGGCGACCATGTGGTTCTAACGGAGGAGTAAATGTCACGTATTTATCTTGATCATGCATCATCAATGCCGATAGACCGTCGTGTGTTTGAGTTCGCAAAACCATTCCTTAGCTCGTCCCATGGGAACCCGTCCTCGCTTCATTCCGTAGGATTGGAGGCCAGACGTGCAGTAGAAGAATCACGCAAGAAAATCGCAGAATTCATCCATGCGGAAAACGAAAACACCATTATTTTTACTGCAGGAGCAACCGAGGCAAACAACCTTGCGGTCAAAGGCACCGCATTACGAAACATCACACAAGGGAAATCGGTAATTGCTTCCGCTATCGAGCATATGTCCGTGCTCAACCCGATGAAAGAGCTGCAGAAAAACGGTTTTACCTTCGCGACGCTGCCTGTTGATTCGACAGGCATGGTGGACTTCAAAAAACTTGAAACAATGCTAACAAAAAACACGGTTCTTACTTCTGTGATGTATGCGAACAATGAAATTGGGACCATCGAGCCAATCCCGGAGATCAGCACACTTGTGCATGAGAAAGGAATATACCTTCATGTGGACGCGGTCGCTGCTGCCGGACGTATTCCCATCGATGTTCAGAAGGATGGTATTGATCTGCTCACTCTTTCTTCGAATGATTTGTATGGTCCTCAGGGGGCTGGAGCGCTCTATGTGAAACCAGGTGTGAAACTCCAGTCTGTCCTGCTTGGTGGTGGCCAGGAACGTGGCCTTCGCTCAGGTACAGAAAATATCTTTGCAATCGTAGGGATGGGCGAAGCAGCACGAATCGCACAACAAGAAGCCCAGCAGGAAAATAAACGACTCGTACCTATTAGGAATAAGCTGATCAAAGAAATCCTCACCATCGATCAATCCTTCCTGACGGGACATCCCATTCAACGCTTGCCGCATCATGCAAGCTTCCGATTTAGTTATATAGAAGGGGAAAGCATTCTGCTGAATATGGACATGTACGATATCCAGGTGTCAACCGGTTCAGCCTGTTCATCAAAGACACTGGAGCCATCGCATGTTCTTCTAGCAATCGGCTTAAAACATGAGGAAGCACATGGGTCCATGGTGCTGACGCTTGGGCGTTCCACAACCATGGATGATGTCCAACCGGTAAGCAAGGCGACGAACGAGACCGTCCAACGCTTACGAAAACTCTCCCCAATGTCTCAAGAATGGAGGAAATAAGAATGGCAACCGTAGGATATAGTAAGAAAGTCATGGAACATTTTATGAACCCCCGGAACGTCGGTGTGATTGAAAACCCCGATGGCTACGGAAAAGTAGGAAACCCGGTCTGCGGAGACGTCATGGAAATTTTCATTAAAGTAAAAGATGATAAAATCACGGATATCAAGTTTCGGACGTTCGGCTGTGGGTCGGCTATTGCGACCAGCAGTATGGTCACGGAGCTTGCGAAAGGAAAACACATTGATGAGGCTGTGAAGATCACCCGTGGTGATGTTGCAAACGAACTTGATGGTCTGCCTGCCCAGAAAATGCATTGTTCGAACCTCGCTGCTGATGCATTGCATGAGGCGATTAAGGATTATAAAAACAAGAAACAAAAGAAGTAATACGGAGGTATTCAAGTATGGTAAAATTAAAAGAAATCTATAAATGTAATGTCTGTGGGAATATCGTAGAAGTCGTCCACGCCGGTATTGGTGAACTTGTCTGCTGTGGACAACCTATGGAGCTGCTCACCGAAAAGCTGCAGGATGCTGGAAATGAAAAGCATGTGCCGGTGATTGAAAAGACCCCAACTGGTGTGACCGTAAAAGTAGGTTCGATTCCTCATCCTATGGAAGAGAAACACTATATCGAGTGGATTGAGCTGCATGCTGATAATGTGGTATACCGGAAGTTTTTAAAACCGATGGAAAAACCAGAAGCAGAATTTACTGTCACAGCAAAACATCTCACCGCACGAGATTACTGCAACATCCATGGATTGTGGAAGTCGAAATAATCAGTTTTCGCAGAACCACAATTTTCTTTTTTTTATCTTTTAAGAGAACTTCGTAAAGGTTATATAGGCACCATTGCATACTAATTGTTAACAATTAACCCGGGAGGTTAGGACTTTGTCGGAAAAACAACGAGATAAAAACTCTATTACCAATGTAGCAGAGAAAGAACTTGATCTTCTCATCAGACATGTCGATGTCTTAAGAACCGTTCGAGACCACGGTCCGATTGGAATCATCAGGCTCTCTCAGATAACCGGCCAACCACAACATACGATTAGATACTCCCTTCGAACGTTGGAACATGACGGCATCATAAGACCATCTGCCCAAGGCGCCGTTATCACAGAGAAGATCCATGAAACACTTGGAACCCTCGAATCAACCCTTGATGACATGATAACCACGATGTCTGATTTGAAGAAGAAATTGAAATAAAAGAGATATTTTCATAAAATCCGAGAAGCACCATTGCTCCAAAATTTTTAAATAGGATAAGCAAATAGTCTTTCTCAACCTAAACGAGGTGCAAGAAAAATGAAACACAGCAATCTATTGCTCATAACGATGATAATAAGCAGCCTTCTTCTCATCGCTACGTTTTCAGTCCAGGCTGCAGATGTAACCATCACGGATATCATAGAAGATGTCAGTTCCGTTGATTTTAACCAACAAACAACCGTTATTACCACTCATCCCGATATTGATGTTCAAAATATTGATATCATCAAAGCAACCTACACCCAAGTAGGAACGCAAGCAACGGTCACCTTGCAAGTGAGAGGTTCTATCGAGAATAGGGGAAAAATCATCGACTTTTACGGTGAAGATTCTTTCGGCCCACTAAATTTTGTGGAATATGATTTTCAAATAACCACCACAGAACAAGACTATCAAATTAGTTACGCAAATCAAACCGGTCAGATCAGCAATGGCATTGATGCAACAAACCTTACCTCCTCTGATTACACCGTTGCTGGTGACACCCTTACCATTACCTTCCAATTAACAAGCCCTGAGGAAATCTATGACAATATGAGTGTCACATCCATGTTCGTAAAAATGAATTTTTCAGCATCTGGTGAAGACTTTACTGACTTCGTCTATCTGTCAGATATCGCCCCTAACCCCGCACTGGAGATCATGGAGGCGTACGCACAAAGCAACATTGGCTTGGTAGGAGAAACCATTCAATTTAACGGAAGCATCATTCCGCTCACCGGACAACCACCCTACGAATTCCAATGGGAATTCGGAGACCAAGGGACCTCAACACAGCAGAATCCCACCCATGCCTATGCCAAAGCAGGCGAATACACCTATACTTTTACCGTCTCAGACCAAGCAGGTGATACCGTCAGTGAGACCGGCAGCATCACAATCTCCTCAGAGGGAGGCTCCAATGGTTCAGGTATAGCCGACAATATGATCCTGTTTTTGGCAATACTAGCTATTGTTATTGTCATAGGTGTTGTTGTCATCATCTGGATCATCCGGCGATAATCCACCCGCATCCTTTTTTTCTTTTTTTTTCTTGAGTTATCTTTTTATGGTCTGAGAAGATGACTTTCATACCGAGGGGTAAGTCCATGAAAGATGGCGAAAGTAAATACGCGTATAAGAAGAAAACAGCCTGGGACCTATTTTCAAAACCACAAATCACCACTGCCTTTACGTTTGCAGAAGGATACAAGACGTTTCTTAACAAAGCAAAAACAGAACGAGAAGCAATCCAGGTAATCGCTGAGGCAGCGAAAAAACAAAAGAAAAAAATCGTGGTCAACCAAGAAAAATCAGCAGCGATTGTCATCAAAGGAAAAAAACCTATTCGCGACGGACTACGCATCGTCATTTCCCATATCGATTCTCCGCGACTTGATCTCAAACAAGTGCCTCTCTATCAGGACTCAGAGAGCCATCTTGCCCTGTTCGAAACACATTACTATGGCGGAATTAAGAAGTTCCAATGGGTCGTCATCCCACTCGCATTACATGGGGTGATTGTGAAAAAAGACGGCAAAAAAATCACGCTTACTTTAGGAGAAGATGACCTTGACCCGGTCTTTTCAGTACCAGATTTACTCCCACATCTGTCCCATGACGTCCAGGATAATAAAAAAATTGATGAAGCAATCAAAGCAGAAAGCCTAGACATCGTGATCGGAAGTCTACCTGCGAAAGGTGATTTTAAAGAAAAAATCAAAGCAGCTCTCCTTGAAAAACTCCATGCCGAGTATGATATCACCGAAGAGGATTTCATCTCTGCAGAACTTGAGGCGGTTCCTGCTTTCAAGGCACGTGACCTGGGATTTGACCGATCGTTAATAGGTTCGTATGGACAAGATGATCGGATCTGTGCCTATGCAGCGTTACAAGCAATCCTGGATGTAAAAAACCCGGAACATACGATCCTAGCCCTTTTCGTCGATAAAGAAGAGATAGGCAGTGAGGGGAACGCCTCAGCACAGGCTCCTTCTTTTCTGAGGTCTCTAATCAGAGAACAGGATGCAAATGTCGACATCGACAGCGTCTTGCTCAAATCAAAGGTGATCTCTGCGGATGTCTCCTCAGCAGTCACCCCAAATTACACCGATGTCTTTGAGCTGAAAAACGCTTCATCGTTAGGCAATGGCGTCGTGATGTCCAAATATACGGGACATGGCGGGAAATACTCAGCCAATGACGCCTCAGCAGAATATATTGCTGAGATTCGGACACTGCTTGACAAGGCAAAGGTACCTTGGCAAACCGGGGAACTTGGAAAAGTCGATAAGGGCGGCGGAGGCACGGTTGCAAAATATTTCTCACGGTTGGGCATGGATGTCGTTGATCTTGGTGCCCCTGTGCTGTCCATGCATTCACCCTATGAGGTCACCAGCAAAGCCGATCTTTATGCATCATATCTTGCATACCTTGCTTTCTTTAAAGGCTAACAGAAACTGCTTGGTTAGAACGACCGTTGTCGTCCGTTCCTCGTAGAAACATCGTCCTGGCAATATTCTGGTGTGCATAGTTTATTTGTTTTTTGGGCGATAGGAAATCCAGCAAGATGCATCATCGGCATGGTTGCCTTTTTTCCATGTTTCCATCGTGCATAAAACCAGTGCGAGAAGAAAAATATCGGATTGAGCATCCATTTCATGTCCGGTCTCCAGAAGTCGATGTTGTTCTTCCAGCATCGGGCGATGACCTCCCATTGCAGCTCTGAGAGGTTTTTCAGATTCGTCCGACAATGGCTTCCTAGCACTGCTTCTTTTAATGGGATGAACAACACGGGTGTGTAGAACATCTTCGCATGATGGTTCTTCAGATCATCGATGAGATCGAGGGTCGCACGGACGTCATCGTCTGTCTCATCGGGTTGCCCGGTCATGATTGTGCATAACGGCCACCAGTCGTAGTCGTTCATGATGCCTACGCCCTGTACCACAAGCTCAGGCCAATTATCGACACTGTAGGGGAGTGCTTTTCCTTTCATGTATTTCTTCATGAGACGCACACTACCGGTCTCAATGCCGACTTCAACAGAGACGAAACGCTTCGGGTAGGATTTATTCAACTCTGGTGTCCATCGTGTTTTTTCGAGAAGTATCGGTGATAATTCCTCCATAAGTTTCCGATCATAGATAACGGGTGCAAGAGACGCATGAGAAAGCAGTATATGTTCAACACCAGGGTACGATGCGATAGTCTTGTATAATTTTACGATTTCTTCTCGATTCGGGATGAAACCAGGTTTCGATTTATACAAGAAAATATCTTCAGTGACCGTAAAAATAGTAGACGATCCGCCCTCGACGTTGGTTTTCACCTCTTTCATGATATAATCAAGGGGGAACGAATATTTCGTCCGGTTCGTTGGACTGCAGAACTGGCAGCCTCTTCCGCAGCCACGGGTGATTTCTACCATGCCGTAACACGCAGCGTGGGTGATTGGAGGGATTTTTTTTCTGTCGGGTTTCTTTGCGGTAAAATACGATGGTACCGCTTCATTATTGAGCATTTTTTTAAACACACTGATGAGGTCTTCTTCTCCTTCTCCTTGGAACAGAACGTCGATACCCCATTTTTTTTGGATCCCGGATTCGTTAATCTGCCAGGAGCCTGCCCCACCAACAATGATTTTTGGTTTATACTCTTGGATGGAGGGATGAGTGATGAGTTTTTCGAATTCCGCTGCATTCAACGCCTCTCCGCCAAACCCGATCAGCGAGTTATAAGTGGTTGACACATAAGCCAGTCCCATCGGGTCCATGGAGGAGATGCCCAGGATCTTCGTGTTTTTACCGATAAATCTGTGTAACTGATCGTAATGCGCGACTACGACGTTTTCTTCGCCAAACTCCCTGGTAAGCAACGATTCTACTTTTCGAAGACCATAGATAGTCCGCTGCGCAGTCCCGTCATCGTTACTTGGGATATTCTCTAGGTGTTCCCGTAAGGCTAATCCGGACAGTTTTTTGGGAAATGTGCAAATGAACGCTGCGAAAGGATTGTCGTCGTACTCGTTTGCCTCAGCACGCGATGCAGTAAGGACAATAGGGTAGCCCTCCTGATGTTTATCCATCGAGGACAGCCTCCCGTTTCTTGTGTCTCAGCAGGATTGTTTTAAACACCGGGTCCTTCATGGTATCTTGTAGTTTGAGGAGGAATTCTTTCCAGGAGAGTGCGTTGCGGGACCAACGGATCATTTCTTTTTTATGCAGTGAGAGTATTTTAAGGAAACTTTGCCAATTGTACCCTTCTTCCTTTAAGGGCGTGGACCATCCTGCGTCGTTCCAGAGATAGGTGGGAAGTCGATTGCCGAACCACAGGCTCAGGGAATCAATATCCCATGCGTTGTCTTTTTGTTCTTCTGATTGTTTCTTTAATAAAAGCGGTTCTGGTGGTATACGTAACTTCATCGATGATCCCCCATATACATGGTAGATAACCTATGGTAATGTCCAGTAGTTTTTATAATTTTAGAAAAAAATGAACCACTTTTTCCCCCTCATACAACAAATATTTATATAGAAGCAGCCTCTATATAGCAAAACAGAATAAGACAATCCTTAGGGGGATATCTCAATGAAAAAAAATTCAATAAAAGTAATATGTACGCTTGTGATCCTCATTTTTTTTGTTATACCAACGTCAGCGATGATTCAACAGAAAAAACAGATGCCGGTACAGATGTCGCTTCTCGATGACTTTGACCCACTGGTCGACAATATCACAGTCACCGTCACCATTAAAGAGATTCGTGCCCTGAAAACAATCGATTTATTATCCGACCCTGACTTTTACGTAAAAGTAAAGATTAATGATGCGGAATTTATCAGCGATGTTTGGGAAAATATGAAGTACGTCGAAGACCCAGATTTTTCTGTTGCCTCTCAGGTCCCCAAGGATGATGAGTTCGTCAACGTCTCAATCGAACTCTGGGACAAAAACAATAACATCGATCTTCTCTGCGATATCAGCGCGGATGATGGGAATTTTACTCAGGTGCGCACCGCAGATATTGTGTACAGTATCGCAGCCGGTGTCTGGTGGGGTGATGATTCCCTTGGAGATCCCAGCGGATTAGGACGATTAAACGGATGTGATGATAACAGCATCTATCAGCAGGACCGGGACTGTGAGCTCTGGTTTGATATTACACAAAATGATTTCGACCAAGATGGTTTTCCCTATTGGCTTGAGACAGAAGTGTATAACACCAGTCCTCTCGTAAGTAACCTTGGTGAAGATGCAGACGACGATGGCATCCCCATAGAATGGGAGCATTTCTTTGGTTTAACCTATTACGAATGGGGACATGACGAAGGATATTACATGGTCTATGACCCGTTCGGGTGGGAAAATTTTACCGATATCGACGAGGATGTCGATGCATTGAACAACATCGAGGAATACAAAACCTGGCAATGGGGCTCTGACCCCTACCGGCAGGATATTTTCCTTGAAATCGACCAGATGCAAAAAGAACCAGGCAACAACGACACGACCGTCCCAGTTCTATCTTATGAATTCCTCCGAGATTCTCACGCGAAACACAATATCTTCTGGCATATCGATGATGGTCGGCTTGGTGGTGGTGAAGTCGTGCCTTATAAAGCGGAACTCCAAGAATATGACCTTGATCAATTCTACTGGAAATACTTCATGCATCAAAACTCAAACAACTGGCGACGCGGTGTCTTCCATTGGGGTTTCATCGGCTATAACGTCACCCAGACCGTTGGTTTTACCTTTGGCTCAAGAATTGGAGGATTGTTTGCCGTTGATTGTTTTTATCTCCCTGCATTGTTCCTGAAGACACAGGTCAAGATCATTCCACTGTTCTCAAGTCTGGTGAGAAAAACATTTAACAGTGAGAAACAACTCGCTTACATCTATGCTGGTGTCATAATGCATGAGACGGGTCATTCTCTCGGGATCAATTGTCCCGGTGTTGATTGCCATGATGGTAAATGGCCTTGGGAGATTAATTACTGGCGCTACGGGTCGTACAAAAGCGTGATGAACTATCGATACGTGTACAGCGCACTTGTCGATTATTCTGATGGATCCCGCGGGAAAAACGATTGGGATGATTGGGCAAGCATTGACCTGACCAACATCAACCCCCGGCCTCATTGGTAAACGATACCTTCAGCAACACCATTGAAAGGAATGAGAAGAGTCTCTCTCCTTTTTTTCTTTACACGATATACTTCACTGGTAATTTCTGAACAAAAAATTGATACTTCCCGCGGATCGTCCGAGGAATAAAATCCATGTATTCGATGGATAACGAAAACTCATCTCCCAATCGTGTACGGATATTCTCTTTGATATGATGAACGTCATCATCGGAGAACCCTTCTTTTTTCACGATATGAAGGATTAGTTCTCCTTCATGGTTCTGGTAGAGCTGATATTCCTTCATATGAGCAGATGATCGTGAGATGAGTTGCAGCACCCCCATCAGCGGCACGAGCCGACCGGTGTTGGAGACCATGAAATCCTGGATTCTTCCCTCCACTGACTTGAGAAGAGGAACCTGTCGGCCACATTCGCACTGCCGTGCCGTATAGACAGCGATATCTCCGGTCTTATATCGAATGAACGGGAAAATCCCGGTGTGGAAACCCGTCGCAACAATCTCTCCTATCTGTCCTTCTTTTATTACGTGTTGTCCGTTTCTGTCGATGAGCTCGACATATCCGTAATCTGGGAAGATATGATACGTGTTTGCTTTTTCACAGGTACCTGATAAGACGCATTGTTCACGATGTCCATATTGACCATGCACCCTGCAGTGGAAAAATGATTCCAGGAACTCACGTTGCCAATCGTAGATGGTTTCCCCGAAAGAATAAATTGCTTTGACTCCTTTGACTTCCATTGAGTGTTGCTTCATATACGTCCCAAGCATCGTCATCGCTGAGGGATATCCTATGAAATATCCTGGGTGAAGATGCATGATTTTTTTTACATAGATGGGGAGGTTCTGTTCAGTCATCTGATAGGATGAAAGAACAAGTGTCCGTGACAATGGGCGGAACTCCCAGGGTTTTTCCCTGCCGATGAGCTGCACCGAATTGTCCATGACATCGCAGCCACCACGGTTGAGTAGAATTTTGAGATATGCGAGGTGTTTTGCGAACCAGACTCCTTTTTCAATGCAGAATCGAAGCGAAAACCCAGTCGATCCACCGGTGTTGGTTTCCTCAAAAGCTGACGGCGGATAATTGGTCGCCTTGAACTCATTTGCATACTCTTGTACTGTTTCTTTTCCCAGGAATGGTAGATGTTGGAAGTTTTCGAACGATTTAATATCGTCCGGTGTCATCTTCAGTGTTTTGAAGAGTTTTCTGTAGTACGGGACATGGTCGTATGCGTGATGGAGGAGTGCGGTGAGCTGTTGCCATTGGTACGCTTGTATTTGTTCCGAAGACCATGTTTCTGCTTGTTTTGCGAACTGGTAGGTTTTTTTATAGGCTGAATTGTAGAAAAGTGTGGTCAGTGCAATCCCACGTCCTGTGTCTTCGTCGAAGAGGTATTGCCAGAGTTTGTGCATAGCTCCTCAGGTTGTGTTGTGGTGGAGGAGTCGTTACCCGCTAGATAACAGTTTCTGTTCCCTGGAGAAAAAAAGTGTCCCTCCTAATGTATTCTGGAGTGGTTCAGGAGAGAAAAATTACAGAATATTTATATACTTTTATATATACTATATAATATTAATAGGGCGTATCAGAGATACGTTCTAAAAAAAGGATGCACACAAAATGCACTTGAGGAGACATATGAAGAAAATCATGACAATTACGTTCCTAGGTTTTTTGATAACGAGTGGTTGGGTAGCGGCTGCATCAGAACTGCAATATCCTCAGGGAAACACAAAGATAATCGCACACAAGACACTGTCACTACAGTGCTCGTCTCAACCCACGATCCTTGAACGAGGAGAAGCAGTTGTCGTCGCACTTAAGGAAATGACATCTCAAGTAATAGAACCAAACAAACCAGTGCTCCCCATCATCGTAAAAACCTACCAGATACCCTATGAATCACAGAACATCATTATCACCTGCACACCCAGGGACATCCACACCATGGTTCTTCCAAAGAAAATCATGGCTGCTCGTATCGCCCCACTCTCAAAAATACGCCTGCTCAACAACAGTGTCAAAGACGACTCCATCTACACAAGCACGTCCTTCTACCCTGACACCTGGTATCGAACCACGATCGGTGCGGGATGTGATGCAGATACTGGGAAAATCATTCGTGTCAAAATCGTCTGCTATCCTGTCCGTTATTCACCGGCAACAAATCAAATAGAATATGCAAGCTCATTTGACATCGGACTAACCTATGAAGAACCATCAACTGCATCACAGACCAATGACACCTACGACATGGTAATCATCGCCCCCAACATATTCAGATCAAAAATCCAACCTCTCATAGATTTCAAAAACTCAAAGGGACTTAGAACAACGTTTAAAGCAGTCGAAGAAATCCTTGACCAATACACGGGAACTGACCCTCCGGAGCAAGTGAAATATTTCATAAAAGATGCGTACGATACCTGGGGCATCCAGTACGTGCTGCTTGTTGGAGGGCTAAAATCCCATCTCTTTGCAAACGATAAAGATACGGCTTCCGCTGGTTGGAACGCCTGGTGGGTGCCTGTCAGATACGTCAACATCCCACAGGATGATGATGAAGGATGCCTCTCTGACCTTTACTACGGCTGTCTGTATAATTCAACAGGGAAGTTTGACAGCTGGGATTCAAACGGTGACGGTATCTACGCGGCTTGGAACGCCCCTGGTGTAGCAAAAGACACCTTCGATCTTTATCCAGAGGTCTCGGTCGGCCGCTTACCCGTGACAAACCAAAGGGAAACCGGCAACATGGTCAAGAAAATCATCACCTATGAAACCACCAGCCCCGATGAGAAACCCTGGTATAAGAACTTCATTGGCATCGGAGGCAAAACATTTGGGTATTATGAGGGCAAACCAGACGGGGAGTATCTCTGCGACCTTACCTATAACTATACAAAACAAGCGATTCCTGATTTATCACTCCTATCGGTCTATACGACAAATAAGAACATCAGCGGGCTTGTCCCCGTCACGAAAGATATCCAAAAAGCGCTGTCACAAGGAGCCGGATATGTCGATTTCCAGGGGCATGGGAATCCATTTGTCTGGGATACGATTTGGTATGATGGCCAATATCCGAGCGATTGGTGCGGCGGTATTTCCTCTTATAACTTTCTGAAAATATCAAATCAAGAAAAACTTCCCGTTGTCGTTGTTGGCGGATGCCATAATGGCATGTACAACGTCTCCATGCTAAAGACAATGAGTAAGAAAACCAGTGCGCAATATTTCTGTTACGGGCTCCCAATCCCTGTCTGCTTTAGCTGGGGGTTAGTCGTAAAATACCCCGGGGGTGCTATTGCGTCAACGGGTTGCACCGGCTACGGGATGGGATACCAGGGAAACCCGGTCAGCCTCAGCGCAGAACTCGAGGCGAACTTCTTCCATCAAATAGGGAATGGTTCGACCAACCTAGGACAAGTGCACAGTGGTGCGATTCAAAAATTCCTTGATGAAGAAGAGATTCACCAGGTTGAGGCGTTCGTCATAACAAACTGGGCGCTCTTCGGGGACCCAAGCTTACGACTCGGCGGTTATCCTTAACCAATTCTTTTGTAATACTCTCAAACAACTGATTCAAAGATTGGTAGTCAAAGGTTATTGATGTAAAAGCAAAAAACAAAGTGCGACTGATTTGGCGTTCTGTAACGCTTCCCTTGGATGCATCCCATTTTGTATGTTTTCAAAATATGTTTCAACGAATATTTTTTTTACCGATTGAAATTTCTTCTTATTGCCGTTTTTTTCTAAAAAGCTTGCGAACTCTCTTATCCATTCTGGATCGTGCTGTTGCTGATTTTCTGTAGAACGCCTCACCCGCATCTATGTTATACTTTATGATTACTACTATTTTAGATTGATGCAGTACATTATCACAATGACAAAATCACAATATTCAGACATGTTACTCAAAACCATCGCAGTAGGTATCTTTTTAAAACAAAAATGATTCATCGTTGATGTTATGGGGCAGGTTTATGACAAAAATAAACAAAAAACAGATTGACGAAGAAGAACAAAAGATAGTGATCGAACTACAAAAAAACGCAACAGAAAACATCAATTCTATCGCAAAGCGCTGCAAGCTGTCCAATCAAAAAGTACGCAGAAAAATCCACCAGCTCGAAGAAAGTAATATGATCTGGGGGTACAGCACGATTATTGATGAAGAAAAAATGGGACTAAAACATTTTGTGCTGCTGGTGAAACGATCCAACAGAAAAATCGAAGAAGAAACCATCGACCAGATCATCTCAAGGAAAATCGAAGAACTCTGTACACAATTGGGAATTACTATTGAAAGTAGTTTTTATGTGCATGGCGAGTACGACTGGGTCATCACGTTTACCGCAAACGATATCGTTCAAGCAAGAAAATTCGCTGACACATTATCGCTCTTAAACAAAGGTGTGATTGAGAAGATGCTGATTTTGCAAACGTTAATATTTATCAGAAAACAGTATATCCTGAATCCAGAACGGATGAAACTTAAAGAATTTCTATAAAATGTCTCCGTATCCCTGTGCTCTTTGCTCTTTGATAATCCTTAAATAATTTCACTTGTGGATAATTATAAGAACATTATGCCAACGAGTTCCTTAAGTCTTATCTTATTTTTCTTCAGAATCTGATGGTATTCTACAAAACATAATCCGTAGAAAAGTATATATATAAGTTATATCATTGCGCTTAAAAGCATATCGAAAAGTTTAAAATAATTTACGGGGGCGTAGGTATATGGTACAAATGCAATCCAAAAAGAAAAAAGAGAAAAGACAAAGCATTGAAGAAATCATTCAATGCCCTGAATGTAACAGCACCCATTTAAGTAAAGATTACGCACGCGCAGAACTCGTCTGCGCTGATTGCGGCCTTGTTATTGACCAAGATTTCATCGATCATGGACCAGAATGGAGAGCATTCGACAGCGATCAACGTGAAAAACGAGCACGTGTCGGAGCACCAATGACCTATACCATACACGACAAGGGACTGAGCACCATGATCGGCTGGAAAAACAGAGACTCCTACGGAAAATCAATCCCCACCAGAAACAGAGCCCAACTTTACCGATTACGAAAATGGCAACGACGCATCAGAATCAGCGATGCAACCGAACGAAACTTAGCATTCGCCCTCTCAGAACTCGACCGTATGGCATCCGGCATGGGTCTGCCAAGAACCGTCCGGGAAACCGCTGCGATGGTCTATCGAAAAGCAGTCCTGAAAAACCTCATCCGTGGAAGAAGCATCGAAGGAGTATCAGCATCAGCATTATACGCAGCCTGCCGACAATGTAACGTCCCACGAACCCTTGACGAAATCGCAGCATCCTCCAGAGTCTCCCGCAAAGAAATCGGAAGAACCTACCGATTCATCGCCCGAGAACTCGGATTAAAACTCATGCCAACATCACCACAAGACTACATCTCACGATTCTGCAGCGAACTCAAACTCAGCGGAGACGTCCAAGCAAAAGCAATCGAAATCCTCAAAGACGCCGCTGACAAGGAACTCACCAGTGGCCGTGGACCAACCGGTGTTGCCGCCGCATCAATCTACATCTCATCGATCCTCTGTGGCGAACGACGAACACAACGAGAAGTGGCAGATGTCGCAGGTGTCACCGAAGTAACAATCAGAAACCGATACAAGGAACTAGCTGAACGACTCGACATCGACATCATACTGTAAAACCCCTATGACCCGCTGGTACACCGAAAAAAAGAAAGAACATTTTTATAAACAAGCAAAACAAGTCGGTTACCGCGCACGCTCCGCCTTCAAATTACAACAAATACAGAACAGATTCCATCTGATCCCAAACAATGGTATCGTCCTTGATCTTGGTGCTGCCCCTGGAGGATGGAGCCAGGTGGCAAAAGAACTCGTCGGAACACAGGGAATAGTCATCGGGGTAGACCTTTCATCTATCAAACCAATAGATGACGTACAGTTTCTGCAAGGAGACGTCACCAAAACTGAAACCCTGGATCAAATCAAAGATCTCATGAATGGAAAGAACGCGGACGTCATCATATCAGATATGTCTCCAGATATCTCCGGGAATTATTCTGTCGATCAGGCACGAAGCGTCTGGTTATGCGAATCCGCCTTACATGTCGTAACCCAACTATTACAACCAGGTGGTCATTTCATCTGTAAAATCTTTGAAGGAGAAGATACCAAAGCATTCATCGAAAAAGTGAAACATCAATTCATGGTTGTGAAAACATTTTCTCCTGAAGCCACCCGTAAAAGCAGCTCCGAAGTCTATATCATCGCAAAATCGTTCAAAAACCCTTATAAAAAGCACCATGAACCGTTATAGGAAGCTAATAAAAGGGTATATTATATAGGAGTTGATATCAGTTAAGTTTTACCCAATGGTAGAAACAATGACGGACCAATCGCTCAATCTGGAAGTGTTTCTCAAACACACCCATGAAGACATCGAGAAAAAAATCAACGAAATCATTAAAGATCAGAATATATTAACAATCCTTAGAGAAGGAAAACGGTTACGACCATTACTTGGTGCTTTATCCTTCAAAGTCTGCACCGGAGGAAATGAAGTACCACAACTCTACCAGCAGTTTTTAGAAGGAGCAGTCGCCATAGAACTTGCACATGGTGCTTCCTTAGTCCATGATGACATTATCGATGGTGATTTGACCAGACGAGGTGAACCAGCGTTTTACATCAAGACCGGAATCGATAACGCAATCCTCATCGGTCATAAGATGCTGGTGTTAGGATTTACCCTAGCATTATCTCATGGTGAACGAATCGCGAAACTGTACGTAGACGCCTGGGGTGGAACCCTTGATGGTCAGCTTTCTGAGATTAATTTCAACAGCAAAGACCTCGAGGATGTCAATATCACCGCGGATTCCAAATTTTTCCAAGTCTATAGCAAAATTATTGATCTGAAAACAGCAACCCTGTTCTCAGCAGCATGTAAAGCAGCTGCGTATTGGGCGAAAGCCTCCGATGAGATAGCCAACCTTCTTGCAGAATATGGCCGTGAAGTCGGGTTTGCCTATCAGCTTGCCGATGACCTAGTGGACCTTGAGAAGGGTGAGATGATCGACAGCGTCGTTATTCCTCTTCTGACACGACTTGAAAAACGGACTGCGAAGAACGGCAATTTAAAACACCGGTCGATACGAAAAAAGATCGAGAAGAAATCGCCAGAGATAAAAAAACTGTACCTCGAAGAAATCTCAAAGCATGTCAGCAAAGCCCAGAAGATCTGCAACTCACCAATACTCCCCGATAATCAATTTAAAACGTTCTTGCTTGATGCACCATACTATAGTATAAACAAAATGCTAAAAGAAATCTACATCACAATCTAAATTTTTTTTTATTGGTTTATTATAATTGCTGCGTGGTCCTTTTCGAAAGGTGCAAGTTCGACTGTTTTTTTGATTTTGAATTTCTGTTTTTGCAAAGAGCTGCAGACCAGCTCGTACGCTTGTTTTGGTTTGAGTGCAACATCAATGCTTCGTGCTTTGACCATGATAAGACCAGTTCCGTTTGGTTTGAGATAGGATTGGATGTTGCGAGTAAAAATATCTGCTTGGTTGCGCTGTGAAATATCTTGATAAATCAGGTCAACTGTCGGAACCATTTGTTGGTATCGTTCCGGATGGTTCGCATCGGAGAGAATCGGGATGATGTTTTGCCGTTTTTCCGCTAGCTTGAGCAGATTGATGATCGCAACTGGTGAAGACTCTACTGCATATATCGATCCTTTTGAGACGATATCAGATATATGACTCACGGTCGTACCTGTCGCAGCACCAAGATACAGGATGCTTGCTTCAGTAGAGAGCGTAAGGTTGATTCCTTTCAGCAGCGCAGCGGCAAGTTTACTTCGATATGGGTTCCAGGACCGATACTCCTTGTCATCCTCGGTGAAGAGTTGTTCGTTGTACACCTTGATCCCTCTACAGGCTTCCGGGTTTATCGTGAAGAGTCGATCATTTTTCTTGTAGATGCCTGGATGCTCTGTTGGTTGCATGGTTTTCCCCTATGATGTGTGGTCGATAAATAGTTTTGTGGAATGTTCAATTTATTTATCATCCTTGAAGTATCTGTTTTCATCATCGATAATTTCAGGTGTGGCCTCTGGTTGTGCCATGTTAGACGGCAGATTTTGAATCAAAGGAAAGTACTGAGTGCCATTTCCAGTCATACTCCGATATGATAAGGTTCCTGTGCTGGATGCCAATCCAAGTCAAGCCATGGTGTTGGAAACATTACCACGGATTTACCTAAAATAGTAAACCATAAGAATAACAGTCCAAATATTGTCTTTGGGCCAACACCATTCCAGGTATCCCAATAATTCCCTATCCATCTAGTTTTCTTAACGCCCAAAAGGATATACCAAATACTATATGCTGAATATCTTTCCTCCCAATAGACACCTCGACTGTATTTTTTAAAAATATTTTTTTGTAATACAATTTCCCCAAGAGCCCAGAGTAAGAACTCCGGCAGAACAATTTTCGATATCAATGCCGTAGATGTCGAAATAATTAACTAGGGTTTGTGAGATACAGGCGGGGGCGATGAAGATATGGTGTTACGATCTCCTTTATATGAAACTCAAGTCAAGCTCGGTGCGACATTTACTGAGTTTGCTGGTTTTGAAATGCCGATCCAGTACAGCTCGATCCGTGACGAACATATGGTCGTACGCAAAAAGGTCGGTCTGTTCGATGTCACCCATATGAGCAATGTGTGGATCACCGGTCCTGATGCTGCAAAACTCATCAGCCTGACGACCGTTGAGGATGCGTCTCGCGTGGAGGCTGGAAAAAGCCAATATACTGAAATTTTACAAGAGAACGGCACAATCATCGATGATACGATTTTCATGCATCTAGGTGAAAAATTCATGATGATCCCCAATGCCGGGATGAACCAAATCGTCACCACATGGCTCACGCAGCAGGCAAAAAAACATCATCTGAATGCAAAAATCCAGGATGTCTCCAGGGAGTATGTCATCCTTGCGATTCAAGGACCACAATCAAAGGAGACGTTACAGAAACTGACCGATACAGATCTTGACGCGGTGAAATTCTTCGGCTGTCAGACCGTCAAGGTCGCTGGCGTCGAATGCATTCTCTCGCATACCGGGTACACCGGTGAGCTTGGTTATGAGTTGCAGATCACCCCAACCACCAAGGCGACAGGTGTGTTTGCTGCGGTCATGGCTGCGGGTAAGGAATTCGGTATCCAGCCGATTGGGCTAGGCGCACGAGACACGTTACGGCTCGAAAAAGCATTCATGCTAGCAGGCAACGAGTTCGAAGGTGGCAGAACACCACTCGAGGCGACCCTTGGGTGGACGATTTTCTGGGACCATGAGTTCATCGGCAAAGAAGCCTTGCTCAAACAGAAAGAACAAGGGACTTTCCAACGCATGACCTGCCTACAATGCATCGAGAAAGGCATCCCTCGCCATAAATGCGAAATCCAGGAGGATGGCATGGCTGTAGGGATAGTGACTAGCGGGACGTTATCACCGTGTCTGAACGTCGGAATCTCCATGGGATATGTCACACCTGAAAAACGAGAGGTAGGCAACCTCCTTGATATCACCGTACGAGACAAACCGATTCAGGCAAAGGTCATCAAACCACCATTTGTCCCAAAGGACTGGGCACAGAAACAAGAAGAAACAACAGCATAATCCCCTGAAAATAATCCATATCCCTTCATTCTTTTTTTTTTCAATAAAAAACAGTGTGTTTTCCATTGTTTTCCTCTCTACAATAAATAGAGAAAAGATTTAAAACAACCAAGAAATACCACCACGGATAGCTATGACACATGAGATACGAGATGGATTGAAATATACCAAGACACACGAATGGGTAAAACTCGCAGGCACCAAAGCAAAGATAGGGATTACCGATCATGCACAACACGAACTGACCGACATCGTCTTCGTTGAATTACCAACCGTCGGAAAGGAAATCAAAAAAGGAGAAGAACTCTGCGTCGTCGAATCAGTCAAATCCGTTTCAGAAGTCTACGCACCAGTCAGCGGAAAGATAATCGCGGTCAACTCAAAACTTGATGACTCGCCAGAGACCATCAACAGTAGCCCCTACGATGACGGCTGGCTTGTCGAAGTCGAAATAAAAAACAACGCAGAAGTCAACACCTTACTGGATGCAGCAGAATATAAGAAAGTATAACATGGTTGTGTTTAGAGACAGATTTTAATCGATAAGATCTCTCTGTTAAGAACTCCAGGTTTTATTGGAAGACTTCTTCATCCATTCTACATATTTATCGATAAATTCAAGACGTTCTCTGAAATTTTCTTCCTTAAGTTTTTCAAGTTCTTTCAAGTTGATTCGTGGTGTTCTCATCGTATATATAACTTTAAAAAGAGGGTTTGCGTTTTAAGTTTTCGGTTGAGTTTGTCCATGACTGACATCAACTCAATAACAAACCTATCACACTTATTTTGTTCTTTTTTGAATTCAATTTCTTTTCCAGGGATACTGATTTTCATCTTCTGTACCAAACCATATGAGCTTTTAAAACATTTAGCACAAAAAACAGGAGTGAGCCGTAAGGAGGAAATATATTTAAATAGACGAGGTATAGACAAAAGAGAAATGAGGTGGTGCTGGGATGAGGGATGACCCCATAGCAAATGTACTTGACGATTTAATGCGACTTGATGAAATTTACGCCTGCATCGTCGCACGACGCAACATGATCAGCGTCATGCCATCAAGTGAAAGTTTTAAACCAGAAGTCAACCAGATCTGGGATGTCATAAAGCGCGCCATGGATGATGTGTTCACCGTCATAGGTGAATACTCTGGTGCTGGACTCACTGAGATGGAGTTCCGACTGCAGGACTATGAGGTGTTATTCTACGTATTCCCTGAAATGGAGAACGCCCTTGTTGCGATTGTTCCCGCACTTGCAAATAAGGGGTTACTTGAGGTAGAAATGGAGAATGCACGCCGGCAGATCCTCAAGATAATGGACAACCCAGTACAAAAACCAACTTCCCAGAAAACAACTGATGAGGTTTACGTTACCGCATAAAAAATAAAAAAAAATTTTGCGAGAAATAGAAGAATGATATCAACAATAGAAACAGCCATAGGAATGTCTCGGAAATGGGAAGCAAGAGAGGCCGGACGAGAAGTCGCAGAAACCGCCATTAAAAATCTCTCACGCCCCCCAGATTTCTTCCTTCTCTTCGCAACAATCCATTATGAAAAATACGGTGGATTCCAAGAGTTCCTCAATGGCGTATGGGATGTCCTTCCAAAAGACACGCCCCTTGTTGGCGGTACAGTCACGGGTTTTATGAATAATTACGGATGCTTTTCACGAGGAGCCAGTGCTCTAGCCGTTTCCAATCCCTCCATGGATGTCGCAGTCGGCGTTGGAAAAAATACCAAAAGAAATCCACGTCGAGCTGCAAAACAATGCGCAGAAATGATTCAGAACGGCTTGAAAGACTCGCTGTATAAAAATAAATTCCTCCTCAATTTTATCTCCGGACCCGTCATGCCAAGCATCCCAGGCGTGGGACAAAAAAAATACATCCGATCAGGATTTGTCAGCAAGTTTGCCATGCAGGCATTAGGCTTATCACAAGCACTCGTCCAAAAAGGACTTGGAAGAGAAGATGAGATTTTCGAAAAAACAGTCCAACAATTACCAGACTATCACATGATACTTGGGACATCCATGGATGATTACAAAGGGATGAAAAATTATCAATTTTACAATGAAAAACTTCTCACGAATGCCGTGGTGAATCTTGGGATCGCAACCGATCTTGACCTCGGGGTTCATACCACACATGGGATGAAACCAACCGATCTTCATTTCACTATTACGAAACTTGGTGCACAAAATCACGCGATTTGTGAAATCAACAACAAACCTGCAGTCCCCGAGTTTCTACGACTACTAAATTGGCCAGAAGGCTTCCTCACTGAAGAGACGATGCTTCATACTATCCTGTACTATCCAATATCACTGAGACGGCAAGGCCGAGAAGTCCCGGTCGTCACCCCGCTAATAATGAAAGATGCTATATTTGTCCCCTGCATCATCGATGACGGAGAAGTCTCCATCCTCACCGTCAGTGGAAAAGATTTAATTCTTGCGGTAAAAGAAAATTTACATCATTTCGATAACATCCAGCCAGAATTCGGATTGTTCTCCGCTTGTATCACGATTCTACAGACACTCGGGCATAAGACAAACATGATCCAAGAAGAACTACACAGCTATTTCAAAGACAAATCATTTTTATTGTTTTATAGCGCCGGCGAAGGCACGTATTCCAAGGAAAAAGACATCACCTATGCGAATATGTCGTTTAATACCGCAGTTTTTGGGAATCAAAAATAAACGCCGATAACTCAACGATTTTTCTGAATTGTTTTTCCGAAATTCGTTAACTCATTTAAAGTAAAACCATATTTCTTCCCCCAACCCTCCGTTTTCCGGAGATGAGATAGATCAATAGAGCCTACGTGATTTTCTCGTTCGTCCTCCATCGCCTGCATGATGACCTCAACGATACATGAGAAATTTTTACCAACCGCCATCCCAGGGATGCCTGTGACAAAAGGAAAATCAACAAGACCGCCATCCACTCGACACACGTCAGGGCGAGTCTTACATATCTCCAAGGAAAGATTTGGTGGTTGCGAGACATCAACAACAATCGCATTCCTCCTCAGATGATCGGATTGTAATAATGCATCCGGATGACTGGTCGCCGTTACAACAACATCACCTTCTTTTGTTTTCAGTTCAACCGTGGTTTCAAAATCACCATCGACGTTTTTCTCAAGATCTTTGAATTTGTCTTTTCTCCGTCCGATGAGAATTGCGTGTCGAAATTGGGGGACAAGGATTTTTGAGACCGCCTCACCGATAACGCCGTACGCCCCGACGATAGCAATGGTCTGATCAGCGGGTTTCTTCTTATAAAAACCCAACGCCTTATACACTGCTTGGCACGTGACAGCTGCTGTGTAGCTATCGCCATGATTAACAAACCCTTTGTATTGCTTCTGCTTTGCAACCCACACTCCCCCCTCTGTGACTGACGTGGTTAGTGCACCAAGTTGGATGATGTCCACCCCAAAGTCATTCTGAAGCAACAGCACAGCATCAAGAATATGTTTTCGGACAACATCCCTCGGAAGCCCCATCATCTGTCGAGCAGTCAAGGTCAAACCAGTGATAAACCCCTTTGTCCCATGAACATCAAGCTCAGGGGAGACGATTAAATTTCCATGAACCCAGGATTCCGGGAATTGTTTGACTAAATTTTCGTCAAGAAAATGTCCGATTGTCGCAAATTTCATTGGATGAATGTCCCTCCATTCTTACCAATATATAACGGAATAGGGGCCAATTAACCTTTCCACAGAAAACCCAAAAAAAATCCCTCTTCGATTCTTATTCGTATAGCAGTGTATCCGAAGATTCAAATAAACGAACTGCAGGATATGCTTTTGCTTCTAATGGGCGACCTGGTAGATACACGACCTTCACATGGCTAATATACCGCACCAGAGACCCAGAAAAAATATCATCAAG
>Ga0209287_10000277_pt1 | contig 33896 bp, 27 predicted proteins | sample PPLLak3cmMay2015_2_FD_187255 | JGI IMG/M metagenome (GOLD analysis project Ga0209287, IMG submission 187255) | Freshwater sediment microbial communities from Prairie Pothole Lake near Jamestown, North Dakota, USA - PPLs Lake P8 Core (1) Depth... | ecosystem: Environmental > Aquatic > Freshwater... | reverse complement strand
GTCGATCGTATCGAGGACCCGACTCGGATCGAGGTTCGGAGCGGCACGCTGCACGACGGCCAGCACCGTCTGCAGCATCGTTCGCCCGGCCGACGCTCGCAACGCTGTCGCATCTTCCTCCGCGACCACGGGAATTTGAGGGAACTGGGAGGTCAACAGCCGGGCAACCAGAGCCTGAACGGCAAAATCGGCGATGGTAACGGGACTGCGGTCATATTTGGTCAGCGCATCCTGTTGGGAAAACTCATTCTGGATCTGCCGCGAAAGCAGCATTCCCCGCCGGATGGCTTCCACGGCGGTATCCCGATAACGTTGGAGGGGATTCATATGCGGGCGTAATCGTCCTCATAGCGGACGATATCATCTTCACCCAGGTAGGCCCCGGTTTGTATCTCGATAAAGATCAGGTCGTCATCCCCATGGTTTTCGATGCGGTGCATGGCGCCGCAGGGGATATGAATCGCCTGGTTGGGAAACGCATGTACCTTCCCCTTGTCGACGGTAACGATCGCTTTGCCCCGAAGAATGGTCCAGTTTTCGGCGCGCTGGCGATGACTCTGCAGGGATAGGCGCATATGCGGGCGCACCAGTATCCGCTTCAGTTTCATCCCCGACTCCTCGTAGAGCACCTCAAACCATCCCCAGGGACGATCCTCGTGGCAGATCATGACTTCCTGCTCTCCCGGGCCACCAGTTCCAGATCGGCTTCGATCATCAATTTGGCTAGATCATTAAAGCGAACTTCCGGTTCCCAGCCCAATTGCCGCTTGGCTTTCCCGGAATTGCCGATCAGCAGGTCGACTTCGGCCGGGCGGATGAGGTTTTCATCGATACGGACGAAATCGCGGTAATCGAGATCGATGTGGGAAAAAACAGCTTCGATGAAATCCCGGACCGAATGGCTCTCCCCGGTTGCGATCACATAGTCATCTGGAATTTCCGGTTGCAGCATCAGCCACATAGCCTGCACATAATCACCGGCGAATCCCCAATCCCTCTTGGCATCGATGTTTCCCATAGGCAACTCGCGGCTCAACCCGAGCTTGATTCTGGCGGCATTGTAACTGATCTTGCGGGTGACGAATTCGATGCCGCGGCGGGGAGATTCGTGGTTGAACAGGATTCCCGAAACCGCGTAGATTCCATAGCTTTCCCGGTAGTTGACGGTGATCCAGTGGCCGTAAACCTTGGCCACTCCATAGGGACTACGGGGATGAAACGGTGTCGTCTCAGTCTGGGGGATCTCCTTGACCTTGCCGAACATTTCCGATGACGACGCCTGATAGAACCTGATTTTTGGGTTCACCGCCCGGATCGCCTCGAGCATCCGCGTCACCCCGGTAGCCGTGAATTCGGCCGTCAACACCGGTTGGGTCCAGGAAGTGGGGACGAAGCTCATCGCCGCCAGGTTGTAGATCTCATCGGGTTGGAAATCGTCGATTAGCTTGATCAACGAATATTGGTCGAGCAGGTCGGCCTGCAGGATGGTCAACTGCTCCTTGATATGGTCGATGCGATCGAATTTTTCCATGCTCGAACGGCGTACCATACCGCAGACTTCGTATCCCTTGGTCAAAAGGAATTCGGCCAGATAGGACCCATCCTGGCCGGTCACTCCCGTGATCAATGCCCGTTTCACCATATGACCTCCCAGCGACGATGGCGCACCCATTTGCGGGCAAAGCGTCGTCCGCCTTCGATTTATTGCTGCTTCTGCAGCTCTTCCTTGAGCAGGGGAACCACGATGAACAGGTCGCCGACGATTCCATAATCGGCTTTCTTGAAGATGGGGGCCTCGGGATCCTTGTTGATGGCCACGATAACCTTCGACGTCTTCATCCCGACGAAATGCTGGATGGCACCGGAGATTCCACAGGCGATATAGAGTTTCGGATTGACCACTTTCCCGGTCTGGCCGACCTGCATATCACTGGAAGCGAATCCGGCATCGACGGCAGCACGGGATGCCCCCACGCCGGCACTCAAAACCTTGGCCAGGTCGTCGAGGATGACGAAGTTTTCCTTGGCCTTTATCGCCCGTCCGCCCGATACGATGATCTGCGCCTCGGTCAAATCGATTTTCTGGAAGTCGGGCCGCTTCACCCCGGAAATCCGGGTCCGTATCTCCACAACGGCCGCTTCCACCTTGACCACCTGCGGGTGTGCTCCGCCGGCCTCCACAACCTGGATCACATTGGGGCGGACGGTATAGAGCTTCCGGTCTCCGTGGACCTGATATTCGCCCCAGATCTTTCCGGCATAAATCGGTTTGACTGCACGGCCGGCCAGGGGGTCGAGGTCGATGCAGTCGGTGATCAGTGGAGACTTCAATTTGGCCGCCACCCTGGGCAATAGATCCTTTCCCTGGGCCGAATGGGCCGCCAAAAAGGCATCTAGTTGCCGATCACGGATGATAGCCGCCAGGGTTTCGGCATAACGATCGGGTTCATAGGGACGGTTTTGATCGGGTACCTGGATAAGCGTATGGATGCCGGCCAGGTCGTTTAGATAGGGGAAGACGTCGTCAGCGAAGACGACGGCATGGATTTCCGCACTGCTCCGGCGAGCCAGGGTCAGCATCTCCCGGTTCGACTTCTTCAACTGGTTGTTCTTCAGCTCGATGTATATTCCGATTTTCGACATGTCCGGTTCTCCTTACAACACCTTCGCTTCTTCGCGAAGCAGGCGGACCAGTTCCTTGACCGCCTGGGCCGGTTCCGCTGTAATCACTTTGCCCTGAGGCTTCTCGGGCGGAATGGTGTATTTGGTGACAGTCACCTGATTGGTAACCGACGCGACTCCGCAATCGGCCAGGGACAGTTTCTGGATTTCGATTTTTTTCGCCTTCATGATCCCCATCACCGAGGCATAGCGGGGCGTGTTCAACCCCTTGGTGGCAGCGACGATACAGGGGAGTGCCAGTTCAATTACCTCCTTGGCTCCCTCATCGATTTCACGCTCGACGGTGACCTGATTATTGGCGAATTGAAAGGCGGTAACATTCGTGGCCACGCCGACCTTCAACTCCTCGGCCAGGCGGATGTGAACCTGGTAGGAATCGTTGTCAATGGCCTGTTTTCCCATGAAAATGATGCCGGGTTCACCCGTCTTGCGAATCGCACCGGCCAGTGCGGCCGCGGTCATCAGGTCGTCAAGGGGCTCACTCGACTGGACATGAACTGCCTTGTCCACACCCATAGCCAGAGCCGTCCGCAAGGTACTGTCGACCCGGTCGGGCCCCAGGGAAATGACCGTGACCGTGGAGCCAGGGTTCTTTTCCTTCAATTTCAAGGCTTCCTCAACGGCGAATTCATCGTAGGGATTCATGATCCACTTGATATTGCCTTCATTGATACCGGTTCCGTCCTTGATGGAGAGGCTCGCCTCTGTATCGGGAACCTGTTTCATGCAAACGAAAATGTTCACCTTCAACCTCCTTTCGTGGTTCCTTGCATCTTCATGAATATCCGGTGTGATGGGAAGATCATTATTTATAGCTGATTCCGCCGGAAAAGTCAAATCGTGCCAGCCCAAGATGAGCCGGGATACACAATATAGAAATCACTTTCCCTTAGCAATATCCAATCAAAACATTTTGAAAATGAATAGCCCCATCTGGTAGAATGAGTCCTATGGATTTGCGAAAAGCCAGTTTTCTTCTCTTGCTCCTCATCACCCCCCTGTTGGTCTACCTGCCCACCCTGGATCACGAGTTGATCTGGGACTCCAAGCCGATGATCCTGGAAAACGATCTGCTGAAAGGAACCTTTCAGCCCTTGAAACCCTTTCGAATGGGCTACTGGGAACCGACCTCCCAGAGGGAGTCGGGGTATGACTACTACCGGCCATTGACGGTCCTCTCCTACATGGTGGAAACCCATCTGTGGGGGATTGCTCCATTCCGCTTGCGGTTGACCAACCTGATTCTCTTCATCATGGCCTTGTTTCTCTGCTATGCACTGATCAACCGGTTGGCGGCGGATCCCACCCTTGCCGGTATCGCTGTATTTCTCTTTGCCCTGTTCCCCCTCCACCTCGACAACATCACCTGGGTGGTCGCCCGCTGCGATCTGCTGATGCTCCTGTTTGGTCTTGCCTCTCTCTATTCGGCGGACCGGTATGGCGAAAGCGGTAAGCCGCGATGGGCGATACAGGCGATCGCCGCCTTCGGCCTGGCTCTGCTTGCAAAGGAAGCGGCGCTGTTCTTTCTCCCCCTGATCATGATATTCCCGGTCATCCGCTCGCGACGGTTATCCATCGGACTGGGGGTCGGAGCGCTGGCCATGGCGATCCTCTTCTGGTGGATCAAATCACTGGCCATCGGTCGCAGCCACATTCCGATCTCCCTGGATATGTCCATCCCCGATGCCGCTAAAACCACTTTGGGGGTGCTCGGTTATTACTTTCGCTCCCTGCTGTTTCCCTTTCAATACGACATGTTTCTAGCCGTCGACGAGGTGCAAACCTTCTTGTATCGGACCGCAGGGATCGTTTTTCTATTTGGCTGGGCATTCTTCACCATCCGCCTGCGCAGATCGAAATCGCTGATCTATCCCTGGCTGTTCATGACCGTTTTCCTGGCCGGACATCTGCTGATGGTATTCACTCCCATCTTCCCCTACAGTATTTCCACCCGATACCTGCTCATTCCCATCATCGGCTGGACCTGGCTGGTCAGCCTGGCCATCATCCGACTCCCGCAACGGTTTCGATTTCTGGTTTCCATCCTTCTGCTGGTTGCCATGGCCGGTTCCATCTGGTTTCACTCCCGGAGATACGTCAGCGAATTTCAATTCTGGCAGAGTGCCCACGATTCCTCCCCTGGAGACGGTTTTTTCCTGGTCAAATACGCCGGACAACTCCAGGCTCGGGGGGACTTTATTAAAAGTGACCGCCTGTTGCGTCAAACGCTGAGTAAAAAAGTCAAAATCGGTACCGCCTCCGCCATCGCCATGCAACTGGCCGAAATCTGTGTTCGGCAAGCCCGGTATGACGAGGCACTTCGCTGGATCGACAGTATCGCCCATCTCCCCCTCGACCCGATGACCAGGCGGACCTGTCGTATCCTGCGCACCCGAATCCACACTGCCAGGGGAGAAAAGGATTCGGCTTTGAGAATCAATGCAGATACTGGCACGGCCATCTCGGCCGTGAAGAGAATTGAGATACACCTGGACTTTGCCGACTGGTCCGGAGCCCGGGAAACCACAAATCGGCTCGAACCGGCAGCAGCCGAGGCCTGGCGGAAACGGATCGATCAAATCGAAGCCCGATTTTCCTCATCTTCCCCCGAAATTCAGGCCCGCTTCTTTCATGACCGGGGAAATTACAGAGCCGCCTGGGAAATGGTTCGCCCATTCCCGTCTCTCTCCTTGACGTCGGAGCTGGACCGGCTTCGGCTCACACTGCGGGCTGGTTCCGAGACCGAGGCCCGGGCCATCCGGGAAAAGATCGCCAGCGCAGGCGCGTCCGATTTTCGCATCCTCAATGCTTTGGGAAATCTTTATTTGTCGGATTTTTATCGGGCCCAGGAAGCGCTTTGCCATTTCCGTGACTCCCTGCGGTTGAACCCCAACCAACCCGGGCTCAGAAAAACGATCGCTCTGCTGGATCCTGGAAGCGACTCGTAAACCGGCCTTATTCCAAATGTTTTTGCTTTTCCGGCAAGTGCCTATAAGGTGATGCCGACACCGATCCCCGCCTGAAACCCTCCCAGTTTCAACTTACCCGGTTCGGCGGTATGCGAGGCTCCGCTGAATCCTGCGTTCAGTGTCAGAAAAAAACTCTTCCAAAACGCATAGTCGAGTGCGACGCCAAGTTTCCAGCCCAAACCCGATCCTTTGTAGGTTTCAGTGAACGCCGTCTCCTGGAAAGCGGCATAGAGGAGTCCCAGTTCACCACGCAGGTCCAGGCGGGTCGTCAACCGATGCCGATACCCTCCTCCCAGTGAAATCAGTTGCCGCTTGATGGTGATCTCCTCCTCGACCTCGGGTAAGGTCCCCTTTCCGGAAAAACAAGCAAAGCTGGCCCAGGCATAGAATTTCCGATAAACCATGTAACCGGCTTTGATCTCCGGCATAAAGGTTGAACCGCCGTACAGGGCGCGGTAATTGCTGTCGGAACTGGAGAAAAGAGCGCCGCTCAGTATGACGAACCCTTTGTTGTCATTCGCTGGCTCGGCCGCCGCCGGCAGGAATAAAAAGGTGACGGCAAGGGTCAGCAAAACGATCATAACCGGATCGGTTTTCTGGATTTTCAATGTCATGGTGCTTCTCCTAAATCGTGATGAGCGGGGTGAACCCCACCAAGTGGCCGGTCGCGGAATAGGCTTCGAATTGGTAGGTATAAGTCGAATTTCCGTCGATATACTTATCCTGGATATGAAGCGTCCCGTTCACCACCTCGGCTGGGGAGATTTCCCGCACGGGCTCGAAGCTTCCGGTCCCCTTCCGCCGCAACAGCCTGAATTTGGTCACGGGAATCCCGTTCAAATCAACCGTCATCGTGATGTCGGCAAAAAAGCGGACCATGCTCCAGGAACGGACCTCCTTGCGTTCCGCCTTCACTCCCATCTGCACCTGAACGGAGGTGACCGTAACGACATCGGCGCCACTGAAGTTTATTTCGTCCCAGGCGACTACGCGGATCGTATGGCTGCCCATGGGATAGTCCATGACATTCCAGGTAAAGGTATAGGTCCCGTTATATCCGGCTTGACCGGAACGGCGGGTAGTTTTTGGTGCGACCGCGGAGGCTTCGCCTTTTTTCTCTCCGTCGACAAAGAATTCGACGCGGGTGACGGCGGTATCATCGGTGGCCTGGGCACGAACTGTGACCACTCCGGAAACAGGGTTGCCCTCCAGGGGGGTTACGATCTCCACCTGGGGAGGGTCGTTATGGAAATACGCATAGACCGTCATATCGGCGCTGACGGTATGGATGACCAAAGGATTCGCCGTTCCCGAATAGCCGCCGGACCACTCGACGAACCGGTAGCCACGGTCGGGAAAAGCGGTGACGGGGGTGGTGCTGCCGCCGGGGGCGACCGTTTGCACCAGCGTGCCCGCCAGCCAGCCATTGGCCGAGCTCTGGAATGTGACTGTATGATTCCCCGGCCCCGATCCGGTCGTGAACGTTCCATCGCCGATATTGGCCGTACCGTTGCTGTTGGTGGCGAACGCTCGGTAATAATAGGTGGTTCCCGGGGTGAGGCCCGAGATATCGGCACTCATCGCACCGGTAGTACCGGCGACCAGGGTCTGATTGCCGGTCGGATTGGGGCTCGTCCCGTAGAAAAAACCCCGGGCGGTGATGGGGGAGCCACCGTCGGTGCTGACGTTGGCGGAAATCGTCGCGCCGGTGGAGGTGATGTTGGTGTGGGCCAGGGAATCGATCTGCGGGGGACCGGTCGAGACGTAGCTGGCGATGATGTTCGGTAATCCGATCTGGCACATTCCGCCGACGGCCTGGGCGTTGGTCACATAATTGCACCCGGCGCCGATGGTGTTGGGGCTGTTGATCACGTCGAGTGTAGTGGAGCCGCCGATAGCGATATAGATCTTACCGTCCGGCGCCGCCTGCAGAGCACCCCGACTCGTGGCTGAGGTGTTGAGTGCATACCGGGTACTGTTGATCAACGCCTCGGAGCCGGCCAACAAATCGTATTGATATATAGTACTGCTATATGCACACACATAGAGCAGATTGCCGTTGGGGGAGAACTCGGCACCATAGGAGTCGGGTTGGGGCATATGAATGGCGTTGCTGACGACGCCGGTGGCATTGTTGAAATCGAAGGCCTCGGTATAATCGCCGAAATAGGTATTGAAGGCCAGGCGGGTGCCGGCGGCGTTCGACTTGATATGGCCGATATCACCGGAAGCCTGGGTCGCGGTACCCACGGCCGAGACCACCGGGCTGACCGTATCGACCCCGGTGGCAGTGAGGCGGAAAGCATACCAATTGCTGGTCCCGCGCTGATGGACGATGATCCACCAGAAGGTGGCGTCGGAACTCGGTACGGCCGCAATCGATTCGTCGGTCCCCAACAAGAGGGTCGTGTTCTTCCCCGCCGCCTCGATATCACCCAACCCGCCGTTCAGGGTCATGTCGACCTTGGAAAAATAGGAGTTGGAATTGGAGTAGGCGGATACTTCAAAAACATAGTACTTGTTGACGTTTCCAGGGTCGGGGACGATGATCCCCGACTGGGTGCTGGATGGATTGCCCAACAGCCCGGTGCCGTTCGGCATGACCACGTGATTGCGGTTCCAGACCGAGATGCCATCGGTATAGAAGAGGAGGTTGGCACTGGCGTCGCAGATGGTCGCGCACCCTTCCGTCGTGTTCAATTGACCATCGGTCAGGGCACTGGGTGGATCGGTCGTGAAGCTCAACCCGGCATTCGTCCCAAAATACCAGATACGGCCTTGGTTCTGAGCGATGACTTCGCCACTCGGGAACAAGACAAAAAGCCCAAATACCAACAGAATGAAAAACCGGGAATTCTTCATTGAACCCTCCTCCATGAAATCCAATTCACTTGGAACCATTTTTTCTTTTTTGATCTGAAAAAAACAAACTTCTCTCACATTTACTTTATCAGTGCACAAACAATAGTAATATCATTTTGTTTTTTTTCAACTTTATCGGAGCCGATATTTACCAAATTCGAAGCGAAAATTGACTTTTCCCGGCGAATCCGGTATAAAAACCAAAGGAGGATGATCATGAAAGCAACCCAATCAATCGCCCTGATCCTGCTTTCGGCCCTCTCCCTATGCGGCCAGACAGCCGCCGATCCGGCGCCACCCAAGAAAGAGGAGATCAATGTCTGGAGTTCATCGGTCGGGCTTCGCTTCTCCTACAACCAGATAAACACACTGATCGGGGATAGTGAATCTCCCAACCGCCAGAGCCTGATGCACGCCATGTTAACCTGGGATTTCGATGTTTCCGATTATTTGACCATCGGCCTCATGGGAGGATATGCCCTGACCCGGATGAAGGATCCGGTCGATTTCACAACCCTGCCTCTTTCATTGCGGATCAATCAGGAACAGTATGCCGGGCTGGTTTTCGGAATCTCGCTCAAATCGGACTTCACCTCGTTCGGCGATTTTACCGCCCGGATCCAGGGGGAATTCCTCTATCTGTTGAGAGATTCCCAGGAATGGCCGATCGAGTTGCCCATCGAAACGGGGACGGCCCAGGTCAGCCAGAACGGTTTCCTGGCGACCGCCGATCTGATCCTTCAGTTCGACGGTCTCTCCGGGATCATGCCCTTTGCCGGCATCCGGGGAAATGTCGCCTCCGGACAGTTTTTCGCCAGTGAGACCATCGAGGAATTGACCGGCCAGGAAAAGATCAATTGGAAGCAGAAGAGCCTGTTCGGACCGCTGGCGGGCGCCACTTTCGAAATCGGCAGCAGTGTGGAGATCACCCTGACCGCCAGCCTGCTGGCCCGTTTCGGCGCCGACCTGCAGATTCGCTATCTATTTTGAGGTGACCCATGAGACAACCAATGATACTCACGGTTCTGTTGCTGATGGGAACATTATCGAGTTCCCCGGCCATTTCCGAGTCATTCCTCTATGTCCCCGATCAACTCATCGTTCGATTCAATAGCGTGGCGGGAATCCGCACTGAATCAACCATCTTGTCCGCATTCCCCGAGGAGATCAAAGCGGTTCAGCCTCTGCCCGAGCTCAACTGCACCCTGATCGAAACCCACCCCCAAGTCAACCTCGTTACCTTCGGCAACCGCCTCCTGGCAGAGAAATGGTGCTCCAAGGTCTCCCTCAACTACTACGCCCGGTTACGCGAAAAAATCCCCAACGATCCCGAGTTCCCCTACCAGTATGCGCTGAAGAATTCGGGCCAATTCGTCTATCCCCCGGCCACCGCCGAGAACTACAGCGGCCGCAGCGGTGCCGATATCAAGGCCACGAAAGGGTGGGATTGGACGGTCGGGAGCGAAACCATTATTGTCGCCGTCATCGATACCGGCGTTCTACTGAACCACGAAGATCTGCAAAGCAAAATCGGCAGTGGCGGTAAAAACTTTCTCGAGGAGACGGAACTTCCGGTAGACGACCACGGCCATGGCACCGAAGTTTCGTCGATCATCGCCGCCGACACCGACAACGGCATCGGTATGGCCGGCGTATGCTGGCTGGCCAAGATCATGCCGATCAAGGTGTTCAACAGCCAGAACCAGGCCGATTCCAAGGCCATCGCCCTGGCTATCCGCTACGCTGCCGAGAACGGAGCCCAAATCATCAACATGAGTTTTACCCTGGAAGAGGATATTTTTTACATCAAGGAAGCCTGCAAATACGCCTACGAAGAAAAACAGTGCGTCCTGGTCGCGGCCACCGGTGACAGCAAGCAGGAGGGTGTTCTCTATCCGGCCGCCTATGACCAGTACTGCATCGCCGTCGGCGCCACCGACGCCAACGACCAGTTGTGGACCCAATCCAACTACGGCGCCCAGACCGATGTCGTCGCCCCCGGCGCCCATATCCTGTGCGCGACCATCGATAAGGACAAGCCGACCAATATGCGTACGTACACCCGCAAAAGCGGCACCTCCTATGCCACCGCCATGGTCTCCGGCGCCGTCGCCCTGCTGAAATCCTACAAACCTGGACTGACGAATATCCAGATCCGCCAACTGCTGCAATACACCGCCGATGACGTCAATCAGGCAACTTTGAAAGGCAAGGACAAATACATGGGCTACGGCCGAATCAACCTGGAAACCCTTCTTTCCCCATATCTGTTGACCAAACCCGATGCTGAGCTACCTGAAAGTTGAAAATCTGGCGGTCGTCGAGAAGGCGGAACTTACATTCTCCCCGCGGTTGAATGTCCTCACCGGCGAGACCGGGGCAGGGAAATCGATCCTCATCGATGCCATCCAGTTGCTGCTCAACAAACGGATCCCGCCTCACCTGATCCGCACCGGCAAGGAAAAACTGCTGGTCGAAGCCTTGTTCCACAAGAACGAGGAGGAAACCCTCCTCAAGCGGGAGGTCGACCACAACCGGTCGCTGGCGTTTCTCAACGGCGAGATTTCCACCTTCACTCGCCTGCGGGAACTGGCCGCCGAACTCCTGAATATCTATGGCCAGAAAGACCATGACTTCCTGCTCAATCTTGCCAATCATCAGAATTATCTCGACCGCTTCGCCTCCCATGCTCTTGAATTGCAGCAATTGACCAAGTATACCGCCGATATCCGCCACTGCCTCCAGGAAATTCGCGATCTCGAACATAAAAATACCCAGGTCAACGAACGGGTAAGCGACCTGCTGTACCTGATCGGCGAAATCGACCAACTAAACCTGCAACCGGGCGATGAAGAACGCCTTCAGGAACGGCTGCGCCTGCTCGCCGCAGCAGAGACGATCAAGCAGAAAGCCGATTCCATCCTCGAAGACCTGTACCTCCGGGAAGAGGCTGTTTATCCCCTGCTGGCAAAGCATCGCGCCGACCTGGAGTACCTGCAGAGTCATTTCGCCGCTTTTTCCACTCACCACGAACAGATCCAGCAGTTTTACCAGGCCCTTCCTGAGCTATCGGTCTTTCTCAATGAAATGGTCGGCAAGCTCGAGTACGATGAAAACGAGTTGAATGAAATTGAACAGAAACTGCAGAAACTGGAAAAGCTCAAGGCCAAATACCGCCTCAGTTTGGATGGGATCATGGAAAAACGGGGCGAAATGGTTCAGGAAAAGGAGCATTTGCTGCAGATCGACCTGGCCCTCAGGGAAAAGAACCGAAATCTGAAGCGTCTCCTCACCGATTACCGTTCCTGCCACACTCAACTTCGGGAAAGCAGAAAAAAAAAGGGGAAAGAGTTGTCGGCCGCGGTCGAAGCGGAACTGGCCAAACTGGAGATGAAGAAAACCCGGTTCATCGTCAAGATCGACGAGATCGAACCCGAAGCGGAGATCGTCCGGGAAACGGGCACCGATCGGATCGAGTTCATTTTTTCCTCCAATCCCGGCCAGGACCCGGCACCGCTGGCCGATGTCGCTTCGGGCGGGGAGCTCTCCCGGTTGATGCTGGTCCTGAAGTCCCTATGCGGTAACGAAGCCGGGGCGACCTTCATCTTCGACGAGATCGATGCCGGGATCGGCGGCCGCACTGCCGAATTCGTCGGTGAGAAACTCCGTTGCATCGCCGAGGAGAACCAGGTGATCTGCATCTCTCATCTCCCCCAGATCGCCTCCTTCGCCGAGCGGCACTTCCTGGTGACCAAGGAATTCCGGCAGAACCGGACCTTTTCCCATGCCCGGCCTCTTGACACCGAGGAGCGGATCACCGAAATCGCCCGTCTGATGGCCGGCAGCGCCTCCGGTGAGGACATCCGGAAAGCAGCCGCCAACCTACTGCAAAAAAACAGTCAATGACCTTTTTCATCAAAACCTACGGCTGCCAGATGAACGTATCCGATTCGGAAAAAATCTATTCCCTTCTCGAACAGTCCGGCTTCGATGCAGCACCGAACGATCTGGACGCCGACCTGATCATCGTCAACTCCTGCGCCGTCCGCCAGAAACCCCAGGAGAAAATCTACTCCTATATCGGCCGCTTCTCCATCGAGAAAATCGTCATCCTGGCGGGTTGCGTGGCCCAGGTCGAGCGGGACGCCGCGTTCCGGCATCGGCGGAGCCCCGATTTCATCGTGGGAACACATCAGTTCCATCGTCTTCCGGAAATCATCGACACCCTGAAAAAGCGGAGACAACGCGGGGAACGACTAGGATTCACCCGAGCCTGGCAGGAGCTGGTGCCCGCTTTCACGGCCCGTTCCAGCCGGGTGACCGCCTATCTGTCGGTGATGGAAGGGTGCAACAATTTCTGTTCCTACTGCATCGTCCCCTTTGCCCGCGGCCGTGAAAAACACCGGCCATTCTCTGCCATCATGGCGGAAGCCGCCGAACTCTCCCGCCTTGGCTATCCGGAGTTGATTCTCCTCGGACAAAACGTCAATGCCTGGCGGGATGATCGCGAGGGGATCTCCTTTCCGGCCCTTCTCGACCGGCTGGCCCGGTCGACCGGATTCCATTGGATCCGCTTCATCACCTCGTACCCGGGCTATCACGACCCGGCACTGTTCGAGGTCATCGCCAACCACCGCTGCATTGCCCGCCATATCCATTTCCCTGCCCAATCGGGATCCACCCGGATCCTCCGCCGCATGAACCGCACCTACAACCGGAACGACTATCTGAGGATCATCGACGAATTCCGACGCCTTTTCCCGGGATTCGGTTTCTCCTCCGATTTCATCGTCGGATTTCCCGGCGAAACCGAAAAGGATTTCACCTCAACCTTGACGTTACTGCATCGGGTCCAATACAACTCGATTTTCTCCTTCGTCTACTCACCCCGCCCGCGGACCGCCGCCTGCCGCTGGAGCGATCCGGTCCCTTTGGATCGGAAAAAGGAGCGGCTGCACCGGCTGCAACAACTTCAGGCTGAGATCCAACTTGCCAACAACCGCCGGCTGATCGGACAGGCCACGGAGGTCCTGATCGTTGAAGCGAATCCCAAAAGAGCGGGGGAAATGATCGCCCGGACCGAATCCTACCGCGTGGTCAACCTGGAAACCAACCGTCCAGAAGGAGAATTCACAACGGTCGAGATCACCGCCGCCGGCCCCCATTCGCTCCGGGCCCGGGAAATCAACTCCTGACCGAGTCTATTGTTCGTTGAGCAGTTTTTCCACCTGCTGGATCAGTTTCGTCTCTTCACCGGAACCGACATGTATTTTCGAAATGGTTCCCCGTCGATCGATCATGACCAAGGTGGGTATACCGGTGACACCGTAACTGCTGAAATTGGTGTTATCCTTGATAATGCTGGATACGGCGACCGGGTACTCGATCTTGAATCGCTTCAGGAATTCCCCGATTAGGCGGATCTCCTCGTCTGCAGTCACTTTCCCTTTCGAACCCTGTTCGTCGCTGTAATTTTCATAAAGCTTGGTGAATCCGATCACCACCAGCCCCTTGTCCTTGTTCTTGGCATACAGGTCGACCAGTGTGGGGATCACCTGTCGGCAGGGGCCGCACCAGGGGGCCCAAAAGTCGATCAGCACAACCTTTCCCTGCAGACTGTTCAGGGTGGTGGCAGTACTGTTGATCCAGGTTTCGGCACTGATTTCAGGAGGTTTCTGGCCGATTAATTCGAGCTGCAACAACGACGATTTCAGGGAGCGTTGCGCCCGCTCCGTTTTGACCTGGGCCAACCCCTCCTGGAGCATCTTTATTGCCTTCGGACGATCATTCCGCTCCAGGGCCTGATCGGCAAGAACCTCATAGGCACTGCCTTTTATCTCCAGCAACTCCTCCGGAATATCAACGGCTTTGGCAATCTTCCAGGCATAGGCTTCCCGGTCCTTCGCTTCGGGAGCCCGGTAGGCAAAAATCATCAGGGTATTATAAAAGCTCCCGTTCCGGGAGAGCTTTTCCTCGACCGACCCGAACAAGTTCAGGGCTTCGGCAAATTTCCGCTGGTTGATCAAGATCCGAACCATCCCGAAATTCGCTTCGGCCGCCTGCGATGCCCCGCTCTTCACCACCCCGGAGAACCACTTCTCGGCTTCAGATTCGCGTTCCAGATCAAAACAGATCTGCCCTTTGAGCAGGTCGGCCAGCGGCGATGCGGCTCCCGCCTGCAGGTTCTTGAGCAGATCTTCCAGTTTGAGATTGTTCTCCTGCAGCAATTTCTGATATTCTTCGCGGCTCTTGACCCCTTTCATCTTTTCCGAAAACGCCTTTTGCAAGGCATCATATTCGCCCTGCCACTTCTGGATATCCGCTTGCTGGCCGATCAAAGCCAGTGAAATCAATAAAAAAATTGATAGTAGTCCGATCCGTTTCATGAAGCACCTCCCAAAGAACCTATGATACCTATTTTTCCGCCAAAAGGAAAGCGGTCAAATAGATCAAGCGAGTCATACGCTCCACATAAGAAAAATCGATTTTCCCCACCGAATCGGACACAGTATGATAATCACTGTGCATGCTGGCCAAATACATCGCCCAAGGGATGTTCTTCATCCCGAACGGCGCATGGTCGCTGCCACCGCCGGCCGAGGCGACTTTCCCGGGGCGGAACTGGAGATCCAGACCGCAAAACTGGTTGGCCTGCATCATGGCATCGCGAATAGCCGGCATCTCCTCGGCATAGGAGATCGACAGGAAATGATCGAGGCGGATTTTCTTGAAGAAATCGCTCTTGACGTCAACATTCAACATGCGCGCCATCCGCTCCAGTGAACTCGCATCGGGGATACGGCTGAGCATATCGATGTTGAGGTTGGCCACCGTTTTCCCCAAGGGGAAGAACGGGTTGTCGACATAGTAGAAGGAACCGAGCAATCCCTTTTCCTCACCGGTCCAAAGGGCGAACAGGACCGACCGTTTCGGTTTCACCGGGTTTTGCGCGAAAGCCCGGGCCATGGACATGACTGCGACTGAACCCGAGCCATTGTCGTCGGCGCCGTTGAAGATATAATCACCATATTTCCCCAAATGGTCGAGGTGCGCACCGATGACGATCACCTCTTCCTTCAATTTCGGATCGCTCCCCTCGATGAAGGCAAGGACATTGGTGGCACCGATCAATTGCTGGTCCACCGTCATCTCCAGGTCGATGTGGGTTCCGCGCACCGAAAACGAAGCGCTCTTGACACCCTGATCCATCTGCCGCACCAGCTTCTCCAGGGTTTGCCCGTTTTCCGCCAGCAGCAGATCGGCGGCGTACGGCGACAGGTTCACCGTCAAAGCCGATTCCCAGGGCATCCGCCGGCTGGAATGGAGCAATCCGAACCGTTTGGAATCCCGGTTGGAGACCGGATTCTCGTCGTTGAAGGTACGCGAGGCGAGTGAACTCTTCACCTGTTGATCGCGGTTCTCCAGGACGTTTGTCACCAGGATGACCCCGGCCGCTCCCATTTTTTCGGCATGGGCGATGCGGTTGAAGCGGTCGCCCGCCCCCCCCATCATCATTCGGCGCATGGCCGGACCGCCATACTTGGCCTTCAGCTTGGCATCCTTCTGAAAGGGTGATTCGGGATTGCTTTTCCCCGGCTCGTCGCCGACGATCAGCACGAACTTGCCCTTGACATCGAGGTTCCGGTAGTCATCGTACTTGATTTCCGGGGCTGTGATACCGTAGCCAACAAAGACCAGCGGAGCCTTTATCTTTCCGGCAAAGGACGGTTGCATGGAAAAATCGATGCCGGTAACGAAATCGTGCCGGCGCATATTCGTACCGCTCACGATTTCGGCGCTCAAGCGGCTGGTGCCCCCCTTGATCTCCTTCAGGGGGACCATCTGCAAAAAGGTCCGTTCCGGCTTTTTCGCGGCAGCGGTAGGTTCAGCAAACATCCGCCCCGAAAAAGTCTGCACCGGCATGTCTCCCGCCGGTTTCACTCCCCATTGGGTCAAGAGGGAGACGGCATAAGAGCAGGCCAGTTCATACCCCCGCGTCCCCGTTTCTCTCCCTTCGAGAAGATCAGAGGCGAGAAACGTCAGCATCGCCTGAAGATCAACCGCCTTGATCGAATCAAAGCCCAGGCGCATCGATTCCGGGACGGGAGCACCCGTTTCCACCAGGTTGAGATTTTTCGTCGGATCGTCCGCCGGTTTGGTCGCGGTTTGTTGAGCGAAGGTTACGGCGCCGATCAGAGCCGTCAAAAAAACTGCTAGTATAATCCTCTTCATGAATACCTCCAAGGTAGTAGAACAATGGACAATCTCATTTCTTTCGTACGAAAAAAAAACATCCGGAGTTTTCCATTCAACCAGGAATTAGCAAATAAAAAGAGGACCCCTGGGCCGAAACCGGTCTGCCTTCAGTTATCGGGGCGATCATCCTTTTCGCCCTTCTTTTTCTTTAGCTTCTCCAGTTCCTCGCGGAGGCGGCGGATTTCGTCTTCGTACTTTTTTTTGTTTTCTTCGTTGATACGACGGATATCGGTCCACTGGCCGCCCAGCTTCTCCTGGAAAACCTGGATTTTACGCTCGATATCGGTCTCCTCATCGGGGGTGAGGGTAATTTTCAGCACCTGCCGGTTCCGATACAATTCAACCACGACCGGTTTCTTTTTCGGGACCCCCTGCAGTGTCAAACGTAAATGATCGTTGGATGCGATCTCCTTCCCGGCCAGGCGGACGATGATATCGCCGGCTTTGATCCCCGCTTTCGCCGAAGCGGTATCGGGATAGACCCGTGAAATCATCAAACCGTGCCCCTCGCGGATCGCGAACTGCTGGGCCAACTCCGGGGTGATCTCGATGGCGTCGATCCCCAAAGCCGCCCCGGTTCCGGTCAGGAAATACTGAATTTTTTTCACCCGGGGGGGCAAACTATCGGGTGGAATGTCGAAAGGCCAGTCCCGATTGGCATCGGCGAACGCTCGGTCGAACTCCTCCGGTCTTGGCCGTTCTGTGATCTGCGCTTCCTTGACCAGATGTTTTCCCTGCCGCAACAGCTTGATTCTAACCTGTTTTTCCGGTTCGAGGCTGCGGATGAAGCGCATGATTTCCTCGTTCGACTGGAGCGCGATACCGTCGGCTTCCAGCAACTGATCGCCGGCTTGAATACCGGCCTTTTGCGCCGGCGACCCGGGGGCGACCATCCCCACTTCCCGGGTCAAACCATCGAGATCCAGACCCAGCCAACCATAACGGATGCGGCCGAAGCGCTTCAACTGGTCGCTGACCCAGCGCAACCTGCCGGCCGGAACAGCGTAGCACAAAGCCCCATTTTCCCGCTCCTGCCTTGAACTGATCAGGATCTCGGCGGAATGATCGCGAAACGTATACTCGGGCGACAGGGAATAGGAGAACAACCCGCGCACGATGCCGACCAACTCACCCTGGAGATTTACAACGGCTCCCCCGGCCGCTCCCGGAGCCACGGCCGCATCGACGAGGAGAAAGTCATCGGCGACGGTGCTGAGGATGCCGGAAAAGATGGCCGGAAAACGATTGTAGAACAATCCGACCAGCAGGACCCGGTCTCCGGTGTCCGGCAGATCCGCCAGTTTCAGAGCCGGGGGCAGGTCCGCATCCGACTTCAACAGCAACACCCCCGACTCGGGATCGATCCCGGCGATGCTGACTGGCAACTGTCGGCGTTTCTCGGTCTCGATATACAACTTGTCATGGGGATGGTCGGCGATCAGGGAACTGGTCAATATGTACTTTTTCTCGGTGACGACACCGGTGGCGATATACTTCTTGGCATTTTCGGCTACAACCTTGACGATGGATGGCGCCACACGCTTCAGAATCGTTTTGGCAAGATGCATCTCATCGGTCCCGCCAGACTGATCCTGAGGAGGCATTGCCGCCAACAGCAGCGGCACAACAAGCAATATACACAGGCGCAGTTTCATTTCAGCCTCCTAAATGGCAAAGCGATTCCCATCGCTCGGCTTCCGTTTCGGGATCGTTTCCAGCGGGTACTGGTTGAGTTGGTCACCGGCAGCGAACACCAAGTTTTCCATCAGAGGGATCTCCTCCTTGCTGACTTGGGTTTGTACTTTCGCCAGCGGTGGCTGCGAAGTCGGTTCAAACCCTCCGACTCCCCAGATGATCGCGGCGGCCACCAGGCAACCGACGGCGACGGTGATCAGTTTCCGCTGCTGCTTTTTCCGACCGATCTTCCTCCAGACCCCCGATTCAAACTGGTCGATCAACTCTTCTTCAGAGGTACGGAAACGGATCCCATTGTTTTTATCAGGCATCTTTTTCTCCATGGAGCGGTTCATATTTGGCCCGTATGTGCTGCTTTCCGCGAAAGACCAGCGATTTCACCGTTCCAATCGGTTTGCGAAGGATCTGCGCGATCTCTTCGAAGGAAAAATTATCGATCTCTTTCATCACCAGAGGAATCCGGTATTTTTCCGGAATACCGGCCAGGATCTCCTCAACGATCAATTTGCTCTCATAGGTCGGCTCATAGACGGGAGTCGGTTCCCGGCCATCACCCACCGGGGAAATGGAAAACATGCGGCGCACCTTTTGTTTGCGGAACTCGCTGCGGGCCAGGTTGGAGGCGATGGTGTACAGCCAGGATCGGAACATCCCCATATCCACCGCCTTCAACCCTGGCGCCTTGAAATAGACCTTGACGAAGGTATCCTGGGCCAACTCTTCGGCGATCTCCCGGTTTCCGGTCAATTGCCGCAGATAGTTGAATATCGGCTTTTTGTACATACGCATCACCTCGTCAAACGCCTCCTTCTCCTGTTGCTTCAAACGTGCCAGTAGTTCATCCATATGACACTTGGTTAGACTGAGTTCCCGGGATAAAAGTTGCAGAGCCGAGCGAGCAAGTAACCCGAATTTTGGACGGAAGGATGGATTCAGAATGAATCCATCTTCCTTTCCACCTCTCACCTGACGGAGAGATAGGTAATGAGAGAGAGATACTCATATTATAGTAACCTCAAAAAAAAAATCAACCTGTATTATTTTTTTTAAATATTTTCTTTGGTATCTGCTTTTTCCAGGTCGGCCAGCTTCTTGGGCAGTTTATCGAGTATGTCCTTGGCCACTGTCAGATAGTAGGGAAAATCGGGGCTCTTCGCGAACACCGCTTCGCCGCTCAGGTCACTGAGCAGGATGGTCACCGTTTTCCGCGCTTTACTCGCATAGTCTTCGACCTGAAGGTCGAACCGATGCGGAAACGCAACCGACCGATCGGGGGAATCGACGAACGAGACGGCGGTGAGCCCTTCCAGGGCCGTCAGCAGAGAGTTGACCTTTTCGCTGTCTGGTGACCCTTTCCCGGTTTTTTTCCCCCATTCCCAGTTGTTTTCCTGGTTGCGCTTCAGGTTCATCTCGAGCGGGCCGGATTTGTACTGGATTTCACGGACATCGTAGGCGTAAAACGACGCCGCCTTGCGGCTGCGGAACGGTTCGTATTCCTTGCTGAGTTTCTCGGCGAAATCCTTGTCGATCTCACACACCTCGCCGAAATGGGGAGCGAGGGCATAAAAGGTCTCCCCTTTTTCCCCGACCTTGACGGTCCGGGCCGTCCCCTTGACCCGGAATTCGGCCTCCAATATCGGTTGGTCGAGACCGTAATCGCTCAATTTATCGGCAGCGATCGTTCCCTTGAACGATTTGGCCTCAAGGGCCGATGCCTTGTAGAGGATGTCGCTCACCTTCGATTCTTCGGCCAGGGATAAGACCGGTTTCTCCAGCAACCAGCGGGCATCCTTCTTCTGGAAAGCGATCTCGACTCCTTCGCGGCGATAGGAGAAGCGGTCGATGTCGCCGCTCTCCATGCCCATGAATTTCTTGTCACGGAAATCGAATACCCCCTTTTCCAGTGAAGTGACCTGGGTGGACCCGACCAGCACGACCTCTCCTCCCGCCGCCAGGGTGGCATAGGAGGTTTGATCCATCTCGTTCTGGATGCCGATCAAAACCGTGTAAGCGGGCTTTTCAGCCTTTTCCTCGAACAGGCTGACGCGGATGCGCGGCTGGTCCAACCCGTACTTGGCGAGGTCGACCGCCACTTTTTCCACCGACCGTTCATACTTCAACGCCGCGAACTGGTCGACGATATTCTCGACGGCGATCTTGTCCGCCTTTGCCTGGATCGGCTTCTCCAGTTTCCACTCGCCGCCGGTCCGGGTGAACAAATATACCTCATCGCGACGTTGAATCTCGATTTTCTGCACCCGATCGGCGGTCAGGGTATACAGTTTCCCTTCGCTTTTTGCCTTCTCAGCCTCCTTCCGGTCGACCAGGAAAACGGCCACCATCAGGACGACCAGGAGCGCAATCAGGGCGATGATTTTCTTCCAGCTCATAGCTTCCTCCGGAATAGCCAGACGGCAATGCCGGCCAGCAGGATCAGGATCGGTAGAATGATGACGCAATAATAGAGGATCATCCGGGCGCCGCCCTGGGAAAGATTGATCATCCGCGGCGCCGTGGTCTTCGGGGTGATGGCGATCAGGTCTTCCTCCTCCGCCAGCCACGAGATGATGTTGCCCAGAAAATTTCCGTTAGCCTGGAATGAATAGTAATTGTTGAGGATGAAATCGGAATCTCCGACCACGACCAGCCGGGCTTTTTTCCCGGCTTCGGGCTTGTATTCGACGGCCATGGCAATATCGATGGGGCCGGTCTTATCAGTCTCATTTTTCGACATCTTCTTGGTCTTGTACTCCTCTTCGTAGTTGGTTTCTCCCCAGGAATATTGACTGGTCGAGGCAATCACATCGACGGTGACGTTCTGCGGCAGGGGATTCACCTTGGTGAGACCGCGGACCATGGGGAACATAGTGGCGTACCCGAAGTTCTTGGTGATGGCGTGATCGGGGTATTTTCCCACTACCGGCATGAAGTAATCGCCGCCCATCAGGCGGGTGACGGTATCGGCTTCGACGACGATATTGTCCTCGAGTTCCAGACCGTATTTCCTGAGCAGAGATTTGGCCTCAATGCCCTCGTTGGGATTGACCAGAAACAACACCCGTCCCTGCTTCTGCTGAATGTAGGTTTCCAACAGGGCCAATTCACCCGCGAGCAGGGGCTTTTGCGGGCCGGCAATGATCACCACTGCAGCATTGGCCGGAACCTCGGGCTCCTGGAAGAGGAGAAGCTTTTTTACCTTGTAGGAGAGCTTTTCCAGGTTGCTCTTCACTTCCGAGAGGCCGTTCTCGCTGGTGGCTTCGGGGTCGGGCTCGCCGTGCCCCTGAAGAAAATAAACCGCCTTTTCCTCACCCCGGGTCACCTTGATGATGGCGTTGGTGATCGTCTCCTCGCTGACCTCTTCGATGCGGGTGTCGCGGTTGTCGTATTCAAAGATCACCGTGCCGTCGGCCTTGACCTCGTAGCGCTTGACCATGGCCGGGTTTTTATAGGGGTCAATCACCTCCGTTTCCAACTTCGTCGTATAGTACTTGTAAATATCCATCAGGGAACGGAACCGGAACAGTGTGCCGGCATTGTTCTCGGAAATAAACGCCTTGACCGCGAGAGGTTTCTTGAGATTCTTGGCCACCTGAATCGATTGATCAGCCAGCGAATGGATTTTCCCTTCGCTTATGTCGATCCGCTTGTGGATCTTCGTCCCCAGGTAGTTGGCGGAGCCGATGATGGCGATCAGCAACAAAACGATCAGCAGGATATTGGAGGCGAAGATGAAGTTCAGCCGCGAGTTCTTTTTCTTGAATTGTTCCCGGTTCAATACGAGGTAGGCGGCCAGAGCCACGATCCCCAGAACGAACAGGGCTATGCCGATGATGTTTCGCGAACCGAAGCTTCGCCAGAGGGCAAAGCCGACCACCAGCAGGGCGACAGCGATGAAATTGAGATTTTGCCGTAGTTTGTTCATGGTTATCTCCACTTGCGGAATTCAAAGGTGGTGTAGGTCAGGTACAATCCCAGGAAGATGAAGGAAAAGTAGTAGATCAGATCCTGGGTGTCGATGACCCCCTTCACCATATTCTGAAAATGCTGGAAAAACGAAAGATAGGTGAATATCCCCTGCCAGGCGGCGCCGGCGCTCTCTCCGACCCAGGAGATGACCCAGATGAGGAGAATCGAGGAAAAGGAGATAACGGCCGCGATCACCTGGTTCTCGCTCAGCGAGGAGGCGAAGAGGCCGATGGCGATGAACACCGACCCGAGCAGGAACAGCCCCAGATAAGCGGTCAGGATGGGACCGAGGGCCGGGTTGCCGTTGGCGAAGATGAAAAAGGAAAAGGTCGCGGTGAGCATCAGGATCAGGACATAGATGATCAGAGCTGCCAAGTATTTCCCGATGATGATCGACCAGGTCCGCACCGGCGCGGTCAGGAGCATCTCTTCGGTGCGCATCTTCTTTTCGTCGGCGAAGAGTCGCATGGTCAGGAGCGGCAGCAAAAACATCAGGATCACCGTCATATTGTTGAAAAAGGGCTCGTACAACATGCGGTTGATATCGATCTGGGACGGCTGCCCGTACTGGGACTGCATCTGCATCATCCGCATCGCCTGCTCGTTGACCCAAACGACGATGTTGTAGAAGATGAAGCCGGTCACCAGCAGAAAGAACGCCGTCAGGATATAGGCGATCGGCGAATAGAGAAAGGTCTTCAACTCTTTTTTGGCGATCGTGATCACGGTTTTCATGAGAGCCTCCCATCCTCGGTCGAAATCACCTTCATGTACAGAGATTCCAGTCCGCTCTTCACTTCCTTGATGCGGACGTTCCGCTCGATCAGGCTTTTCAGCAACTGGTTGACATCGGCGATCGTCTCCTTGAATTCCAACTTCACCGATTCCCCCTCGGCCCGGATCTCGCTCAGGAAGCTGAACTGTTTGGCAAAAGACTCCCAGTCCTGGTTCTCGACCGGACCGGCGGTGATGATCTCCAGGTTCTTGCCCCATTCCTCGCGGTTGAGGTAGGCTTTTAAATGACCATCCTTGATGATCACGGCCCCGTCGCAGACCTGGGTGATCTCGGCGAGGATGTGGGAGGAGAGGATCACCGTAGAACTCCCCTTCAATCCCCGGATCATCTCCCGGATCTCGATGATCTGGGCCGGATCCAACCCGATGGTCGGTTCGTCGAGGATCAGCACCGGGGGTTCGTTGATGATCGCCTGGGCGATCCCCAGCCGTTGGCGATACCCCCGGGAAATATTCCGCACCAGCCGGCCATAGACCTCCTGGAGATGGGTTCGCTCGACCACCCGGGCCACCGCCGCGGCAATTTGCTTCCGCGGGATGGAGATGAGTTCGGCCACGAAATGGAGGTATTCCTTGACGGTCAATTCCGGGTAAACCGGGACGACTTCGGGAAGATACCCGACCATCCGCTTGACCTCGAACGGGTGGGTCGATACATCCATGCCGTCGATCCGGGCCGTCCCTTCACTGGCGGGCAGGTAACCGGTGAGGATGCGCATGGTGGTGGTTTTCCCGGCGCCGTTCGGTCCGAGAAATCCCCATATTTTCCCTTTCTCCACTTCGAACGAAACATTCTGGACCGCCTGGACATTGCCAAAGCGTTTGGATAGATTTTCTACCTGAATCATCAGACCTCCTTACATTTTCGGGGGGATTCCGATCCCCATGATATTGAGCAACCGTTCCATTTTTCGACGAAACACCCGGATCAGCAGAATCCTCATCTGGCGCCTCTGCGCATCAGATTCAGCGATGACCGGGAATTGGTGATAATAGTGGTTCATCTTCTGGCAAAGCATATAGGCGTAGGTGGCCAACGAGGAAATATCCATGTTTTCCAGGGCGTGTTCCACCTGGAGGTCGAGCATGGCGAGATGCAGCATGATCTCCCAGTACAGGTCCTGCTCCCGATCGTCCAGCTGGGAAAGGGATCCGGCCGACTCCTTGGCCTCGTCCGGCGGCAATTTCTGCAGGATGCTGCCCAGGCGGACCAGGGAATACTGGAGGTAGGGTCCCGAATCACCATCGAAATTGAGCGCTTCCTTGAAATCGAAGGCGATGACGGTGTTCAGGTGGAACTTGATCATGAAATAACGCAGGGCTCCGGCGGCGATCTGGCGGGCGATGGCGGCGGCCGTTTCGTCGGCCAGGCCGGGATTGCGGATCGTCACCTCCGGCAGCGATTTCTGCACGAGCGTCTCGATCAGTTCATCGGCCCGGACCGCCCGGCCTTTCCGCCCCGACACCTCGACATAACTCTTTTTCTCCTCCTCCGGTGTGATCTCCAGCCCCAGCTCCCGGACACAGGATGGAGTCAGGGCCACCATCTCATAGGCGTAGTGGAAAAAATTCCGGCCAGCCGATTCGTGGCCCAGTGAGAATAGGATCTGATTGATTAAGCTCTGCAGATACGATTGGCGGACATCAATGACATTGATCACTTTGCCCGCCCCGGTATACCGATACCCAGTCTGATCACCGGCGTCATCGCCGGTCGACCAGATCGGCTGACCGTCGCCATAGGTAAAATAGAGCTGGTATTGAAAATCGCTCTTCAGCAGACCGAATTTCCAGAGACTGTAGGCGATGTCCTTGCCGACATAGGTAATGGTGCCATTGGAGCGGATGATGATCTTTTCGAGTTTTTCGCGGTCGTAGTGGATCACCCAGCAGCCCTGCTTGGCCGTGTCCTGGGAGAGATACATGATCCCGTTGTCCTTGAGCAACTGCATGGTCTCCGTGAACAGGCCGCGGGCGATGATATCGCTCTCGTGGACCAGGAGATCGTAGCGGATGCCGATCCGCTCCATCACCCCGATGTGATCGAGCAGTACGGCATGGGCGACATAGCGGCACACACTGGCTTCAGGTTCGAGCTTCTCCTCGATCCGTTTGTGAACCTCGCGCCGCTGCTGCGATTTCTCCTCATTGGCCTCGAATATCTGGTTGACTTCTGGATAGAGGCGCCAGAGATACTCGGCCAGATGGGGAATCTCTTTGATCTCGTCGAGGGTCTTCCCTTCGTGGTGAACCAGACCCCAGATGACATCGGCCATCTGGATGCCGGTGTCGTCGATGTAGTTCTGCACCTCGACCGTATACCCGAGATGGTGATACCCCTTGGCCAGGGTGTCGCCGAGCGAGGAATTACGCAAATGACCGATGTGGGCCGACTTGTTCGGGTTGATCGAGGTGTGCTCGACCACCACCTTGCTTCCCCGGGAGCCGGGCTCCGCTTCGGTGCGGTCGAGGAACAGCCGCAGGCAGGAATCCCGGTGCAGATAAAAATTGAGAAAACCGCCGCCGGCCAATTCGACCCCAGAGACCGGTTCCGGTTTATCACCCAGGAGTTCAAGGATCCGTTTGCCCACCAGGAATGGTTTTTCGCCGCGGCGCTTGGCCAGCACGAACGGCAAGGTGGTGGAGATATCGCCGAATTTTCGTTCGGCGGGGATGGTGAATGCGATTTCTTCGGCCATGACGGTATATTCGGCGGTAAGCGCCTGGAGCAGCCAGGCCCGGATTTGAGATTGGATTTCCTTCATGATTCCTTCACTAGATGGGCGACGCTGTTCCAGAAATCGATGACCAGGCGTCGGTCGCGACCGTTCGCCAGCACCAGAAACTTGGAGAGCGAGGCGTTGCGCTGGCGGAATTGGCGGGCCGAAGCCGGATCAATCTTCATCAGATGGGCAAGGATGGCCCGGTTGACGGTCGCATGGCCGCAGATGACCACCGTACCCCGCCCCCCCGCCAAAACCTCATCGACTCCCGCCTTCACCCGGGCAAAAACCTGCAGGAAACTCTCGCCGTTGGGGATGGGGATCGCGGGATCGACGACCCAGCGGTCGTGAAACTCGCTGAAATCGCTCTTCACCGCGGCATAGGTCATCCCCTCCCAGTCGCCCAAGTCGACCTCGGTGAAGGTGCTTATTACGGTCACCGGCGCCTGGTGATACCGGTTGATGGCGTCGCAGGTTTGCATGGCTCTAAGAAGAGGAGACGTGTAGATTTTGCCGATGGTTTCATCCCGGAGAAAATCGCCCAGGAGGTTCACCTCTGTCTGGCCTCGATCGTTCAGGGGGTTATCGATATGGCCCTGGAGAATGTCCCGTTCATTGTGCTCGGTGGTGCCGTGGCGAACCAATAGTATCTGTTGCAGAGGGGTTTCCATCGCCGGGATTATAAACCAGACAGCCTTTTCGGTCAAGGGCAGGAGCGGAGGGGGGACCGAAATTTCCGCATCGGTCTCGCCCGAAGATGACACTTATCTTGCCGGATGCAAAAAAACGAATTACCCCTTTTCCAGAACAAAAACAAGCTGATAGGCGAAAGCGGCCGGCAGCAGGTTCATGGCCTTGTTCAGTATGTGTTTAAACCTTTTAGTGACGGGAAAGGAAGGCAGCAGGGTCGGGCCGGGATCCTTCCGGATTGCCGTCAACCGATACCCGGCATCGATCAACAGGTTCCGCCACTCCCGCAGGCTCCGCGGCGCTTCCAATATCTGTCCGGTCCCTCTGCCGAAGAGAAAATAGGGGGACAGCGAATTGGGGACCAGGAAAACCGCTGTTCCGCCCGGTTGCAGAACCCGGTACGACTCCCTGACCAGGAATTCAGGGTTTTCCATATGTTCGAGCACGCCCAGGCATAGAATCGTCGTAAAAAAACGATCCGGATAGGGAAGCATCCCCGTGCTGGCCGCCAGGGAAAAATGACCCTCTTTCAGCCGTTCAGCGGCGATCTTCACCGCCTGCGGCGAAATGTCGATCCCATAGACCACATACCCCGACTCTTTCAACAGACCGCAGGCAAACCCGACGCCGCATCCGATATCGAGGCTTCGATGACCGCCGTTTCGGGATGGAATGGGGCAAAAGTCGACCATGAATTTGGTCCTCTTCCGATCGAACGGAAAAGAGTTCTCCCGGTTTTGCTCATACAGCTTTTCATAGTAGACTCGGATCTCTTCAAATCCGACCGGTTTTCCCATGGTTCGATTCTAGGGGTGGCCGGAAGGAAAGTCAAGGCACAGGCGGCATACTCCCTTTCAGGAACCGGACAAGGCCAGGATCGCTGGCCTGATACCCGAAAAACAAATCGGGATGGATATGGCGAAATTGATAGCCGCCGGCTCCCGTCTCCAGAAGACGTGGCCTGGCTGTTGTAACGCTGGTGACAACAGGGACGTGCTCGGGGATCAGCGAATAGCATGCAAGCGCCGACTGCAGGCTGACGTACGATCCTCCCTGAATGCGGTTGGCGATCAAGAAGCGATGGGGGGCGCCGCGAGCATGAACGCCAGCCAGCATGTAAAGGCCGCGTCGCAGCTGGATCAGCTTGCCCTCGGTGGTCCAACGCGACAATTGCCTTGAAATATCAACTTTATCCGCTTTGCCGGCCTGCAGAAATCCTGATGAGAAAATCGCCTCTTCCCGAACCAGGCGCAGCAACTCATTGAGTTTTATAGCAAAAATATGCCAAAAATGGCAACTTATTGCAATAATAAAATCTTTAAATTAAAAAATATAGCTGATGGGCGCTTCTTCAAATTCCCCGTTAAAATTTAAAAGGTAAAATCCTGATTCAAGATCATTTTGGGTTCAGACTCTGATGGTTTTTTATCAGTAGTTCGATGCCATAAAAAGGAATGACTTGAATCGGGGCTTGCCGGGAAAAATTGCCTGAGGAAATTTTTTTGATGGATAAAAGTCAAGGTTATTTGTGTTTACTTTTGGACAAAAAGCAAACTTAAGCGGTTTTTTCTATGGCCGATCGTGTGAAAACACAAAAATAGAAAGCAGAATCTATGCGCCATTGCCATCCTCTTCACCCCGCGGAACTAAAATAACCTTCCCATTCTGTATACTCAAATCAACAAGTTCATCGCGCGATGAAGAGCCCCCTCGAACGTTCTGCGTGGCAGTCTCATGAATTTGATGATAAAGCATTAAAAACAAGAAAACAAGAACCGTCCCTCTCGGTTCTCGGTTCCTTTGTTGGTCAGAACTGTCAGCTTGTCTTTCGCGAGTCGATAAGCCGCATTCCTGTCGAATCCATCACCAGGCAGGCCGGCGTCAGCGCCACCGATCCCCAGTAGTCCGATTTCACTACCGAGTCGCGAAGCTTCTCCGCGATCGGCGTACCCGGAGAGGTAACAAAGAGCTGGTCGGGTGAAGTGAACGCCACGAAGATTGACGGCTGTCCTATCCATGAACACGCCTGAACAAGGAAATCAGGCAAACCGATTGCGCCTGCCACCAACCCTTGCGGATGAGACAATTCGAGAATCCGTACGCCGTCTGTTTCCCCCCCTTCGATTTTAAGCCCGCTGGCTAGGTTCTGCCATGCAACCTCGAAGAGTTCGTCAGAATCTTGGGAACTTTCCTCCAAGCTGTGCTTCAGGACGTACTCAACTCCGAGCGTGCCGTGTTCGGTTAACCCAACATGGGCAAGGAAAACAGCCCAATTAGGTCCGACCGGCCAGTGGACCATTGTCTTGGCAAAGACATCGCGGGGATCGAAATCGCGTAAGACCGGTAAAAGTTGGGTCTGGCCCTCTTCCCGCCTCGTCTGAGCGTCATCACGTATTTGCTCGCCCATGGCGTTCATCATCGTTTGATGCGCTTCGGCTAAAGCCTGATCCCAAGCATCTTCGGAATCTGGTCTCGAGAAGGAGAAGGTGACCTCCGCCTTGGGAAAGGTCTGCCTGATGAACGCAACGTCCCGATTGGTAGGTTCCCATTCGGAGAAGATCCGACACACTTGACTCGCTTGGATTCGCTTTTCAGCGGATGCCGATCGCCAAGCATGCTCGACGCCATCGTCGGAACGCGTTGGGGCCTGGGCGATGGCCGTGACCTTGGACAGCCAGCGTCTGAACTCGAAAACCACCGTATTAGTCAACGGATCAATGTCCACCTTGTCCTCCTTGCCGATTGCAGCTTGCTCGGCGTTTCCTTGCTTCGCTCACCTAACGGTGAGGCGCGTGGCGGCATTTTGCCGCGCCCCTCTCAAGCCGTTTTGTCATGCCTGTCTCTGACCAAGCCATTTACGATATTGATCACGGTCCTTCTCAATGATTCTAATCCGCTCAGCTTCCGTGAGTTCGTTTTCCTTCCGTGTCTTGTCTGACAGATTTGACACCCAGACACGATGGGGGTGCTGCTCCCCGGGCCCGATATAAAGTCTATTGTTGAGACGCGGCCCCGAAGGCCTCTGACTGATTGATTCAACCGTGATTTTTATGCTTATTTTTGATTTCATTTTTTTCGCCTGACGTTTCCGCTCATCCGCCATGCGGAGCGTGATCGGTGTGCAGCGGTTTTGTTGGGGTTGAATTCCCTTTTATAATCCTGAACCCATTCAGTATATTCCAAACCCCATTTTGTCTTTATACTAGTGCTTATTACTTTAGACAATGCTGTGTCATATCGTACAGTCAGAACCGTAGCGCCAAAATAAAAATGATTATGCCATCCATCAAATCCTTTTAAAAATAAATCGCAGTCGGGTTTACCGAGGATCTTATGTACAATATCTCGATCAATACCTGGATTTATTTCCAGCCAGCGTTTTGGTGTAAAAATTAATGGTATTTGTAAGATTAAAACAGCAAATAAAATAATCATAATCAGAATTATTACTAATTTGATTTTCATTTTACCCCAACGATAAAGCTCAGCGGCGGTGCGGATGGTGAAGAATAATTTTCAGGGTTGCCGCAGGGCGGGTTCGCCAACCTGCCCATGAAAGGTTCCATGGAACGTAGTTTCCAGTTTTTAATCACGATCCTGTCCATTACGTAAAATTCTATTTGTTCTTGACTTCATTCATGCAGTATAAGCAGAATTGCGTGCGCTGCCCCGCTTTACTCAAAAAAGTAAAAAAGTAAAACACCGTCCCCAAGGCCTCTCTTGAAACTCCAAAATCGACGACCAGGTAAATGCAAAATTGCATGCACCGTCCCAGGCGCCCCTTTATTCATTTAACGCCTCCGCTCACCCGCCGCGCTTGCGCGGTCGGTGTGAAGCGCGATTGTTAGCCATTTATTTATTTTGATTGTCTTTTAAAATATGAATTATACCTGCGTCTATCCAATATAAATCGTGGAGATTTGGAGAATCGAACCATCGCGTAAAAAATAAATATTTGCCATCAGGAGATACTCCTGGAAATCTTTCCTGTTTTTCAGAGTTTATAGATTGACCCATATTGATTGATTTTTTCCATTTACCACTCTCATCTCTAAAACAAATATATAAATCTCCCGAACCATATCCACCTTCTCTATCAGACGAAAATATTAAGTAACTTTCGTCAGGTGCAATAAATGGACACCAGTCCTGAGAATCTTTTTGATTAATTTGTTCTGGAAGAAACTCTGGTGTTGAATATTCTCCATTTTTAGATTCAGCTCTAAATATACCACAGTTCCCTTTATACCCGATTTTTATATCTAGGAAATAAATAGTACCATTCTTTGTTACTGAAGGTGTCCAATATCCAATCAATTTGTCGATTGGCGCCAGTTCTCCCCATCCTTGTTCTGTTTTATTTAAAATCCAAATATCATTTTCTTCCTTCTCATCCAAAGTTTTTGGCCGTTTTGATGCAAAATACAATTTTTGACCATCATTGGAGATAAAAGGATGGTCATCATGATAATCTCCAGAAAATGGCGCAACATTTGGCTTAGACCAACGGTCATTTTCATATTTTATGTAATATATTTTTCTTGTTTCATTTTGCTTACTTACAGTAGACCAATATATTTCTTTTCCATCTGGAGTAAATGTTAGGCTACTATGTGCTAAATGCTTAATTATATCAGGAGCAAATAATTGTGCTGTCTTGCCTGGTGGAGTTTGATTTAAATATTTCCAAGTATCTGAAACTCCGTCTTGTAGACAATTTAAATTCACAGCAATGAAAACCAAAAAAAATATGAATATTCTCCTTTTCATTTCGAAGTCTCCTTTCTATTGATGACTAACACCGGCGTTAAGCTGCACGGCGGGTGAAGTACAAGTGCAAAAGAGAAGAGGGACGGCGCTTTTATTCTTTTATTTTTCATGGTTCCGTTTATTGCGGAGGTAGTTCCCGCCCAGTCCCCCCATGCTCAACCCGGTAAACAAATCCATCTGAATGATATCGGCATAGCGAAGCCCGGCACGGTCTTTGATGTGAACCAGCAGTTCCGTTCGCAACCGTTTGCCAGGAAAGGTTCAGATTCCTGGATGACCTTTGCCGCCGGCTCGAAATAGCGACCCTCTCGGGAATGTAATAATGAAAGGCCTGACACCTATGCCTTCTAAAAGTTCATTGTTGAGACGCGACCCCGGAAGATCCACTCACAAAGCCCAACGGCGTGCTCTCCTGACCGGGATGGAGCGGCAGCGGAATCCCGGTCAGGAGCAGCAACTGGTTGTGCATAAGTGTTTTCTCATATAACCTTAAGTCTGCCAGAAGCCCAGTTAGATAGCAAACCATCCCACCCGCAAGGGAAATGCCCTACACGATAAACTGAAAGTAGTTCACCAAAAAAAGTGGGTACTTTTGCAAAGCGCTTTCTGTAACTGGCCCACAAAGCTATGCGGTTAATATCCATTATTATTGAGTCAACCATTTCTTGTGGCGGCCGACGCTGGGATAGTGCGGCTTGGATCAACGGCAGCACTTCAGCAAGAACAATAGTCTGAGACCGTTTCGCCAACTTATTCCAGTATCCACCATAATCGTTGGGATGATTTTTGGCGAGATATCCTGTCAAATCCCCTTGCGCCTCTGTACGCACATCTTGCCAAAAATCAGACTTGCTCTCACCCAATGCATCTTCCCATGATGATAGCCAGGAGATTGCCACTGTGCTTTCGAGTTCATTTGGACCAAAACCGATTTTCGAAAACCAGTTTATCGATTTAAGTTCATCGTATATCCGTTGATCCAGATTCATCATGCTTTTACCAGTGTGGCTAATTTGATGCTGCCCAACGCCACTGCTCACCCGCCGTGGTTACGCGGTCTGTGTGCAGCGGTTTGTTGGAATGTCCTTTCATTTTTTTTCAATAGGATACTTAAAATCTGATTTTATGACTTCAATACATCCGCCAAAAAAAGTATTCCTATCTGTTGTAACCCATTGCCAAGTATCATATTCACGCACAAAACTACTTTTTGGATAAATTAGATGAATATATCCAAAATCTCTTTCAACATTTGGATTCCATCCTTGAATTGTTAGTTTGAGAGGAATAGATGTTTTATACGAATATTTTAAATTTGCATGTCTATTAGAAAAAAGTGCTTTCAATAAAGCTATACTGGCAAGATGAGTTGCAAAACCTTCACATTTGTTGATTTTTCCGTAGCGTTCTCTTCCAGGGCTAAGCCTTAAAGGTGAACCATTCTTTATTATTTGATCAGTTCCATGTAATAAAAAGTTATATTTATCAACAATATTATTTAGTAATATTTCGATATTAGCATTTGCAATTCCATATTCATCTCTATCTGAATGCTTGATAACATTGCCTTCAATTAAACTTTCGTAAATGATTTTGAAATTTATTTCATTCATTTATTTCCCACACTACGGCTCACCGGCGCGGCTTATCCGCGTTCAGTGCAGCTGTTTGTTAGGCATAGTTTTTCTTGTGAGAAAGCAACAATTACGGACTATTCCGCTGGAAGCCAACTTAGCTCCTTCGCTAGAGGATCAAGATACTTGACCTCTCGAGATTTTGGATTAAATGACCATTGTGCCTGCTTCTTGTTGCCCGCATCGAGACAATCAAGGGTTATAACCCAGTTGCCATTGCCATCTTGTTTAGCTGACCATGATAGAGACTTAAAACCACCGGCATTCTTAAAGTACTCAACTACCTCCTTCACCGAGGAAACTGAACGGCCCTTGCCGGTCACATTAAGCTTGCTTTCTTGGACTATTTGAATGGCTAAAGCGTCCGCCGGAATAGATGGGAATGAAACAGAGGTTGTTATTTCGAGATGCCCACCTGATTTGGGGAACTCCGGATCGTCCGGTATAAGGGAGCTTGATGGGAGATGACTGCCATTTTCTCCTACTTGTACGAGAACCTGTTGAGGTTGCCAAATTTTTGTAAAGTAGGAAATAATGCGAACCTTGTAAGAACCAATTGGCCAAGGTTTACCGCCGTTAGTAAAGTTACCGGCCTCAAAATGGCCACCATTACCTACAGAGCATGTTACTTGCCCAATAAGTTTTGTATTATTAAGTAGATCAACCATAAGCTTTGTGCCCACTGGTAATTTCGCGATTCCAGTGATGACAATCGCACCGTTATTAAGGCGCTTTGTCGAAATCCCGGTTACAAGTGAAGTTAATGCCACGACTGGCTGTGACATATAAAGCACAAGAGTGATGATGCCAACCAAATGCCAACAACGGGATATTGTCAATATGCGTGTATGAGA
>Ga0209287_10000276_pt1 | contig 33911 bp, 21 predicted proteins | sample PPLLak3cmMay2015_2_FD_187255 | JGI IMG/M metagenome (GOLD analysis project Ga0209287, IMG submission 187255) | Freshwater sediment microbial communities from Prairie Pothole Lake near Jamestown, North Dakota, USA - PPLs Lake P8 Core (1) Depth... | ecosystem: Environmental > Aquatic > Freshwater... | reverse complement strand
GCAAGAATTACAGCAAAAGTAGGCAAGCCCCTTTTGCGTAATTCTATGCCTTGCAGTATTCACGCCCTGTCTGGCTCGCAGTTTTGCCATCCCACCGCACTGCTGCAACCATGGTTCTTGATGCTACAATTCTTTTTTCAAATCAATAAATAATAAATAAGTGGTTTGACTTAATCAGCAGACCCTATATTATTACATCGAACTGACGTTTATTATTGAATTAGGCATTTTTTAATAATGAATGATACCAGCGGCATCAAATATTTATAGAAATGTATTGCCGTTTGATTTTGTACGACCCCAGCTGGGGTCGAATATTCTAATCATGTAATTGTCTATAAACATTCAAACCCTATGGGTTTGGTAGAGTTTCGGTACTATTATTAATGTGCCTAATTCAATATTCTTATTAATAAGCCCCACAAAATAGTTTATAAAATCTCCAAAAAAACAAGGGTCGGACTAATCCGACCCTTGCAAGGTAATTATTTATTAGATAAGCTGTTTAGAAGTGGTAATCTACACCGATTGAGAATGCAAGGTTAGTACGGTTGTAGGTTTCATTAGCCGATAGGTTTCCATAACTTGGATACGTAATAGTTTTAATATCCGATGAATACATTGTATATAGCATACCTAGGTTAATCTGCATTTTCTCGGTTGCCTTAAATGCGCCACCAAAACCTACAGTGCTAGATGATAAGCTATGGCTTAGGTCAGTCTGATATCCTGTACCTACACCGGTTTTTGCGTAAAGGTAACCAGCTGAGATAAGCACCTTATCGGTAATATCATACTCACCACCGAGCGCAATTTCGTAAAGGTTACCTTCAATATCCTTTTTCACACCCGGTGCTTTTTCGATGGTAGCGTTTTTATCGAAATAGTAGTGAATACCTGCGCTCATTCTCATTTTTGGAAGAACCTTATACCCAATACCAACTGAAAGTATTGCAGGAATATCGCTTCTAACTTTCGCCCCATCAGGGAACATGTACTTTAGTGTTCCGTCAGGATTAACACCACCTACGACATCTTTCTTGGTGCTGTTCTTAAGCGTTAAATTGGTGTTGAATTCATACTTAATCCCAATATTTAATTTTTCGCCAAAAGTAAGATTTACACCTAGAATTGGGGTAATGGCAGTTCCAGTCTGTTTCGAATCTAGTTCTTGATCAGCCGTTGCTGCTGAGTTGCCTTCAAGAACTGCTGCTTTTGTGTTATAAGCGGCTTGAATTTGAGTCATATTTAATGAGCAATCAGTATAGCTATTAAATCCAATTACTTTTGCAATAGCATCTGCTTGTGTACCATTTATTCCTCCTCCTGCTACTAATTGACCTAAAGTAAGGGTGGGGTAACCGGTGGCTAAACCACCAACGCCTGGATTAGCTATAGCAGCAGCAGCGGTCCCTAGGGAAAGTGTATGAAAAACGGATGATGCAGTTCGCATAGAACCATCGAAACCGTATGCTGCTTTTGTTGGATTGACCAATACATCTTTTATTGTACCTTCATAAGTATTTACAGCATAGATATATCTTAACCCGGCAGAAACTGAAATCATATCATTAATGGCATAGCTAGCATTGATTTGGGCTCCCCAGAAAACACTTGAACCCTTAAAGTTAATATTCGCTGAATACTCATCAGTCGGAATTTCACTGGCTGCAAGAGACATCGGAATAGCTGAAAAAGGAATTTCAAAGCTAGGCAACCCCGTTTTATAATCAGCAGATCCACCCCCAGCATTAGGTGTAAGCCCAAATCCTAAGGCAATTTTACCCTTTTTATAAACAGCATACACATCTGGGTATAAAGGTACTGCAACATCTCCTACGTATTTTGAATCGTTAAGGGTTGGAAACTTATTCTCAATGGTTTTTTTCTGAAAAATTGATTGGTTGCTCAGCGAGAGGTGAAACCCATCGGCAAGCTTGGTTAACCCTGCTGGGTTATAGTAAACGGCATCGATGCTGGTTGAGGCATCGCGTGCTAGCATACGAACGTACGAAGCGCTTTGGTTGGCATTGGTTACAATACCCCCCGCAAGTACTACCGCTGGGCCCATCAAGCCCGTAAAAAGTAATGCAATAAGTAATCTTTTCATACACATTTAATTAAGGTTATTACTATTTTTTGTTTAGGTTTTTCAGCTAGATAAAACGTATGTTTTAAGAATTGTTCGAATATAAATAGGTAATGCCGAACAAAGTTTTTGTTAGCAAAGGGAGCGGAATCAAATTAAAAGGTAACGGGCGAGAAATCCTGTATGAAGCCCTAGATTGTAGGAGCTATTATGGGTAAAAAATTGGTCGAGCCGGTTAAACTTGAAGGTGTGGGTGTTGAGCTTATAGGTATCGATGGATGATTCGTTAGGTTCGGGGTTATTGTAAAACACATCCTGAAACGACCTATCTAACAGGCGTTTAATGAGGACACAATATGCTACAATTGCCAAAAAAATTCGTGCTCTACGCATCGATTCAGAAAAAATTTATGCTAATTTAGATAAATAATGATAAGATCAAAATTGTTTCGCTGGTTTTCATGCGGTTGTTAATCATCACCAATAAAAATTCAATCCCATTTTACTATAACGTTACTATTCAGTAGCAATAAAACTTTCACGCAAGCGAGGCTGTCTAATAAGTCAAACTTAACCACGAAGAACTCTAAGGATACACAAAGGACACAAAGCAAAAGCATTGAAAATAAATACTTTGTAAACTTCGTGATGTGCTTCGTGACCTTTGTGGTTAAGTTTTTTCCGGCTTTTCAGACAGCCTCGGACAAAAAGCAATACAAAAATAAATTTGCCTGAACTTCGTGTATTTGTGACAAAAATCTATTCTACAATTTGCTAAAACACGACCTTACCCTTTAACTTTTTTGCTTTTTTCATCTCATTTTACCATAACTTGAACAATTTTTTAAACCATACCCAATATTTTTTGTCTTAATCGAAATAATTCTCAATTTTAACGATGTATATTTTACTTCTTAAAACTTTATAAAAATGAAATCAATCAATAAATTTACCCGATTAACCCTTGCTGGAGCTATCCTCCTATCGTTTATTGGAGGGAGTAGCGCCCAGAGCCCTACAACGGGTTATACCTTTACTATGGTTAAAGAGGTTAAAACTACGCCTGTTAAGAACCAGCAAAGTACGGGTACGTGCTGGAGCTTTGCCACCACCTCGTTTATCGAAACTGAGCTGCTTCGATTGGGTCAGCCGGAATACGATCTCTCGGAGATGTACTTTGCAAGAATAGCCTACTCCGAAAAGGCTAATCTATACGTTAGGTATCAGGGCACAAATAACTTTGCGCAGGGAGGTCAGGCGCACGATGTTTTTAATGTGATTAAGAGGTATGGCATGTTAACCGAAGAGGCATACGCCGGAAAGAATTATGGTTCAAACGATCATAATCACGGAGAGGTTCAAGAAGGATTAAAAGCATTTGTTGATGCTATTGTTAAGAAAAAAGGGGGTAAGCTGACCACTGCATGGGCATCTGCTTACGAATCGACTCTCGATGCCTACTTTGGCAAGGTTCCATCAGAGTTTACGGCGAGTGAGAAGAAGGTTAGCCCAAAATCGTTTGCTGAATCAACCGGGTTAAAAGTTGATGATTATGTTGAGATAACCTCATTTAACCATCATCCGTTTTACCAAAACTTCATCCTCGAAATTCCCGATAACTGGTCGCGCGATAGCTACTACAATGTTCCCCTGGATGAGATGATGGCTATTACCGAGAATGCCCTGATGAAAGGCTATTCGGTTTGCTGGGATGGTGATGTTAGCGAAAAGGGCTTTGGGTATAAAAAGGGTGTGGCAATTCTTCCTGCTGCCAAGGTTGAGGATATTAAAGGCTCAGACATGAGCCGTTGGACAGAGGTGACCGATAAGGATAGACTTGCTCAGATGTTCAGCTTCGAGAAACCTATTCCTGAAATTAATGTTACCCAGGAGAACCGGCAGCTTAACTTCAATAACCAAACTTCAACCGATGACCATTTAATGCACTTTACGGGGATTGCTACTGATCAGAATGGGACTAAATACTTCTATACAAAGAACAGCTGGGGAACCGATGGTCATATTTACAATGGTTATCTCTACATGTCGGAATCCTTTGTTAGGATGAAAACCATTGCTATTCTTGTTCACAAGGACGCTATTCCCACTGATATTGCAATGAAGATGGGTTTAGTAAAAACTAGAGAAGTAAAAAAATAGGTAACTACTCAGCATTAGACGAAACAAAATAACCGCGAAGACACAGACCTGCCTGCCGCCTGCCTGCCGGTAGGCAGGGTAGGCAGGGAGCATTGAGAAACACGGAGATGATTACTCAAGAAAATTATTGATATTGCATACCGTAAGCCAGCTCTCTAAGTTGTCTCAAAGCTATTATTCTGTGATTTGTAAAGCAATTGTTTAAAGTAAACTCAGTGACCCCCGCCTGCCAAGGCTCGGCGGGCAGGTCAGTGTCTCCGTGGTGAATAGTTACAAAAATAGAAATATTTATTAATATCAAAAAGCCTGATAAATTATAATTTATCAGGCTTTTATCATTAATATACCAGCAGATTACAACCCCTTAGCTGCGCTTCATTCACTCTACCTAAAACCTCAAAGGAGTTATCATCATACACCTTTCCTAAATCCTCGGTTTGGATAAATGAGCAGGAGTAGAAGTTTGCTAGGTCAATTACATTAATTGCGCCCGTTCGCAGGGGTGGAAGTGTAGCGAAAGGGTCGTAAGGATCGCGAACTATAATTCTCATCCAAGGGGGACATCGAAAAATCCCATTCCCATGGGAATATGCCTGCGATAGGAGCTCGGTCATGCCGTATTCGGAATGAATTGATTTTTGACCAAAAGCATCGCAAAGCAGTTTATGCAGCTCATCCCGAACCATTTCCTTTCTTCGACCCTTCATGCCACCGGTTTCCATAATAATGGAGTTGCTTAGCCTGAATTGAAATTTCTCAGCAAAATCGGCTAGAGCAAAGGAAACGCCTACGAGTAAACATTTTTGCCCCTTTTGATCTAAACGTTCAAGGCGTTCAGCAAGAGTATCAAGCTCATTCAAAAAGAATCCGCTTTCGGGGTGATTGGATAGCTTTATTAACCTATCAGTCATATACACCAACGATGAACCTTGACGTTCAAGATAGGAGGGAAGAAGAGCTAGAATACAGTAATCGGATGGATTACAATAAAAAAGGCTAAAAGCCTTTGTAAAACTCATCTCATAAAGGCTTGTATCAACTACATGATGCTTACTTGTTTGATCACCCATTGTTCCGCTGCTGGAGAATAGAACCTGAGCGGTTGAATCAACAGGTTTTATTTCTCGGGTTTTAAAGAATTGTATCGGTAGCAAGGGTATTCTATCAATAGAAGTAATACTATCAGCGTTAATCTTTAATCGTTCGATGTACTCTTTATAGATAGGGATATTAACCGATTGGTATCGAAAAACATCCAGCGCATTTTTTTCAAACTGCTCGTCGTTCTGAATATCGAAGATTGATGTAAGTATGTTATTCATACTGCAAAGATACAGCTTGAAGTAAAGAAATAGGTTAAAACCTTATAGCTCAGAGGAGGGTGTCTCAAAAGTCTAAAAGCAACTCTCTTTTTTCTCTGTGCATCTCTGTGACTTCTCCGTGATCCTCTGTGTAACAATATTTTAAAAATTACACAGAGTTCCACAAAGGACTTTTTAGACATCCTCCTCTAATAAATGATTTCTTACAATTATCCCCTGATGGCTTTTATTCCTGGTAGCTCTTTACCCTCCATGTATTCCAACATAGCTCCACCACCCGTTGAAACGTAGCTGATCTTGTTGGTAAGGTTGAGCTTATTAACAGCAGCCACTGAATCGCCTCCCCCAACTAGGCTGAATGCTCCTTTTTCAGTAGCCTTAGCAATTGCTAGAGCAATGGTAGATGTACCCTTTGAGAACTTTTCCATCTCGAACACACCCATTGGGCCATTCCAGAGTATTGTTTTGGAATTTTCGATGACTTGACTGAATAGCTTAATGGTTTCATTACCTATATCAAGCCCCATCCAACCATCAGGTGTGATATCTATTTTAAGGGCCTGTGTATTTGCGTTTGCATTAAAGGCATCGGCATTGATGGCATCAACGGGGAGGTAAATCTTCACCCCTTTCTCTTTGGCTTTATTAAGTAGCTCTAGGGCTAAATCTAGTTTATCCTCTTCGCAAAGCGATTTACCAATCTTCCCCCCTTGGGCTTTGATGAAGGTATAGGTCATTCCTCCCCCGATAATAAGGTTATCAACCCGATTCAGAAGATTTTCGATCAGAAGTATTTTATCCGAAACCTTTGCCCCGCCCATTATGGCTGTAAAGGGTCTTATAGTTTTATGAAGAACCTTATCCATGGCTTTCAGTTCACTCTCGATCAGATAACCGAACATGCTGTCGTTGGGGAAATACTGAACGATAAGAGAGGTTGAGGCATGTGCTCGGTGAGCAGTTCCAAAAGCATCGTTTACATAGCAATCGGCGTAGCCTGCCAGCTGTTTTAAAAAGTTCTTTTGGCTCTCTTTCACCCTTACCTTTGCTGCTTTCTTCTGTTCATCGCTGGCATCATCAGGTAAGCTGTATGCTTTACCTTCTTCCTCCTCATAGAATCGAAGATTTTCGAGAACAAGCACTTCCCCTGCTTTAAGCTCAGCGGCTAGTTTTTTTGCCTCTTCGCCGATGCAATCGGGAGCAAATTTAACTTTTACCCCAAGGATTTTCTCAATGGCAGGTAAAACATGCTTTAGCGAATATTTATCTTGCACTTTACCATCGGGTCGGCCTAGATGCGACATAAGAATGGCTGCACCGCCACTGTTTATAATTTTTTTAATTGTAGGTAATGCACCACGGATACGGGTGTCATCGGTAACTTCAAAGGTTTTTTTATCTAGGGGAACGTTAAAATCAACCCTAACAATTACCTTTTTTTTAGCAAAATTATAACTTTCAATAGAATTCATTTTTTTATAGGTTATATGGTTAATTTAAAAAAACAAAGATACAGCTTAGTAGCCCAAATCAGAATTTTTCCAATTAGTTTTCGTTGCGTACATATCAATATCTTTGCAAGAGGGTTATTTTATAGCTCGGATATATTGCACTACGTTTCTCGTTTGCTCTCACCTTTCACCCATTCTCTCTTAAATAATTATTCCATCATTTTTTTGTACTTTTGATCGCTTTTGATTAAATAAAACGATACAATTCTAATATGCTTTTTAAGGATATAGTTGGACAGGATCAGGTAAAGCGGGGGTTAATAAAATCGGTGAACGAAGGCAGAATTCCCCATGCGCAGCTATTTATTGGGCAAGAGGGCACCGGTAAACTTGCGCTAGCCATTGCCTATGCTCAGTATATTAGCTGTCATAAAAAAGGAGACGATGATTCGTGTGGGGATTGTCCATCGTGCCATAAGTTCAGCAAGCTGATTCACCCCGATCTCCATTTCGTATTTCCCATTATTCTCTCCGAAAAGAAATCAGATTCAGATGATGAAAAAGGCCCATCGGGTAAGCTAAGCGATGCATTTATGGTTCAATGGCGTGAGGTTCTTTTGGCAAACCCTTATATTACGGAATCGGATTGGTATGAGATGATTGGTGCTGAGAATAAGCAGGGGATTATCGGAACAACCGAGAGCTCAGATGTTATTCGTAAGCTCAGCCTTAAAAGCTACGAGTCGGACTACAAAACCATGATTATATGGCTTCCCGAGCGGATGAATATGCAGGCAGCCAATAAACTCCTAAAGCTGATTGAGGAGCCACCGTTGAATACAACGTTCCTAATGGTTAGCGAGAACCCAACGCAGCTATTAAAAACAATCCTATCACGAACCCAATTAATCAAGGTTCCACCCATCCATCGCGAAAGCATTGCCCTCGCACTGGTTGACCGTTATCAGATTAGCCCATCAAGGGCACAGGATATAAGCCGTATATCGAATGGTAGCTATCGCAAGACCATAAGCCTTGTTTCAGCTGAGGCAGAGAATCAGTACTTCCCTTTCTTCCGTCAGCTCATGAGGTTGTGCTACTCCAACGATGTATTGGGTTTACTCGATTGGGTTGGCGAGGTAACCTCTCTGGGCCGTGAGCAGCAGAAGGAGATGCTCGCCGAATCGCTTCGACTTCTAAGAGAAAGCTTAATGCTGAATATGAACCTTGAGGACATTTCGTATTTAGCAGGCGATGAGGTTGATTTTGGCAAGAAATTCTCCCCTTTTATCAACAAAACGAATGTTAATCAGATATTCACGGAGTTTAACCTAGCAATTGATCATATTTCCCGAAATGGTAATGCACAGATTATTTTCACCGATATGTGTATGAAGCTGGTGAAGCTGATTAATAAGTAAAAAACGTAGAACTCAAAAACCTTAAATTATTCTGTCGGAATGGGGCTTTGCAAGGGTTAGAAAATAGGGCTAAAACACATCATTCAAACCCTTCCAATAAGAATTGATGTTGGTAGTAATCTGTTACGCTCCATTAACATAAGAGGGATAGGGAGGTTTTTAGGTTTGATTTCTTTATATTGATAGATACTTTCCTGTATTTCATCAAATTTGTATTATCAGGTTGATAGCAACGTGAATAAAAAAGTTTAATTTTAAATTGGTAAAAGCAAGGAAGGTACAAATAAATAAAATAATCGACCTATGATGAAATTATACACTTTTCCCTACACATATTCCCTAAGAGAACTTTCAAGGGGCAACTATATAAACAGAATCATTTTATTGGTTTTGATCTTTTTTAGTAGTTCTAATTATTCCTATTCTCAGATACCCACTACAGGTCTTGTTGCCTACTACCCCTTTAACGGTAATGCCAATGATGAGAGTGGAAATGGGAATAATGGGACAAATAATGGTGCAACGCTGACTGCTGATAGATTTGGGAATGCAAGTAGTGCTTATAGTTTTGATGGTATCTCAAACCACATCCAGGTTCCTTCTGCCACATCATTGAATCCCACAAATCAAATAACTATTTCAACATGGGTTAATCCCAAAGGTTTTTATTCTGGAAGTTCTTATGGTAATTTTATTGTTTCTAAAGGTTCCGATGCTACAATTGGACATTATAATTTAATTTATATAACGGACACAAAGCAATTTCTTTTTACAATTCGTTTTTCCGATGAAGTTGGAGTTCTGCCATCACAAGTATTATCCTCAACAATAATTAATCTTTCAACATGGTATCATGTAGTTGGAACTTACGATGGGCTAACAATGAAAATTTTTGTTAATGGTGTATATGAAAATCAAAAATCAAAATCATTATCTCTACCAAATAATACTGAAGATATTTATATAGGAAAGCATTCAAATGTTTCATATCCTTATTGGATTAATGGAAAAATTGATGATATCTGCATCTACAACCGCGCCCTTTCAGCATCTGAGGTTGATGCCCTATACCACGAAGGCGGTTACGCACAGGTGACCGATTACGATGGGAATACATACGAAACCGTTCAGATAGGCACCCAAACCTGGATGAAGCAAAACCTTAAGGTTACGCATTACCGCAATGGCGATGCAATCCCCAATGTTACCGATAATACCGCATGGACAGCCTTAACAACTGGTGCTTACTGCAACTACAGTAACGATGTTGCAACAGCAGATATTTATGGTAAACTTTATAACTATTATACAGTAGTAGATAATCGTAACCTTTGCCCAGCGGGGTGGCACGTGCCAAGTGATGCTGAATGGACAACCCTTGAAACATACTTAGGTGGGAGTAATGTTGCAGGAGGTAAACTAAAAGAAATTGGTACAACACACTGGGTAAGCCCTAATACAGGTGCTGACAATACTAGTGGATTTACTGCACTCCCGGGTGGAATTCGAAACCATGATGATGGTACTTACCATGCGAATGGTGGGTTAGGTTTTTGGTGGTCAACAACGGAAAATAGTGCAAATACGGCATGGTATTGTTATCTTTCTACCTCTGATGGGTTTAGCAAAAGGTATTATGATAGAGGTAAAAGTGGTGGTTTTTCAGTTCGTTGTCTAAAAAATGATAATCAACCACCCACCATCATCTCTTTCACCCCAACCTCTGGTCCAATCGGCACAACAGTTACCATAACCGGTACAAACTTTAGCACAACCCCTGCCAGTAATAATGTTTGGTTTGGGGCGGTAAAGGCAACGGTAACTGCCTCCACTGCAACTTCGCTTAGCATGACAGTACCAGCTGGAGCAACCTACCAACCCATAACAGTAACCGTAAATGGGCTAACCGCTTACTCTAGTAAACCATTCAATATAACTTTTCCAAGTTCTGGGGTTATTAATGCAACATCATTTGCCTCAACGGTTGATTTTGCTATTGGAACGGGTCCACGAAATATAGCAGTAGGTGATATTGATGGCGATGGCAAGTCGGATATAGCCATTACAAACTGGAATAGCAATACTGTTTCGGTATATAGGAACACTAGCGCATCGGGTTCCATTACAACAAGCTCTTTCGCTGCTAAGGTTGACTTAACTACAGGAACGTACCCATTTGGTGTTGTAATTAGTGATATCGATGGTGATGGTAAACCTGATCTAATTGTTGCAAGTGATGACAATAATGTTTCTATCTACCGGAATATTAGCACTTTGGGCTCAATCTCAGAAAGTTCGTTCGCCGCTAAGGTTAACTTCGAAGGTTCAGGATATGTTGCCATTAGAGATATCGATGGCGATGGTAAACCGGAAATAGTCAGTTCAAACTGGGGCAGTAATACCATTTCTATCCTAAGGAACACCAGTACAGCAGGATCTATTGTCTCAGGTTCATTCGACACTAAAGTTGACTTCACAACGGGAGAGAATCCAAGATGTATTGCTATTGAGGATATCGATGGTGACGGTAAACCAGATTTAGCCGTTACTAATGAAGGAAGCAATACTGTTTCTGTCTTCAGGAATACAAGCACCTTCGGTTCCATAAATGCAGGCTCACTCGGGAACAAGGTTGACTTCATCACAGGATCGATTCCACACTATGTTGCTATTGGGGATATTGATGGGGATGGCAAACCGGATTTAGCTATTACTAATGGTGGAAGCAATACTGTGTCTGTTTTCAATAATACCAGTACCTCTGGCTCCATTGGAACAGGATCATTATCAACCAAGGTTGATTTTACCACTGGAGGGGATCCTCGCGGCATTGCTATTAGCGACATCGATGGTGACGGCAGGCCAGATTTAGCTATTGCAAATAGAGCGAGTTTGGTTTCGATTTTCCGTAACACGATAAGTTCTGGCTCCATATCAGCAACTTCATTTACCACCAAAGTTGATTTCACGGCGGGAACGAGTCCACATGGTATTGCCATTGGTGATACCGATGGTGATGGTAAACCGGATATAGTTGTAGCAAACGAAACTAGCAATTCCATTTCGGTGCTTCGGAATACTCTTCCAGCCACAGCACCAGTTCTACCCACCATCACCTCTTTCACCCCAACCTCGGGACCAATCGGCACAACAGTTACCATTACTGGAACAAATTTTAGCACAACGCCTGCAAATAATATTGTTTGGTTTGGGGCGGTAAAGGCAACGGTAACAGCGGCCACTGCAACAACGCTTAGCGTGACTGTACCAGCAGGTGCGACATATCAACCTATTACCGTAACTGTAAATGGGCTAACCGTTTACTCCAGCAAACCCTTTAATGTTACTTTTTCAAGTTCAAGGGTAATTGATGCAAATTCATTTGCTCCAAATATTGCTTTTTCTGTCGGTAATAGTCCAACGAATGTTGCTATTGGTGACCTCGACCAAGACGGTAAACCTGATATTGTCGTAAATAGTTCAAGTAGTGAAATTTCAGTATTAAGGAATACAAGTAGTTTAGGTACTATTGGATCTGGATCTTTTGCTTCTAAGGTAAATTTCTCCACTGGGTTAAATCCATTCTATGTTGCCATTGGTGATCTTGATGGGGATGGTAAGCCCGATATGGCAGTATCAAATGCTGGTAGTAATTCAGTTTCAGTGCTTCGAAATACTAGTTCACTGGGCTCAATTACCTCTGGCTCATTTGCAACCAAGGTTGACTTTGCTTTAGGTTTATCTCCACATTGTATTGCTATTGGTGATATCGATGGTGACGGTAAATTGGATTTAATTGTCCAAGACAATAATAGTAATTTGGTTTCAGTACTAAGGAACACAAGTAGTATAGGCTCTATAACTATTGGTTCATTTGCAGCTAAGGTCGACTTTGCAACAGGAGCTAGCCCAGAGAATCTTCTTGTCGGCGATGTTGATGGTGATGGTAAATTGGACATAATGGTTACAAATAGCGGTAGCACTACTGTATCGGTTTTTAGAAATACAAGTACATTAGGATCCATTGGGTTAAGTTCTTTTGCCCCGAAGGTCGATTTTGAAACTGGAACAGGTCCATATTTTCTTTCTTTTGGCGATCTCGATGGTGATGGCAAACCTGATTTGGCCGTTGTAAATACTAATTCACTATCAATTCTCAGGAATACTTCTACTCTGGGTACTATTAGTTCAAGCTCATTTGCCTCCAAGGTTGATTTCGTAGTAGGAACAAATCCGCGTTACATTGCAATTGGAGATATTGATGGAGATGGTAAACCCGATATTGCTGTTGGCAATCAGGGTAACGATAACGTTTCGGTATTAAAAAATACAAGTGCTTCGGGTACAATTAATAGTGGTTCATTTGCAAACAAAGTCGACTTTACATCTGGAACATGGACTTGGGGCCTTGCTTTAGGAGATATTGAAGGAGATGGCAAACCAGAAATAATTGTTACAAATGCATCGAATGGAAATACCGTTTCTGTGCTTCGGAATACAGTGGCGCCACCTCCAGTTCCATCAATTACATCATTTACCCCAACTACAAAGGTTCCTGAATCATCAGTGGCAATTACTGGCAATAACTTTGGAGCAACTCAAGGAACAAGCACCATAAAATTTGGTACAACCACAGCATCAGTAACAAGTTGGAATACTACGCAGATAGTTGCTACGGTGCCAACACTTTTACCAGGAAGTTATGCTATTTCAGTAACAACTATAGGTGGTACTGCGAACTCATCTGCGCAGTTTATTGTACCAGAATGCGTTAAACCGACCATTCGAAAGAAAGGTAGCATTAACATCCTTATTTGCCAAACGCCTAATGCAACCAGCTACCAATGGTACCTAAACGATAATGCTATAGCCAACGCAACCAAGCAGTTTTATGTTGCTCGGGATAATTATGGAAATTATAGCGTTCAGACAGTTGAAAGCAATGGTTGTAGCTTCCGCTCCGATGCAATATCTATTATTACTTCATCGGCTGTTTCGGTTTACCCAAATCCTAGCGATACAGAGCTTAATGTAGCTTTTGATTTTGAACAGGTTGGAAAAATTACCATTCGACTTGTAAATTCGTCAGGCAATACTAAACGGATAATTACATTTAATAAGGAGCTCGACTCCCAAACCCTTCTGGTTGATATTAAGGACCTCGAAAAGGGAATTTACTTTATTGATGTAGAGATTAATGGGGAGAAGATAGATTCACAAAAAGTTGTAATTTTATAAGTGTAAAGCGGCATGAAAAAATACATCTCAAAACCAAAGCAAATGATGAGCAGGTCGTTTTTATTAATTTTAGCGTTTTTTACTTTAAACCTTTCTGCTCAAACCATTACCGATGAGCAGAAGAATGAGCTACTGCCAAAAGTTAAACTATTACTGAAGGATTATGAACGCTATAGCCAGTTCTCCGCCGATGGTGTAAGCCTTAATGTTGAGTACAAAAAACAGTTTGTAGCATTGTTTGAACTTACTTTGAAATATGGAGTTTTTAACGATATATCACCTTCAAAAAAGGGAATATTTCCCACAGCGGAAAAATATTTGAATTTTGTTGAAACCAACTATAAGCAGGGGCTAGATGTTACGATTGATATCGATAATATAAAAATAGTTGATGTTGTGTTTCTTGGCGACAGCTATAGCATTAGCGTTTTGGTGCATAAAAAAGCAATAGGGATTTTCAACGATCAAGGAATAATACGGTTTGATGATGATCTTTATTTTTTATTTGTTTCAGGTGTTGATGAAAAGGGTAAACCCTCCAGTTTTAGGATTAGCGGTATTTTAACAAAGGAGAAGTATGCCCAGGTAAATGCTAAGCAGAAGGGGATTATCTTAGGCTTAGGAGTAAACGCGAATTATTCTAAAACAAAAATAAATAGTTCAACAGTATCTTCAAGCGATTTATGGAAACCTTCCGCTGGGAGAGCATTCTCACCGGGACTGGATATTGTAGTAATGCTTAATAAAAGGATAGGAATTGGAACAGGGCTTAGACTTTCGTCCTACAATTCATCCTTTAATATTCGTAATTATAATCAAACATCAGACAGAATGGTTACAGATATCGATGGTGATAAATATAATCCTGTTCTTCAGATACCTAGTTTAAGTCAGCAAAGTTTTGTTAAATCTATTGATATCCCATTAATCCTAAAATTTGTTGCAGGAAAAGGGAAAGCAAAATATTACTTCGATATCGGATTAATCGGTTCGATTATCTCTAAATCTTACTTTACGCTCAGCGGTAGCTCTGTAAAGGCTGGTTACTACGAAACACTAAATGTTACCTTATCCGATATTCCTGAATATGGCTTTGGAAGTTACAGCTATAACAAAGAAAAGAAGTATGTATTTCTCAAGAAACAGGCAACTAGCTTATCTGGATATACTTCAATCGGGATTCTTTACCAGCTATCATCAAACTTATTATTTAAACTTGGAGCAGGGTTATCCTATGGGTTTACCGATTTAAATGTCGATTCTGACAATGCCGATAATTTCATAAACATAACCTCATCCAGCCTAAATGAAAAAACCTCGCTTCGTTCTGCTGGTATTGAGTTAGGTGTTTTTTATTTGATTCCTTTTAAACGTTAAACCGAAGGGGTATGAAATGTCCATGTACGCACCTACAACAATAGCAATGATTAAAATTTGGACATTCCATGTGTGCCAAATCATGAATGAAACTTAAAGGTAGATTTAATTGCCATTGATAATATGTTACTTAGGAAAATTTAAACACATGAAAACAGCGGCTATAATTTTTGTACTGATGTTGATGACAGGTTTATACAACCTTGGCATATCGCAATCCCTTATCCTATCAACAGATAATGGAAAAACCTGCAAGGTCGAAATGGTGGTCGGCAGGATTAAGGACAACAGTTTTGATTTAACAATCAAAACAACTTGGATTTTGGAAGATTTGAAACCAGCTGTTGATAATCAATCAGTAATAGGCTTCGAGGTGGATGAGATTTTCATTAATAATCCAAGTTTAATACGAATAGTAAGCCCTCAGGAAGGTAATGTAGTAGCATTTAACTCAACAGTGAAGTTAACCTATGAGGTTTCGGAAAAATGTCAGGGAGGAATGTTTATCTTTAAATTTCCATTTTTTTACGCTTCAAGCATCCAAAATGCTCTGGATAAGAAATTAAGAGAGGCATTCACTTTTAAGCGACCTCGTGATTACTCGTTGTCTATTTCTTTTCAACAGAATGATATCGTTGATAAAAATCCACCATACTTAGCTATTCTAAGCCCCGAAGGTGTTGATGAAGGGTTAAAGTCTATTGTCGATACAAATATGGTTAAGGTTAAGCTGGTAGCAACAGATTTATCGGGTATAGAGAGCGTTATGGTAAATAATACACCAGCTTTTAAGGAAAGCGATTCAACCTTCTATGCTAATATTAACCTTAAAGTTGGGTACGAAAATACTATAAATGTATCAGCCACGGATAAAAGAGGGCAGATTACCAAAAAGCAATTTCCCATAGAGTGTAGGCCGCGAGCTAAGCAGACAATTGCCACCATTACTCCACTACCTATAATTCCACCAATAATTAAGCCATCTGATATTGATATTGATATTCCAGCTGTGGCTACACCCAACCCGTTTAAGTTTGCAATGATAATTGGAAATGAGGATTACTCAAGTTACCAAACTAATCTTCGAACAGAATCGAACGTAGAGTTTGCCATACACGATGCAGAGATATTTAAGGAGTATGCTATTAAAGTAGTTGGTGTTCCAGAAGAAAATATCATTTTTATCAAGAATGCTAAAGCGATGGAGATGCATCGAGCCCTTAACCAGTTGAATGCCATTGCTAAGAATTCCAATGGGAAAGCTGAATTATACGCTTTTTATGCTGGGCATGGATTTCCCGATGAGAAAACTAAGGAACCCTACATAATGCCAGTAGATGTTAGCGGGAACGATCTTCAGTTTGCACTAAAGCTTAATGATTTTTATAAAAAGTTAACAGAGTTTCCAACCAATCGTGTCACGGTGTTTTTAGATGCATGCTTTAGTGGTGGTGGTCGTGATCAGGGTTTAATTGCTGCCCGAGGTGTAAGAGTTAAACCGAAGGCGACTTCTCTTAAAGGTAATATTATTGTTTTTGCAGCGAGTACAGGTGATCAATCATCCTTACCCTACCGCGATAAACAGCATGGGATGTTTACATACTACCTGCTTAAAAAGTTAAAAGAAACGAAAGGCGAGATAAATTTTAATGAATTATCAGATTATCTTTCAACAGAGGTCGGTATTAGATCGGTTATAATTAATACGAAGGAACAAAACCCTCAAACCAATATTAGCGTTGAACTTGGTGATTCATGGAAATTTTGGAAGATTAAGTAACTATAAAATGGAAAGAGCGGGCTGAAGCCCGCTCTTTCCATTTTATAGTTGTAGTTACAATTTTCTCTTTACCTCAACCTCAGTGAAACTTTCAATGATATCGCCAACCTTGATGTCGTTAAAGTTCTTGATGTTCAAGCCGCACTCAAATCCGTTAAGTATCTCTTTAGCATCATCCTTGAATCGCTTTAACGACTCAAGATCACCGGTGTAAACCACAATACCATCGCGGATTAAGCGCACCTTGTTGTTGCGGATAATCTTACCCTCTCTTACAATACAACCTGCAATGGTTCCAACCTTAGTAATCTTGAATACCTCAAGAACCTCTGTTGTGCCAATAATCTCCTCTTTGAGTTCAGGCGAAAGCATACCCTCCATAGCATCCTTAATCTCATTAATTGCTGAGTAGATGATGGAGTATAGGCGAATGTCAATCTCCTCCTTTTCGGCGAGTTTACGTGCACCCATTGATGGTCGAACTTGGAATCCAATTACAATGGCATTGGATGCTGCTGCAAGCAGGATGTCCGATTCGGAGATTTGTCCAACCGCTTTATGGATGACATTTACCTGAATCATTGGGGTTGAAAGCTTGATGAGCGAATCGGATAGCGCTTCGATTGAACCGTCAACATCACCCTTAACGATGACATTCAGCTCTTGGAAGTTACCGATTGCAATACGTCGGCCAATTTCATCGAGGGTGATATGCTTTTGAGTTCTGAGACCCTGCATGCGCTGTAGCTGCTCACGCTTGTTGGCAATCTCCTTCGCTTCGCGGTCGGTTTCCATCACGTTGAAGTAATCACCAGCCTGAGGAGCTCCATTTAATCCGATAACCTGAACAGGATATGATGGGCCAGCCTCGGAAATTCTGTTCCCACGCTCGTTGAACATCGCTTTAACGTGACCAAAGTTTGTTCCAGCAATCATGATATCGCCTTGCTTCAAGGTTCCTGCCTGTACAAGTACGGTAGCTGTATAGCCACGCCCTTTATCAAGTGTTGACTCTACTACAGTTCCAATAGCTTTCTTTTTTGGGTTTGCTTTTAGGTCGAGCAACTCCGCTTCGAGGAGAACCTTATCGAGCAATTTCTCGATGTTGGTACCCACTTTTGCAGAGATTTCCTGACTCTGATATTTTCCACCCCAATCCTCAACAAGGTAGTTCATGTTGGCAAGCCCCTCTTTAATCTTCTCGGGATTTGCATTGGGTTTATCAATCTTATTGATTGCAAATACAATAGGTACGCCTGCTGCACTTGCGTGGTTAATCGCCTCAATGGTTTGAGGCATGATTGCATCATCGGCAGAAACTACGATGATGGCTACATCGGTTATTTTTGCTCCACGGGCACGCATAGCGGTAAACGCCTCGTGACCGGGGGTATCGAGGAATGTGATATGTTTACCCTCTTTCACCTCTACGTTATATGCTCCGATGTGCTGGGTAATACCTCCTGCTTCACCTGCAATTACATTGGAATGGCGGATGTAGTCGAGAAGTGATGTTTTACCATGGTCAACGTGTCCCATAACGGTAACGATTGGGGAACGATGAACCAAATCTTCAGGTTTATCTTCTTCCTGCTTAATTGATTCTTGAAGTTCAACGCTAACGAACTCAACCTTGTAGCCAAACTCATCGGCAACCAATGCCATTGTTTCGGCATCGAGCCTTTGGTTGATTGAAACCATTAACCCTAGGTTCATGCATACTTCAATAACCTCTGTTGCAGAAACATTGATCATGGACGCAAGTTCACTAGCCGAAACGAATTCGGTAACTTTAAGCGTTTTCTTATCAATTTCTTGCTGCTCAATTTCTTGCTGCTGACGGGCGCTAAATACTTCTCGCTTATCGCGTCGATATTTCGATCCTTTTGATTTTCCTCCTTTAGAGGTAAGCCGTGCAAGGGTTTCCTTTATTTGCTTTTGAACATCAACCTCGCTAACCTCTGGCTTAATGATCTTCCTTTTCTTTTTACTATTCGCATTATTACTATTCGCAAGATTTCTCTTTGCAGGTAAATCGGCTTTTTTGGTTAAGGTTGGAGGAACAGCAGATGATTTCTGCCCTACAGGTGGAATGTTAACCTTCTGGTTATCTTTTCTTATCCTTTTGCGACGTTTCTTCTTGTTATTATTCGATTTGTCAACATCGGATGACGATGCTACGGGCTGTTTTTTCTTGATTTCGAAATCGGCAAGGTTTATTCTTCCAACTACCGTTGGTCCCGATAATTTTTCGACCTCTCTTCGGAAGAGTACAGCCTCTTGCGGTTCTTCCTTAATATTTTCTTGACTTTCAACTGGTGCATCAATTACCTTTTCGATTGGCTTTGCTTGCTCTACCTCTTTTTTATGCGGTTGATGAGCCCTTTGCTCTGTTTTTTCTTGTTCCTGCTTATGCTGTTTTTGCTTCTGATGTGGGTGTTGCGGTTCTTGTTTGTGGGTGGGTCGTGTTTTCTGGTTCAATTGGTCTAGGTTAACTTTACCTACAACCTTAGGTTGCTCCACATGAACAGTAGTTGTACTTATATGTTCAGGCTTTTTCTCAACCTTAGGATGAGTAACACCTGATCTTTCCTCTTGTTTTGCAGGTTGTTTTGGTTGTTCCTTTTCGTGTTTCTCCTTAACCTCTGGGGATTTTGGTGTATCATGATGATGCTTTTTGGGAGTTAGCGCATCAAGATCGATTTTACCTTTAAGTTTAAGGTCAATTTTAGGTTTTTCAAATGAAGAAACCTCTTTCTGCTTAGGCGTAGCTAGAATATTCTTCATGAACTCCTCATCTTCAACCTCAGAGGGTTCAGTATCCTCTACTACTACCTTTTCAACATCTTCAATCGAAACGGTTTCTTTTTTATCCCGAAGAGTCTTTAGGCTAACTTTTTGAGATTCCATTTTTAGGTTCACCTCTGCTCCATACTCTTTTGCCAGTATATTATACAATTCGGCATCTACCTTTGAGTTAGGATCACTTGTAATTTTGTGACCCTTTTTATGTAGAAACTCAACGATAGTTGATATTCCAACATTAAACTCCCGAGCAAGTTTGCTAAGCCTTAATGATTTTTCGACATTTGTCATACCAGGTAATCCCCGTTATTTAATTAATTGCAAAACTAAGCTTTAAACCGCACTATTCAAATTCCGATTTCAAAATTCTAATCACCTCTTTCACGGTTTCCTCCTCAAGATCGGTTCGTTTAACCAGCTCTTTAAAAGGTATTTCTATTACGCTTTTAGCGGTATCGCATCCAATACCTTTAAGCGCATCGATAACCCAACCTTCAATCTCATCAACAAATTCATCGAGGGTTACGTCCTCTTCGTCCTGGATATCGGTTTCGCGATAGACATCAATTTCGTAGCCAGTTAGCTGGCTTGCCAGCTTGATGTTAAACCCTCCTTTACCTATCGCAAGCGATACCTCGTTGGGTTTTAAGTAAACCTCCGCCCGTTTTTCAACCTCATCGAGCTTAATCGATGAAATTCTTGCAGGGCTTAACGCCCTTGTGATGTAGAGTTGAGTATTTGTTGTATAGTTAATGACATCGATATTCTCATTCCTGAGTTCACGAACGATTCCATGAATTCGACTACCCTTCATCCCCACACAGGCTCCAACAGGGTCAATCCTTTCATCGTACGATTCTACAGCAACCTTTGCCCTTTCACCGGGCATACGAACAATTTTCTTGATGGTGATAAGCCCATCAAAAATTTCAGGCACCTCAAGTTCGAACAGTCGTTCTAGGAAAATAGGGGATGTGCGGGAGAGAACGATTAGGGGGCTATTATTACGCATTTCAACCCTGATTACCACAGAGCGGATGGAGTCGCCTTTGCGGAAGTAATCGGTGGGTATTTGCTCCGTTTTTGGAATAATCAGCTCATTCCCTTCATCATCGAGGATAAGTATCTCCTTCTTCCAAACCTGATAGACCTCCCCGGTAACCACCTCTCCAATCCTATCCTTATATTTATTATAGGTGTTATTCTTTTCAAGTTCTAAGATACGTGAAGTAAGGTTTTGTCTGAGTGACAGAATTGCCCTGCGGCCAAAGTCAACCAATTTTACCTCATCGGTAACCTCTTCGCCCAATTCGTAATCACCATCAATTTTTTTAGCTGCGCTAAGCGATATTTGACGATTCGGATCCTCTACGGCTCCATTCTCAACCACCTCACGGTTACGCCATATTTCAAAGTCTCCTTTGTCGATGTTAATGATAATATCATAATTATCATCCGAACCGTACATTTTGATAAGCATATTTCTGAAGACATCTTCCAGCACGCTCATCATCGTAGGACGATCGATATTTTTCAGCTCCTTGAACTCGGCAAATGTGTCAATCAGATTCAGGTTTTCCATTGCATTAATTTGTTTACAAACTATCTAAATGAGACTACAATTTTTGTAGATTTAATATCAGAATACTTAATGTTTTCGATTTCAGCCACCAGCTGCTTTCTCTTCTTCCCTTCTACCACAACATTTCTTTCAACCTCAATATCAAAACTGGTGTCGTTTGCGGTCACAAGTTTTCCAGAATTTTTTCGACCATTTTTATAAACTACATCAACCATGCGGCCAATATTTTTAATATACTGTCTAGTAACCTTTAAGGGGAGATCTAACCCTGCTGACGATACATCTAGCTCATAATCCTCCTCATCGCGGTTAAGGTTTTGCTCAATGAATCGGCTAACGGCTATGCATTGATCGATGGTAACACCTTCATCGCTATCAATAAAAATAGTGATATGATTCGATAGGCTGACCGCTATTTCAACAATGAATAGCCCTTCCTCATCGATTAAGGGTGTAATAATGTTTTGTATTTGCTCCCTAGTGATCATGCTTTTATAAAAGTTTTGCTAACAAAACAGGGGACTCAGTCCCCTGCACTACAACTTCCAAAACCGATGCAAAAGTAGATATATTTTGATTCTAAAACAAAATATTAGCCTGAAAATTAGGTGGGTAGTTGTAAAAAATATTATTTAGGCACGTTTTGTTGGAATGGGCTGTGCAAAAAAGCTTGTTTGCGAAATCAAAACTTTCCAAAAAATATAAAATTAGTCAGATAAAAGTTGTGAATTCTTAGCTAAAGAGTTGTAATTTTGTTGAACAAAGAAAATCGACACATTTACTGCAAATGAATAGACTGTTCGAACTTATTCGAATTCTTTCTGTTTATATAGGGTTGTGCTAAGATTTATTATTTACAATAATTTGAATATCAGGCGAAACTAAAAAACATAGCTATGAAATCATTTTTACTTGTAATAGGTTTGTCCCTTGTTTTTTTACAGCAAGGAGTCGGGCAAGTTCCTCAACAGTTTTCCTATCAGGCAGTACTTAGAAATAGCGATGGTACGGTTATGGGAGATCAGCCCGTTAATATTATCATAAAGCTTCGTAAGGGTTCAGTGTCGGGGGATGTAATATTCACCGAGGCGCATAATTATACAACAACTGCGCAAGGGCTTATTTCTCTTTTAATCGGAAGCGTTAACACGGCTGATTTTCCGGCAATTCCTTGGAATGAAAAAATTTTCATTCAGATTGATGTTAAGAAAACAAGCGAGAACGCTTATATAACAGTAGGTCCATCGCAGATACTTTCTGTTCCTTATGCCCTTACTGCGGGTCATATAAAAGAGGTTAAGAGCCAGTCGAGTGCAGATGATGCAATTTTTGAGGTAAAAAACAGCAATGGCGATGTTGTATTTGGGGTTTACCAAGGAGGTGTTAGAATTTATGTTGATGATTCGAATGGTATTAAAGCTGCAAAAGGAGGCTTTGCTGTTGGGGGGCTTTCGGGTTCGACCAAGGCGGGGACTACATACCTCAGAATTACTCCCGATAGCACAAGATTTTATATTGATGATTTAGCCACCTCAAAAGGTGCTAAGGGAGGGTTTGCTGTAGGTGGTCTCTCAGGCTCGACTAAGGCAGGGTCATCCGAGTATTTTAAGGTTACAACAGACACAAGCTACTTTGCAACAACCATTTTTGCGAATTCTAATATTTTATCAACAGGTACTGTAAACACAGGAGCTGGTGTGATCTCAACATCTATTAAGGATATTGATAACAACGATTATCAGACCATTAAAGTTGGTTCTCAGATTTGGATGAAGGAGAACCTTCAAACCACTCGCTATGCTGACGGAACTAATATTAATCCTGGTGATGTTGTTGCATATCAGGGCAAAATCGATCCCGATACCCTTAAAGTTTACGGAAGGTTATATAGCGCAACTGCGGTAAGTGCGGCAAATCTTTGTCCTGCTGGATGGAGTGTACCAAACTATAACGATTGGAATACCCTATTTACATTTCTAGGAGGTCCTAACTGGCAAGATCCGTCATCGATAACAGGGTTAAAGATGATGGAGCCAGGAACCATTGCCGATGGGAAGGGGTACTGGAAGTTTCCTAATCTTGCCAATAACGTTTCACAATTCTCTGGCCGACCCGCTGGTTATTTCTTTTCAATGAATACCGATTATTTCGATAAAGGCATGACGGGTTATTGGCGCAGTAGCGACTCCTGGTTAATTCGGCTCGATGGTTCTGGCAATTTAGACCTACAGTCGGCTCCAGAACCATTAGATGCACACTCTGTTAGATGTATTAAGAATTTATAGAAAGTTCAATACTTAATATAATACGGGCTGTAATCGCTGAATTGCAGCCCATATTTTTTTAAGAACACGCCATTAGTTCATTAAGAAATTCTTCTACTCCTTTAAGTGAAGATAATTGGATTTGCTATCTTGCTTGTTCTTTCTGTTACTAAAACTGAAAATGGATACAACGAATAAAAAAAAAATAGTCAATGACCCAGTGCATGGATTCATCAACATCCAGCATCCCATTGTTTTCGATTTAATTGAACACCCTTACTTTCAGAGGCTTCGGAATATAAAACAGCTTGGCCTGACCTATTTAGTTTACCCCGGAGCTAACCATAATCGTTTTCAGCACGCATTAGGGGCTTTGCACCTCATGAACGAGGCAATTTCCGTACTTCGATCCAAAGGACATCCTATCACCGAGCAGGAGGCTGAGGCGGCCAACGTGGCCATTCTCTTGCACGATATAGGGCATGGCCCATTTTCACACTCCTTGGAGTACAGCATAGCCAAAGGTATTAATCATGAAACCATCAGCCGATGCTTTATCCACTGGTTGAATAAGGCGATGAATGGGCAGCTTAGTATGGCGATTGAAGTTTTTGAAGATACCTACCCCAAGCGATTTTTACATCAGCTCGTTTCGAGCCAACTCGATATGGATCGGCTCGATTACCTACGTCGCGACAGTTTCTTTTCGGGTGTTACCGAGGGAACGGTTGGGGTAGAGCGTATAATAAAAATGCTTAACGTTGTAAACGATCACTTAGTGGTAGAGGTAAAAGGTATCTACTCTGTTGAAAAGTTCCTTATCGCCAGAAGGCTGATGTACTGGCAGGTCTATCTTCATAAAACGGTAGTTGCTGCTGAGCAAATTCTCATTAAGATGTTACAACGAGCAAGAGAGCTTGAGAGATTAGGTATTGAGCTGTTTGCTACCCCATCGCTTCATTATTTTCTAGCAAATGATATTACCGCTAAGGATTTTGAGGCGATGGAATCGGATGGTAAGCCATCCGAAGCGTTAATTCATTTCTCGAATCTCGACGACAATGACATAATGATAGCCGCAAAGATATGGCAAACCCATAGCGATAGCGTACTATCCAAATTTGCTTGTATGATTGTCAACCGTAAACTACTCAAAGTGGAGCTAAAAGGGGCACCTTTTGAGAATAGTAGAATTGAATCGATTCGAGAGCAAGTAATTTCAAAATTTCCCAATTATTCACAGAATATCGATTACTATGTTTTTTCCGATTCGGTTAGCAATAATGCGTATAGCTCGCTCGACGATTCAATTAAGATTCTGTACAATAACGGCGAGCTTATCGATATTGCAGAGGCTTCGGATATATTAAACACTCAAGCCCTATCCACAGAGGTAAAAAAATACTTTCTCTGTTACCCGAAATGATGACTAAAATATTTAGTTTTGTGAATTAATTAACGAAATCTTGATTATGGAGTTTACAGCGCAAGCAATAGCCCAACTCTTAGGCGGTACAGTTGAAGGTAATCCCGATGTTAAGGTAAACACCGTTGCTAAGATTGAAGACGGACAGCCCGGTGCGCTATCCTTTTTAGCCAATCCCAAATACGCCCATTACATATATAATACCCAATCATCCATTGTTCTTGTAAATAACGATTTTGTCGCCGAATCGCCTGTTAAGGCAACGCTAGTAAGGGTGAGCAATGCATATGAGGCATTTGCATCCCTGCTTCAGATGTACGTTCAATCCAAGAAGCAGAAAGCGGGTATCGAAGCACAATCATTTATCCATAGCTCGGCCAAAGTTGGCGACAACCTTTACCTTGGTGCATTCGCATATATATCTGAAAACGCTGTAATTGGCAGTAATGTAAAAATCTATCCAAATGCGTACATTGGCGATAACGTTAAAATTGGCGACAGCTGCATTATCTATCCGAGCGCAACAATATACGAGGATTGTGTTTTAGGTAATAGCTGTGTTATTCATGCAGGGGCTGTGATTGGTGCCGATGGATTTGGATTCGCCTCGGGCGAGGATACAAACTATAAGAAAGTACCCCAGATCGGGAACGTTATTATAGAGGATCATGTTGAGATAGGGGCAAATGCAACAATTGATAGGGCAACTATGGGATCGACTATTCTCCGAAAAGGGGTTAAGCTCGATGATCATGTTCATATTGCCCATAACGTTGAAGTTGGTGAGAATACCGTTATGGCTGCCCAATCAGGAGTTGCGGGATCGACAAAGATTGGGAAAAATTGCATGTTTGGAGGGCAGGTAGGTATAAGCCCCCACCTTCGAATTGCCGATGGTGTAAAAGCTGGTGCTCAAGCGGGTATCCCTAGCGATATTAAGAAAGAGGGGTCAATCGTACTCGGAAGCCCTGCAAGCGATATCTCTGCACAGAAAAGATCCATGGCGGTTTATAAAAACCTACCTGAATTACGCTCCCGTTTAAGCGATCTAGAAAAAATAGTGGAAGAGTTAAGTCGCAAAATATCAGATAAGTAGGCGCATGTCCACACGCCTTTACGCCCACCGGATAACCAATTAATAGTTATTTTTTTATAAATTGCGAAGTTTTAAAGCAATTTATAATTCTATGGCAGATAAGCAAAGAACTATCCAACAAGCCGTTTCTGTAAAAGGAAAAGGATTACACACTGGCGTTGAAGTAGAAGTAATAATTTGTCCTGCTGAGGTCAATACAGGTTATGTATTTCAACGGGTTGACCTCGATGGTCAGCCTAAAGTCGAAGCCCTAGCCGATAATGTAACCGATACATCGAGGGGAACAACTATCGTTCAAAAGGGAGTTAAAATCCACACCGTTGAACATGTGCTCGCATCCTTGTCGGGTATGGGTATTGATAACGCTCTAATTAAAGTTAACGGCCCTGAAATGCCTATTATGGATGGCAGTGCAAGCGTTTTCGTTACCGAAATTGCAAAGGTTGGTACTGTTGAGCAGGGTGCAGAGAGAAACTTCTTTATTATTCGTGAGAAAACGGTCTATAGGGATGAGAAGAATAATATTGAGATAGTTGCTTACCCTGATGATGGCTTTAGCATCGATGTAATGATCGACTATAACTCAAGGGTGCTTGGGCATCAATATGCTAAACTTATTCATATTGAAGATTTTGAGAAACAGATAGCTCCCTGTAGAACATTTGTTTTCTTCCATGAGTTGGAGGTTCTTCTCAAGAATAACTTAATTAAGGGCGGCGATTTGCAGAATGCGATTGTTATCATGGAGCGCGAGGTTCCACAGATTGAGCTCGATCGTATTGCCGATATTTTCAATAAGCCCCATGTTCAGGTCAGGCCATCAGGCTTTTTAAACCACCTTGACCTTCATTTTACCAACGAACCTGCCCGCCATAAACTGCTCGATATGGTTGGCGACCTTTCGTTGCTTGGATTAAGGATAAAGGGGAAGATTACCGCTTTAAGACCTGGACACCATGCAAATACCGAATTTGCAAAAATGCTTCGTAAGCAGTATAAGAAGGAGATTTTGAAACCAACCCCTCCGCTATACGATCCGAACCAGCAGCCTTTAATGAATATCCTTCAGATTCAAAAAATACTGCCACATCGTCCTCCATTCCTACTAGTTGATAAGATTTTATACATGGACGGCACATCGGTAGTGGGGATGAAGAATGTTACCATGAACGAGGGTTTCTTTGTTGGACACTTTCCCAACGAACCAGTTATGCCAGGAGTTCTGCAGATTGAAGCCATGGCGCAGTGTGGCGGAATACTTGTACTAAATTCAGTTCCGGACCCTGAAAGCTACTTAACCTACTTCTTGAAGATCGATCAGGTTCGGTTTAAGAAGAAAGTGGTTCCGGGCGATACCCTTCTCTTTAAGCTCGAGCTCATCGAACCTATTCGTAGGGGTATTGCAAATATGAGAGGACTTGCCTTTGTCGGGGATCAAGTTGTTATGGAGGGTGTTATGATGGCACAAATCGTTAAAATGAAGGAATAATGGGTCAAAATCTAGCATACATTCATCCAGATGCCAAAATTGGCAAAGATGTTACCATTGAGCCTTTTGCATACATTGCAGGCGATGTTGAGATAGGCGATGGGACATGGATTGGCCCTAACGCAACTATCCTTGATGGCGCAAGAATCGGAAAGAAATGCCGTGTTTTCCCGGGAGCAGTCATTTCAGCAATCCCTCAGGATCTAAAATTTAGAGGTGAGATTACAACTGCTGAAATTGGCGATAATACAACCATGCGCGAATGCGTAACCATTAACCGTGGAACGAGTTCAAAAGGTAAAACGGTGATAGGTAGCAACTGCCTGCTAATGGCATATGTTCATATCGGTCACGATTGCAGACTAGGCAATAGTATTATTCTTGGGAATGGGACTCAGCTCGCAGGTGAGGTTGAAATTGACGATATGGCAATAGTCAGTGCTCATGCTTTAGTTCATCAGTTCGAGCGAATCGGTTCGCACGTTATGGTTCAGGGTGGTTCGAAAGTGAATAAGGATATTCCTCCATTTATCATCGCAGCGAGAGAACCCATTACATTTGCAGGTATTAACATTATAGGTTTGCGTAGGAGAGGATTTGATGCCAATAAGGTTGCAGAAATTCAGGAAATTTATCGTAACCTTTACGGTAAGGGAATGAACGTTTCGCAAGCGGTGGCTTACATTGAAGCGAATATGGCTCAAACCGAGGAGCGAGATTTAATACTTAGCTTTATTAAAGGTTCAAAAAGAGGAATAGTGAGAGAGTTTACCGGTGCCGATCCCTCCGAGGGGATTGAGGACTAATTCGATCTCCGATTATACTATAAAAAGCCAGATTGTGTCTGGTTTTTTTATTGCGATCTTGCTCTAGACTTCAACGAATCGTTCAGGTTCTCCTGCACTAGCTTTTGGTAGCTCTTTTTATCAACCCAGATAGTAAGAAATTCGCCAACGTTAAGGTTTTCGTCGGATATTGGGTTCCAAACAAGCAAATCGTCAATCGTGCAACCATGGACAATGGCAATTTTGTGAAGGTAATCGCCAGCTTTAACGCTATACTGCAATTTCAATTTTCCTTCGGTATTCCCTGAGTTTGCGATTATTTCTTGATAGGATACTTTTTCAATTCTAGTATTATAAATAATTTGCTCCTGCCTAATAAATTTTTCAATTTTATTAGCAGGAAGCCACAAAACGATTGGCTTTCCTAATTCGGGTATATAATCTCTACGAAATGTGGGATTCATGAAACGAATAATCTCTATCGGTAAACCCAGTTCCTTTGAAATAGCGGCAAACGACATGGGTTTGGATACCATAACCGTATCGATTTGCGAGTATTCAATAATAGGCCTGATGGGATCGATATGATGGCTTGGCGCATTATTCATGATATACGCAGCAGCGATAAAAGCGGGTACGTAGTTTTGAGCCGCTTCGGGAAGATAATCATAGATTTTCCAAAAATTGGTTTCCCCGTTAGCTCGTTGTATCGCATTCCGAACAGGGCCAGGGCCAGTGTTATAGGCTGCTAAAGCAAGATGCCAATTGTTAAATATTTTATATAAGTACTGTAAATATTGACATGCAGCCTCGGTTGATTTGAGAGGATCCATCCGCTCATCAACGTAGGAGTTAACCGATAGATTAAACATTCTAGCGGAGTTTATTTTAAACTGCCAAAGACCAACTGCTCCCGATTTTGATACGGCAAGCGGGTTAAGGGCTGATTCAACCACTGCCAAATACTTAAGCTCTAGGGGCAGGTGATACTTATCGAGCATATCCTCGAAAAGGGGGAAGTACAGCTGAGCTAGGCCAAGGATTTGCGATACCTGCTCACGGCGCTCTGTGGCGTAAATATCAATATAGCGTTTAACCTTGGCATTGAAGTCAAATTCAATAGGTGATAGTTTTCCAATGGCAGCAATTTTATATTCATAAACAAGATCGGGGTAAGTAGGGTAAATCTCCTCAACCTTTTTAGTTTTAGTAATAGTATCGGGGAAAACATTAAGTTGCGCAAGCGCATCAATGGGTTCAATGATATAATCAAGCCTTCCAATGGATAGGTTAACTCTATCAGTTCCCTTTGTATGTACTGACACCAAGAATAACATCAACAGCACAATTTTTTGCCTGCCAATAGAACTATAATTCATACCATTGAATTGGTGTTTAGAGCCCTGATTACTCCTTCTGATCCTTTGTATCTTTCTTAGCTTCATTAGAAGTTGTTTGATCTCCTTCACGCATCCCTTTCTTGAATTCGCTTACTCCTTGGCCTAAGCCTCTCATCAGTTCAGGGATTTTCCTACCACCAAAAAACAGCAGAACAACTACAAGAATTAGAACTATTTCCGTTATTCCAACTGCACCTGCAAGTATAAATGCTTTCATAGCTTAAGATTTAATATTACAAACCTAATTCAAAAATATCAATTGATGAACTATTTAAAAAAGTATCTGTAAATATCGTTTCCATTTGCATAAACAAGAAGCGTTAAAAGCAAGAGCATTCCAGCAATTTGGGCGTACTCGAGAAATTTATCGCTTGGTTTTCGGCCTGTAACCATTTCGTATAGTAGAAATGCAACATGTCCTCCATCAAGTGCAGGAATTGGTAGAATATTCATAAAAGCAAGGATAACCGAAAGAAAAGCTGTTAGATTCCAGAAGGCTGCCCAATTCCAAGAAGATGGAAATAGCCCACCAATTGTTCCAAATCCGCCGAGCTGCTTAACTCCCTCTTTTGTAAAAATTTTCGATAGCCCTTTAACATAGCTCTCAAGAATATTATAACCATTAGAGATTCCAGCAGGAAGAGCTCCCCAAAAGCTATAGGTTATAGTTTTTACTTCAAAATATAGCAATGGATTCCGTTTAGCTATACCAATTTTTCCTTGATCTGATATATTACAAACTAAATTAACAATTGAAGTATCACGTTTTACAGTAATTGTAGCAACTTTTCCTTTATTCTCTTCTAAAAGTGCTCCAAATTGATGATCAAAAGAGGCAGGTTTACTATTAATGCCAATAATACTGTCGCCTTTCAACATCCCTGAGATAAATGCATTATCATTAGGAAGAACAGAATCTACAATAATTGGAAATTGAAAATCAGCAAAACCCTTTATCCCATTTTCAATTATTTTCTGACCATATTTTGATGGCACATCAATTACTAAAGTTGAATCACCTCTTTTAACCGAAAGGGTTTTTACATTATAGATTGCAATGTATTTCGATATATCGTTCGGAACATCAATGTCGTAATTATCTGCCTTAAATACGATATCACCATCTTTTAATCCAAGCTCTTGCGCTGTTTCATTATAGCATAAACCATACTTAGCGCTCGATAGCGGGATGTATTTTTCTCCATACGCATAAAGCAGCATCCAATAGATAAATATCGCCAGTAAAAAATTTACGGTTACGCCTCCAATCATAATTAAGAGCCTCTGCCATGCTGGTTTTGACCTGAATTCATGCGGTTGAGGTGGCTGTTTCATTTGCTCTTTATCCATCGATTCATCGATCATCCCCGATATTTTGACATATCCACCAAGGGGCAACCACCCAATACCGTACTCGGTTTCACCCTTTTTTATCTTAAAGAGCGCAAACCATGGATTGAAGAATAGGTAGAACTTTTCGACCCTAGTTTTGAATAACTTGGCAAAGAAAAAGTGTCCAAACTCGTGGAGTACAACAAGAATGGATAAACTTAAAACGAGTTGACTGATTTTTACAAATACTTCCATGGCTATGATTGGTGTTCTTTAATTACATTTTGGGTTAATATTCGTGTTTGTTCATCGGTAAGGGAGTAATCCTCAATTGATGGCTTTAAGATAAAAATTGACCGAGCAATAACCTTTTCAATTATATCTGACATTTGAAGGAAACCTATTTTCTCTTTTAGGAATGAGTCAACGGCGATTTCGTTGGCTGCATTTAGAATGCAAGGTGCATTCCCTCCCTTAACCAATGCCTCTTTTGCTAGGGCAAGGTTACGAAATCTTTTGGTATCGGGCTCTTCAAAGGTTAGGGTAGGATAGTTTGAAAAGTTGAATCGTGGGAAATCCGACTTAATCCGATGCGGGAATGAGAGCGCATACTGAATGGGCAATCGCATATCGGGTAGTCCTAGCTGTGCTTTTAATGAGCCATCCTCAAACTGAACCAGCGAATGGATAATGGATTGAGGATGTACTATAACATCAATTTGGCTTGGGTTTAAGCTGAATAACCATTTCGCCTCAATTATCTCTAACCCTTTATTCATCATTGTTGCCGAATCGATTGTAATTTTTGAGCCCATGCACCAGTTTGGGTGGTTTAACGCATCGGTACAGGTTACCCGTTTGAGTTGATCGAGCGTATGCTGACGGAATGGTCCACCTGATGCCGTTAGGATTATTTTTTCGATGGGGCTTTTCTCTCCAACCAAACATTGGAAAATGGCAGAATGTTCAGAATCAACAGGAATAATTGGAACTTTATGCTGTAACGCAAGTTCAGTGATTAGTTCACCAGCAACGACCAATGTCTCTTTATTGGCTAAGGCAATGGTTTTCTTCGCTTTAATCGCATTGATTGTTGGGATAAGCCCCGAGAAACCTACCATAGCGGTGAGAACGATATCGATGGTATCCATCTCAACTATTTGAGCGATAGCCTCTGAGCCTGCATAAACCTTAATATCAGTTGCAGATAATGCATCCCTTACAAACCCATAGCTGTCCTTGTTACCGATAACTACAGCATTCGGAAGAAACGTTAATGCTTGCTTTACAAGCGTTTCATAGCTATTATAGGCTGTCAGAACCTCAACCTCAAACAAATCAGGGTTTGAGGTAATAACTTCCAACGCCTGCGTTCCGATGGAACCGGTAGAACCGAGTATAGCAATTCTTCTCTTCAATTGATGGATTGGGGGGTTAGAATACAATGTATTTTTGAGGATCAATCGGATTGCCATTATACCATAGCTCGAAATGTAAATGTGGACCTGTGGTTAGCTCACCAGAGTTGCCGATTATCGCAATTGACTCTCCTGCTTTTACTCGCATCCCCTGTTTTTTAAGAAGCTGGCTATTATGCTTGTAAACCGATATCAGGTTATCATCGTGCTGTATTTGCAGTACATGGCCTGTTTCAAGCGTCCAGGTCGAGAGGGTTACCGTTCCATCGGCAACAGCAACTACAGCTTCATTAGGTGCCGCAACAATATCAATCCCAAAATGATTCTGTTGCAAACTGAATGTACTAGTGATAACCCCTTTTACCGGGGCAAAGAATAGCATATTGCTGATGTTGCTTTTGGTTTTGCGGCCATCGAATACCGAAAGGTTGTACATCTCATTCTCCTCAATCTGAAGCCTTAACAGTGAATCTTCGATAGAGCGAGTAAATTTTATTTCCTTATACTTTACCGTTGAATCGGGTTTGCTAGCAATGCTCAATGGTTCGCCGCCCCTAAGAATATTATTTATGTTGTTATAGTAGTTTTTCCATTGTGTTAGCTCTCTTTCAAGGGAGTCAACCCTTAATGCGTTTACTACGATATTTCGTCGGGTGTTGCCATCGGGATAACCAGGAATGAACTCTCGAATCGGGGTAAAGGAGATTAATGCGATAACCAAAACTATAATTAGAATTGCCGCACCTCCAAAAAAGGCAATAACATTTAAGCGCGACAACCTCATTGTCCACACCTCTTCAAAGCTTTGGTCGTTAAGGATATTTAAACGATACTTGCTCTTTAGCTTTTCAATATATTTTCGCTTCTCTTTATTTGTTGCCATATGAGAGTAATAAAGTGGTACAAAGATAATTGATTTTAGGGATTAGGGCGTTTATGGCTACGAATAGTTTACTTATTTCAGATGTTAAAAAGGGTTATTATTTGAAAATAATCCCATCATTGCATGGACTTAAAGAGAATAAATACGCTAATTTTAAAAATAATTCCACGAAGTTTGCATATTGTGCGTTGAGATGTTATCTTTGCACCGCATTTAAGGAAGAAAGTTTTTTCTTATTAACATACGATATATTGCGGGGTGGAGCAGTTGGTAGCTCGTTGGGCTCATATCAGGCAACTGCCTGACACAGGTTCGAGAAAAGAGGTTCTTAAAAACATTGAAAATATATTGCGGGGTGGAGCAGTTGGTAGTTCGTTGGGCTCATATCAGGCAACTGCCTGACACAGGTTCGAGAAAAGAGGTTCTTAAAAACATTGAAAATATATTGCGGGGTGGAGCAGTTGGTAGCTCGTTGGGCTCATAACCCAAAGGTCACAGGTTCGAGTCCTGTCCCCGCTACAAAGGAAACCCCGATAATTCGGGGTTTTTTTGTTTTAATCCATTGACGTATGTTTTTTGTATATGTTTTATAC
>Ga0209287_10000275_pt1 | contig 33916 bp, 46 predicted proteins | sample PPLLak3cmMay2015_2_FD_187255 | JGI IMG/M metagenome (GOLD analysis project Ga0209287, IMG submission 187255) | Freshwater sediment microbial communities from Prairie Pothole Lake near Jamestown, North Dakota, USA - PPLs Lake P8 Core (1) Depth... | ecosystem: Environmental > Aquatic > Freshwater... | reverse complement strand
GGTGGGTGACTATATCGCACTTGCAGAGGAAACTTGCTTTCCGTTTCTGCCGCCCGAAGGTCATGTCACGCTGATGCAATCAGCAGCCACGGCTTGCCTAGAGTCGATCGGGGATCCTGCAGCAGCGAACTCAGCCGCAAAAACAACTCTTCTTCTTGAGAACTTTAAGCGGGTGCTTTGCGTAAGAGTGCAGGGCGAAACAGCGTTAGGGACGCCCTTAAACTAAGGAAAAAAAGATGGCTCAAAGTTTAATACTGGACCAAAAAGGGCTCTACACCTATGGTAGCCCGCTGAGTGCGCCGACGGGTAGTCTTTCTATGGGACTTAACGTTAACATTAACAGGAGCGCGATTATTGAACCGAGAAAAGGGTTTGATCAGCTGCTGGCGCTTCCTACTTCCACCGAGCGGGTTAAAAAGCTTGTTTTTTGGAACGGCGGGATGTTTTCTCACCATGGCAGCACGTTTTCTTTTTACGATGAGGTGACGGGCTATGCTTCGCGCGGCTCTTTAGTAGCTCCGACAAGTGCACCCACGATTCAAACCGTCAACAGTCAGAACAAAAACCTTTATCTTGCGAGTTCAGCCGGGCTTATGAAGTCGGATGCCCTTGCGACTACCATTTACGCGGCGGGGATCCCGCGCGGCACGATTATTGATCTTACGCTACTACTAACAGGTGGAACGGCGATAGCAGCAGGAAACTATGTCACTTACCGTTACGTCATAGGAAAAAGGGATGCAAACGGCAATTTTCAATATGGCGGGGTAAGTGGTAGATTTACGCTTAAAAATACCAACGCCGCGGCTCAAAATGCTACAGCAAAATGTTGGCTACCTGTCGGGCTTACAACCTCACATTTGATTCAGCTTTACCGAACCAAGGGCTTTGCAAGCGTAGCGACAAACGAGGAGCTTCAGCAGTGCTACGAGTCGCCCTTAACAAGCGGGCATATTGCATCAGGATATATTGAGATAACCGACGTAGTGCCCGATGATTTACTCGGCGCTACTATTTACGTCGCACCAAGTCAGCAGGGCATTGCAAATGATAACGCCGTGCCTCCTTTATCACGCGATCTTGCAGAGTACAAAAACCATATGTTTTTTGCTGATATTGAGTCGATCCACCGCCTCACTTTTAGCCTTTTTTCAGTATCAGCGGCGGGCTTTGGAGTAGGTGATACGCTGACGCTCACCATGGGCGGCACGGATGAAATTTATACCGGGGTAGCCGTTGGAAGCTTTGACGCTGCAACGCGTAAATTTGAGGTGACGCCTTCGGGTTCTACAAGCTCACCCGCTGCTAACATTGACGCCACAATTAAAAGCCTTATTCGCTGCATAAACCTAGGGGGCTCATCGCTGTTCTATGCCTATTCAATGAGCACTGGGATAAACGATTTACCGGGTAAAATTCTTATTGAAGCGCGGGCTTTGGGAACTGCCTCATTTACTGCAGTTTCAAGCAAAGCAGCGGCTTTTCAGCCTCAGTTAACAAGTCCCGCCAATACCAATAACACAAGTTCTAATGATAGTTTTAAAAATGGTTTAATGTTTTCTAAACCAAACCAACAAGAGGCAGTCCCCATTAAAAACATCCTTAAGGTCGGCTCCTCCGATGATAGAATTTCAAGGATTATGCCTTTGAGGGAAGGGCTCTTTATATTCAAAGAAAATGACGGTGCTTTTGTGCTTCGCGGTGAAAACGAGAGCAACTTTTCGATATCGCTACTCGATGGAACTGCAAGGCTCATTGCACCGAACAGCCTCGTTTCGATCAACAACCTCATTTACGGCCTGTTTACCAGTGGACTTTGCGAGGTTAGTGATACGGGTGTAAGCAATTTTAGCCTCCCAATTAAAGATCAGATCTTGCCGCTCACCGGGGCGCTGATTACTGCAGTTAAAAATTACGGGTTTGCCGTGGGTGATGATGTCAATAGCAAATACATTTTAAACGCGCCGCTTCTTGCTGACGATGCTTTTTGCTCCTTTCAAATTGTGTTTGATACGTTTAACCGGACCTTTACAAATTGGGATCTTTACACGACTTGCGGGGCGATTAAACCTTCAGATGGAGCTATCTATCTTGGGATGGCTGCAGTAGCTAACGTTTATAAGCAGAAGAATGCGAATGACTATACGGATTACGCTGATTTTGGCACCACAACAACGCTTGCAAGTTACGTCGGCACGCGGCTTAACTTTGCCCCCGGATTTAATGTTCAAGCAGCAATTGCTAAAGGGGATGTGATCGATCAGGGGACAAGCGGCTTTGCATATGTTGAAGAGGTTTACGACGGCTATATTATTATCGATGAAGCTCAGGTCTGGGATCTTGTGTCGCCCACGGTTACGATTTACAAAGCAATCGATACCAAAATTGGTTGGAATCCTGACGTTGGTGGTAACGCCGGGGCTCTTAAACAGTATTACGAGTGCTCACTAGTTTCTAAGCAGAATTTTCAAAAAGAAGCGCAAATAGTTTACTCCTCCGATTTAAACCCTTCTGAAACGCCCGTCACGATTTACAGCGAATCGGGGAACGGGGCTTTTGGTCAGTTTGCTTTTGGCGACGGCGCTTTTGGGGGCGATCAGAGTTCTGGTCCGAAGCGTCTTGGAATCCCGCGCAGCTATGCAAGATGTTCAGCGCTATCGGTGAGGTTTGAGAGCAAAGTAGCTTTTTCAGATTTTCAGATTGAAGGGATCACGCTTTCTTTTAACGCGCTTTCAACTCGAACCGCGAAATAATCTGCATTAGAGAGGAGGGGCGAAAATGAAAATAGTCAGCTTTAAAAAAATCGTGCCAGAAGACTTTGCCAGCGAGACAAGGGAGCTTGTGAGAAAGCTCGCGTCGCTGCTGAATCCTTATCTTGAGGATCTTTATAAAACCACGGCTAATAGTGTTACAATTAGCGAAAACCTCAAAAATAAGAAGGTTCAAGTTGCGCTTGATGTGGCAGAATCCACCGGGATTTTCTCCTGGACACTGAACGAAAAGCCTACATGTTGCATTGTGGCGCAGATAACCACCGGCGGTGAGCTCATTGCACAAGCCTACTCTTTTAGCTGGGTGCTGACCTACACCGATCAAAAGGGGTATCAGGTGAGTTGGAAGCTTTTTGGGCTTGATGCGGCAAAAAAACATGATGTTACTCTAATCGCAATTGTATAAGGAATTTTCATGACCATTTATGCTGATGAAGCGGAAAAAAGAAGAATGCAGGCGCAGCTTTCCGGCGGCAACACGGGCCTAAATACAAGCGGCGTCGTGGGTGGATCGACAAGTAGCCAGATTATGCAGCCTACGGCTAAGGCACCCGCAAATAGCGGCTTTACTAACCTCGACCGATATCTTGATTTAAATAAGGGAGTAGGCGCGGGCCTTGCTAGTACGGCAAACAAAGGGATAACGGATGATGTCGATAAGTTCGGCACTGATACCACCAGCACAGTATCAGATTTAAATACTAAATTTGCTGAATCGACAAAGGCAGCTGAAACTGCTGCAACTGGGATAAAAGATGGCCTTACGAAAGACGCTTCAGAAAACTTAGCTGGGGCTAAAAGTTTTGTTGGATCGGGCTACACGGGCCCGACGGTAGGCAGTACAGTCGCAACGCTTGGCGCGACAAAAAATGATCTTAATGGCAGGCTTGAAAAAGTCGATGACTATGGTACGGTTCAGTCAAATCTTTCTAAACAGTACAACTACAGCGACGGTTTTCGCGATCTTGACGCTTTTTTAATGCAAGGTGACAAGTCGGGGCGGGATGAGCTTGCTAAAATAAAGGGTAAAACGTCCGATGTTAATAACGTGTATAACACGGCTAAAAAGGGCCTTGAGGGCGCTGAGGCGAGCGGGCGAACAGGATATGAGGGACTTCAAAAAGGCGTGAAAGACAGCACAGCTGGGATAAGAGAAAAGATTAAAACAGGCGCGAACGCAAGAATCGGGGGCTATGGCAGTGAAGCTCAGGGCAATGTGGGCTTTCAAGGTGCGGGCCTTGGTGATGTTTTATCTCAGGCTGAGCTTGATGATATTGCGGCACTAAATGACATTGGGGGGCTTTCAGCTGAGGAGTATGCGAAGAGTTACAAGGCGGGCGCTCCACCTCCACCTCCTCCCCCACCTCCACCTAAAATAGATGAGGCTCCTATCGGTACTTTTCAAATCGGAGAAACGAAGACCAATCCCGATGGCACTATAACACTACCTGATGGCAGTACAACTACACAGGAAGTAATAGATAGTTCTCCGAAGCCAACTACAACTGTTTCACCCTATACACCTACTGGAACTGTAGATTTAACTGGTGGAATGTCCGACGCGGAGCTTGAAGCTATCCTTGGAAAACCGACTCCTCCACCTCCTGCTCCTCCACCTCCTGCTCCTCCACCTCCTTCATTGGAAGAGGTTAAAAAGCAAGCGGAAGCAGCTTCTAAGAAGTTAAAGATACCAAAATTTTTTAGATAAAGGAAATAGGACATGGCTAAATTTAAAATACCTAAAAAGCTATCAGGAATCGCAAAGACAGTAATCGATCCAATGGGACTTGGCATTGGTGATGCTATTTTCGGCGCAAATGAAGGACCGGACTACAGCAGCTTTGAAGCTGAACAGGCTAAAGCAATGGCTGACATGCAAGGCGCAACTGATGAGTTTGTTGCGGGCGGCGCCGCTTCTTACGATAGGGGTGAGGATCTTGGAATTGATGAGCTTGGTGCTTCGGCAATGGGCGATATAACCACGGATCCGAGATATGCAGAATATGAGATGAGCGCTCTTCGGGATCTTGAGGATCAAAGCAAAAACGGTTTTACTGCAGCCGATCGGGCCGATATGGCCCGCGTTGAAAGTGATGTCAATCGTCAAAACCGTGGCCGTCAAGGCGCGATTATGCAGAACATGCAAGCCAGAGGGATGAGCGGATCTGGCATGGACCTTGTCGCTCAAATGCAAAGCGCTCAGGATGCTAACGAAATGGCTTCTCTCAAAGCACTTGAACAAGAAGGGATGATGCAAAATAGAAAGCAGAGTGCAACGGCGCAGCTTGGCAATCAAGCAACAAGGCTGCAGGGCCGCGACTTTGATCAAGCTTCTATGAAAGCTCAGGCAGCCGATCAAATTGCACGGTTTAATAGTCAAAATACTAACTCAGCGATGCAAAATAATTGGAATAGAAATAACCAGACGATCGATAACAATGCGAGGTCAAAATATGATTTTAGCCGCGATAGGTTGGGAGCAAAGCAGGGATCAGCAACACTTGGCTACAATAGCTCAGTGGACGGTCAAAACCGTAAAATGATGGCCGATCAGCAGGCAGAAGAGGCCTCAGCCGGAAAACTTAGCGGGATCATGGGCGCAGCTGGCGGAGTAGTGGGGGGAATTTATGGTGGTCCTGCAGGCGCAGCGGCGGGCGCACAAGTAGGCTCAGGTATAGGAAACTCAGTCGGGCGCACAGCTTATAAAAATAATACCTACCGAAGTGATGAGCGGTGTAAAGAAAACATCCAAAGCGAACATCCAATGGAAATTGAGGCTTTCTTAGAAAGTCTTTCCCCCAAAGCTTATGACTACAAAGAGGGCGAGGGCAACAAGCACGGCGTCGTGGCTCAGGATCTTGAGAAAACAAATATCGGTCGCTCAATGGTGAAAGAGGATGAAGAGGGCATGAAAAACATCTCAATGCCTGACGCTATCGGAGCACTTTTCGAGGCAGTTTCACATATTAATAAAAAGATGAAAGGCTAACGCTATGCTTTGGAAAAATGGAATGAGTGAAGAGGAACAACAGCCCCTTAATCCCAATATTCTTGACACACTTGCACGCAGTAACCCCGCTCTTATTGAACGCTATCGTCAGCAGATGGCTGAAAAAGACGCTAGCGTTGAAGCTGCAAAAAGTCAGCAGCAAATGGGTGCCTACGGCAATATTGCGGGCAATCTGATGAATGATTTTAATAACTCGCAAAAACAAAACGTGGTGCTTAAAAATAGGATGCAAGATTTGGGTAGGGCGCCTGAACAGATTCAGGCAAACCGTCCAAAATATGAGGATAGAATCTCACCGATCACTAGCAGCAATTTAGCGCAGGAAACGGTTGATCGAACAAAGGTTGATACCGACTTTAAAACGGGCGCGGCGCTAAATGAGTTTGAAACAAACAACGCTAAAGCTGCATCGGCAAATGATCCTAATTCTAATGAGTCAGTACAAGCGCGTGAATACCTCAAGAAGATGGTCCCCTCAGCTGCGAACTATCCCGATCTTGACAGAATCAGTGCGGCGCAGCTTGAAAAGATCACGCCCGGACTTTATAAAGCTTTTAACGATTCAGAAGAAATAAAAGCTAAAAAAGAAATGGCCTCAGCTACAAGAGCAGCTCAACTACAGGCACGGACAGATTCAAGGGCTGATAAAGCAGCTATAGCGGCCAAAGAAAAAATCCCTACAGCGCAACAATCACAGACAGCGGGTTTTGGAAAAAGACTTGAACAAGCCGAAGGGGTATTTCGGTCACTTAAAAATAGTGGTTATAATCGGGCTGATTACACAAGTTCAGTTGCGACTAAACTTATTCCTGAGTCTTTATCATCTAGTGAGTGGAAGTCTCAAGATCAAGCCGAACGTAACTTTGTAAACGCGCTGTTAAGACGAGAATCGGGTGCAGCAATTTCTCCGTTAGAGTTTGAAAACGCTCAAAAGCAATACTTTCCAAGGGCGGGTGACTCTGAAGAAATTCTACTCCAAAAAGAAGAAAACAGGGCTTTGGTACTTGCATCACTAAAAGCCGAGGCTGGCAATGCTTGGGACAAAATACCTTCGGCACCTTTGCCTCCTGATTTATCGGGGTTTAAAAAATCCGGTGGTGTAAGTGATGAGCAAAAGCCTACAAGCGATTTGACACAGTTTAAACGCGTAACTGGAGGTAAAGGCGGTGGCTATTAAAATTGTTGCTAAAGACGTTAACGGTGATACATATGACTTACCTATCGATAGGGTTAACGAGGCCATGTCACAAGGGTTTGAAATAGATAAAAGCCAGAAAGTATCGATGAAAGATCGAAAAGGTGAGGTTTATGATATCCCGCTTTCTCACTATGATACTGCTAAAAAGCAGGGGTTTGAGGCTTATGATCCTAACGCTGTAAGTAAAATAGAATCCTTCGGTAGAGGTGCGCTGCAGGGGGCTACCATGGGTTTCAGTGATGAGATAACGGGCGGCTTGGAGTCGCTGTTTACCAAAAAAACCTATGAACAGGCACGAGATGAATCACGAGCTGCTAACAAGAAAGCAGAAGAGGACAACGCTAAAACCTACATGGGCGGCAATATTGCGGGCGGGGTAGCTACGGCTTTTGTACCCGTCCTTAATGCTGCTAAGGGTGCTTCGCTTGCAGTTAAACTAGGCAAAGGTGCAGTTCAAGGCGGGTTAGATTCACTGGGTTCAAGTAATGCTGAGAACTTTAGTGGGCAACAAGTAAAAGATGTTGCTACGGGTTTAAGCGTGGGCGGTGGTGTTACGGGTGGAATTCATGGGATAGGGAAAGTCGCAAGCAAAGTAGCAGGTGAGGCAGGCGACACTCTCAAAAAAGGCAGTAAATGGTCTGGCGAAAAGCTTGGGATATCCCGCGCCGCACTTGATGAGTACGGCGATAATCCCAAGCTTTATGATGATTGGGCGGCCAAGGCAGAGAAGGAAGCGCCAAGCACTGGGAACAAGTTTAATGACGCGGTGACTAACCCTAAAACACGCTACATTCAGGGTAAAGTTCAAGAAAAGCTCGCACCTCTCTATAAAGAAATAGCAGATAAAGAAGAACAGTTTTTAGCTGCGAAAGAGGCGCAAGGGGTAGCTAAAGAGGCCTATGGTGAGGCGAGCGATCAAGTAAGAAGGGCGCGAACTGAGGAGCTACAGCGGCTACAGGGGGAACTACAAGGGGCGAATGCAAGATTGCGTGATGAAATGAACGCGGCGAAAGAGCTTGATACCGGAGTAGTGGATCAAGTTGATACTCTTTTTAAAAAAGTAAAAGAGAAAAACATTGCGGCTGCAAAAGTTCAGCAACAATATTTAAAAGACACGGACTATGTCGAGGTATCGGCCCCTCTTACGACTTTTGAAAATGAAATTGATAACCTCATTTCAAGCGCGGATAAGGCCAAGCTTAAAAGTGTGCTTGAGGACATAAAAGCAAAAACAGACGGTAATTATGGCATGACTGCCAGTGATGCCAGAAAAGCTAGGGCTTATGCACAAGGGAAAATCGATTGGGATAACATCCAAAGGGAAGGTTATTCGGATGAGGCCGAAAGATCCCTACGTAAGCTGCAAAACTCACTTAATGACTCAATCGATGATGCAATTGCTGATCCCAAGTATAAAGATTTTCGACTTCAATACTCCCAATTTTTGAAAACAGCTGATGAAGCGAGAGACGCGATTGGCAAAGACTATTACAGCGGTATCAAGAGGACTCTTTCCGATTCTTATAGAACTCAGAAGCTGCAGAACCTCGAAAATGCATTAAATGCAAATCCAAAAAACGAACCATTTTCAGTCATACAAGATCCCAGAGTTAGAAAGTACATGGAATCAAAGTACATGTCTGAAGTGGATAAACTTGGAAAATATCGCGGGCTCCCCGAACAACAAGCTCTCGACTCAGCTAGGAATGTTGATATTAAAAGTCAGCTTAATGGGCTACCAGAAAAGCAAGCGATGATGGACGCTGAGCGTGCTGCAATCGAAGCTAAACAGGGTTTCAAAGCAGCTAAAGCAAACGTTGGGCCAGTAACTGAAAATAATGCGAACGCGATGATTGATAGGTATTCGAGGCTTGGTGATACTGCTAAAAACAGCGGCGCAAAAGACGCTTTTTCTGGCCTCGGCCCCGAAATGGTTGATGAGATGAACAACTATGCGGTAACGAGGGCATTTGAACAGTCACGTCCCAATGGATCACGGCTTGTTCAGCTTATGACTCATTTAACTCCGGGGCCCATTAAACCAGCAGGGGCACTTCTTGGTGCTGCGATGGACTACTCAGGCGGTAAAATGGTGAAAGGTGCTCTTTCAGTTGGGGACACAATGCAAAAAGCAGGGCCAAAGTATGCCAAAGTTTTGCAGGCGGCTTTTGATCGTGGCGGTGAGAAAAGCTTTATGTTAACTCATGCGCTTTTGATGCAAAATTATTCTGACTATTTTGAAAAGATGAGTGGAGAATGATAGCGTGAAGTCTTCAAATTTTTGCCCAAACTGCAAAAAGAATGTTACCAACGGGGTGGGCCCTTCGGGGCTTCCCGAAGTTACCAAGTTTTTGCACAACCTTCCTTCCTCTCACCTCTTTTTTCACGATGCAAACTGGCATGACCTCGCCTATCATATTGGCCGTACAGAAGAGGATCGAAAGAAAGCGGATGAAACATTTTTAGAAAACATGCTTTACACGGTAAAAATAGAGTGCAGCCCGTGGGCCGCCCTCTGGTTTAAGCTTTCTGCATATCGAAATTATTACGCGGTAAAATTGCTGGGAAAGCGGTTTTTTAACTACCGGGGCTGCGGGGCTAGCTCTTATACCAGCACTTAGGGCGCTCGCAGTTAACAGCTGACTCTTGCGCTTTTGAGCTTGGAATAATCGAATCATTCCACTCTTTATTGCACAGCGCACCGGCCTTATAACTGTCTAAACGACATTGTGCAGGAGGATGAGCCTCCATCGTCTTTTTAACCACAACTTTACTTGGCGTTTCATAGCGCGGCGTTGGTTCATCGTTCAAATCAGCAAGAACGCTACCAAGGGACAAACCGCCGGAAAGTGATAACTCACAAACTGTTTTATCAGCACCACGATACACAAGGCAGTTTGTAGGCTGTTTTGGAGACTTACGTCTCATTAAATCAACCACTCTGTACGCTACTGGGCTACTTGGATCAAACATTTTTCGAGCACAGGCAGCGGTTGCAAAATAGTCGGATTGACCTTCAACGGCGGCCCAAGAATTATTCTTATAAACTGGTATTCCTGCAACTGCATGACCGAGCTCATGGCATACTACCATTGCGAAACCTTCCACGGTCATAAGAGGCTGCTTTGCAAGCCCGCCGAACATTCGAACCATAACGTCGTTACCGTCACGGCTACAATATGCATTGACCGTTTCGTCTTCATAGTCACCTTCAATCGATAAATTTAATCCTAATCCTTCTAAAATTGGCTGATATATTTCAATTCCTGCTTCTATAACAAGATTAAAATCCTCTTCCGTAACTTCGCCAGCAGCATAGTATCTTTTTGTTTTATAAAAGTCATTTTCTGGCAAAAAAGAAGCAAACGTTTGCTCTTGACTTGCTCTTTCTTTCCCTTCTGTAGTGCCAGAATCAATAGAACAACCGACGCCAAGCATAGCGAGACCCAATAAAAATCGTTTCATTATTTTTTTCTCCCCTTTTTTTGTTGATAGTAAATTTTAGCATGGAAAGAAGTTACGGCGTTAACTTGCTTTTGTGGTAAAATGGTTGTATGCAACAAATGGTGGGGACAAAATGACAGACCAAGCGATAGTGGCTTTGATATCATTAGTAGGCGGCGGACTAGCTGGCCTTATCTATTTTCTCATGTCTTCTATTAAAACGACTCTCAGAGAAGCTGTTGCCGATATGATGAAAAAGATCGACGCATTTATCAGGGAGCTCGCAGAAGTTAAAGAAACCGTGGCGGTAAAATCGACGATGCTCGACTACATGCAAAGAGAAATAGAGGGCATTAAAAAGCAGTGTTGGCAATGCCAGCATGATAAGAACAAAAAAGATTAGTCAAATCCCAAAAAATAGGTCATAATTTTGACTATCCTTAAAATTGAAATTTGCGATCGCATGTGTGAACTGGGTAGGGTTTTTGCAGAGTTGGGATATTAAGAATAGTCAAAATCATGAACTTTTGGTTATATAGTTTTTGTAGTTTTTTTCCTAGCTCTTTTCTTCTTTTCCGGCTTCGCAAAAGTTAAATGATATTCAAAAAGCATATGCTTTCCTTTCTCGCTTATCTCAACAACTTTTTTAAGCTTTCCATCTTTGCGATTGTACGTGTGACAAGCTTCGCATAGGTAGCCTTGAAACACTACGAAACCGACTCTAATCATCCTTGTGGTTTCACCGCAAGCTTTACATTGGTTCGTTGGGAGCATTTTCTTCATCCTCCAATAGCCATTGTTTTAATACTTCTAAAAGAGAGGCAGTATAATGGTGGACAAGTTTAAAATCTTTCCTATCAGTTTTATCGGCATTAGTTTTTTCTCTTAATTTCAACTCTTCTATTTTAGCCTCTATTTCTTCATGCGTTCTCATTATTTTCTTCTACTATTGGGATCAATGGGCAAGCTCTAAGTCTATCAGTATTATCAGCGTCACACTCTTCAGCAAAACATAAAGGCGGTTCTAATGCAAGGCATGAGCCTATCCACCCAGTAAGTCCGTAAAAGCGGCAATCACCACACCCATCAGGCATATCAATTACAATTTTAGCTTTCATTAGGCTTTGTCGCCTCCATTAAGATGTCAACTAAAGATTGCGTCTTATGCTCATGGGTAGCTGTTTTATCCGATATGGTATCGTCAAATTCAGCGGTTCGCTTTTCAAGCACTTTGGAGCAAAGGCTATTTACATAGGATTTTAACCCTTCTTTTTCTTTATTATCCATTATAGTGAAATCCCTATCTTCCCGCCGATTGTTTGATTAACGCCGCCAAACATCCCAAACGCGCCAATTTCAAAACGCTCGCCAATCGGTATAGTTATATACGGCCCGCCGATCACAGAGCGATATGTTGCCGCGTCTTCCGCGTATTCATCGGTCTTATTTGAGCTTGTTTCAATACCGTCTTGCGAGTAAGCAAGCATCCCGCCAATTGCAATGGAGCGCGGCGCGGGTATGGTCTTTTCAACAACCTTCTCGACTACCTTCTCGACTACTTTTTCCACGGGTCTTTCAACTTCTTTGATCCTATCTTTATAAACTGTTTTTACTTCCTGCTTCGGACATTCTTGTTTCATCTCAGCATCGTCTTCTAATAGAGATACCCGCGCCTTAAGCTTTTCGTTTTCTGCTCTAAGTCTTTTGAGCTCAGCTTTTTCTTTAGCACAAGGGTCAGGAAGGGTACAAACTGCCTCTTTTTTAACCAGTTTGTAACCTTCTGGCACGTCAGAGATCTTATTTTGTGGACCTTCAGCGCCGCGAGCATTTTCCGATTCTAATCCAACGGCGATATAAAAAGCGAAAATTGCTATAACTATGATTGTGTTGATAATGACCTTCATTGTTGTAATCCTTTTTTTAACACTGGTTAGGACGCGGAAATATCGTAATAGTTGGGTTAGGAATCGGCGGCATTGGGTAATATGTCGGCTGAGGTTGCGGCTGGGTACGCGGCCACCATATGCAATCGCTCACTCCTAACTGTCTATTATAGTCTTCACAGCGGCCAAAATTTCTTATCCTAAATTTAGGTTGATCGCTTGGAAGGATCGAAACAGTTTGCCATGATGACTCTATGCAAGCACAAACTAACATCGTACCTTGAGGGCATATCGAACGGTTACATTCTTGGGTGGGCAGCACGATGATAACCGGCGGGTATGGATTAGTTGGTGGCAGGTTTCTATCACTTGATCCATTGCCGCCGCCGTTTGGATTAGGATATGGGTTAGGCGTATAAGTTGGGTAGGGAGCTGGATAGCTGCTACCGTTTCCTGATGTTCCTGGCTCGCCTTGTGGACCTCTCTCGCCTCTCTCGCCGTCAGGCCCTTTGATTCCCTCAACTTTTTCTGTTTTACCGCACGATAAAAGGCTTAAAGCCAAACTTATTGCAGCAACTTTTCTAATGATTCTACCCATTTTGTCCCCATTTTTGTGTCATTGTTATACCAGCGATGGACGGTTGAACTTGATATTCCAAGCGCAAAGCCAAGTTGTCTCAAAGAGCCATACCGATCACGACCTTCTATCAGCCGTTTTTTGATGTAGTCATAGTGATAACCTTGCACAATTAAGCGCCGATTTTCTCTTTTCATATTTTCCATGTTTTTTGGTTTTGTCACTGGTTGACCTGTATGCCTCCCCACCAAAGTTTCCCATTAAAAAACTTAAGAGACATACACGTCAGTTCTGGATATACTATCGCGGTTTTTTAATTGCAAGCTTAAAAATAAAAAGCGACTTTCTTTTTAGCTAAAACTTCGGAACCTTTAACAATTCTATAGTCTTTTGCAGTTTCTTCGTTTTTCTCTAACCATTCTCGCAGCTCTTTTTGCGACTCAAAAATGGTTTCGACTTTAACAACAAAAAACTTTTGTTTTTCGCGCTTTTCTTTTTTAGCTTCAATGGCTTCTGCTTGATCAGCGATTGCATCTTGTAAATCTTCGACAGTTTCAAATGGGTCCATAATATTCCTCTTTCATTTTTGGTTAAAGCTGTTTATTAAGTACATGTATGTTTAAAAAAAGGAAAGAAAAAAATGCCAAGAATACTTGTAAACGTCGAAAATATAAAGCGGGTTACTGTCTGGGTTGATGAACGGCACTGGAATGAGTTAGCTAAAATCGTGCCGAATAGAAGCGATTTTATACGTACTAAAATCATGATCGAGCTTAAAAAAAAGGGTATCCCTTTAAAAGTGGGTGACGTTAACCAATGAGATGCTCTAACATCCGAACGATAAGTAAACATATTATTAAGATGAACCTTTCAACCGCTGAAAGGATGATTCTTCTCGCCGTCAACATTTTTGGCGACGGCGGTCGTGATAGAATTGATGAACGATTCATTTCCGACGCCGCTGGGCTTAGTAACTCAGTGGCCGAAATTATAATTTCAGACCTAAGAAGTAAGGGCTTGTTGTCTTTTGTAACTGTAGAAAAAAAAGGCACTACGTACAATCATCACTCTCTTACTGCTAGTTTTTTAAGCAGCATAGAGGGAGTTTAGTTTTACTAAATGAAATTGTTAGGTTTAACTTGAAATTATTATTTGAGGGGTTTAATAAGTTTGGACGATTAACATAAAAAAAAGCAGCTTTCCTGGTAGTTAGCTGCTTTTTTAAAAAACAAAATATAGCAAAAATGGATTTAAAACATACCGGCTCAAAAAGCAACAGTTTTAATCACCATTTTTGCTCTTAAAGAAGGGTGAAAATGGAAATATCTAAGAACACTCCACAAAAATCAAAAATAATTGATCCCTTCCATGGAGGTAGAAACCTCGATGCAATTTATGCCATGGATGATCTTACTGGCATCGAGACGGCAATTTTAATTTTCTTGGGGGGTCAACTCAACTTCAAAAACATACTACATTCTAAAGTAACAATAAGCCTTAATCAGATATCAGAATCGATCAAGTTCAAAAAAACGGCCATCAAGGTAGCAATCAAAAGTCTTGTTGATAAAGGCTACCTTTACTTAGAAAATAATTTTGATCTTCGCGGCTTCAAAACTGAAAACACGTATTCGATAACTGACTATCTTTTTAACTGCTATGTTGAAAAGAATACTATGCGTCATGTTGTGGATAGCCGTTTCCCGACCATCGATGGCCGCGAGACGGCTAGTAATCTTCCTTTATTTAATGATCCTGATTCGGAAGCCGAGCGCAGCGAAGAAGAAAAAAATGAGAAGACCAAAAATGCGCGTGTAGGGCGTAGCCCAAGCCCACGACAAAAAGACACACGCGTTATTAATTTTGATGATTCTTTAGTTTCAGGGGAAAAAAAGTTATCACTTGGGGGGGAAGTAAAGTTATCACTTGGGGGGGAAACTATCCCGAACAAAACACCCTTTGAAAATGAATTTCAGGCCGTAAAATCGCCGAAAATAGATAAACCGATAGTTACACCGGCTCATAACAAAATGGTCCTACTATTCACTCCAAGACCTGAACTAAAAAGCTTTGTTCATCGCAATACCATTTTAGCACTAACTGATGAATTAATAGGCAAACATGGCAAGATGGCAGTAAAGGCGATAAACCGACTTTATACTGATTTGATGAAAGAGGATCTTTGCGGAAGTTTCCCTTGGTCAATAAAAAGGACCATGAGTTTTTTTAATGAAGCTTTGGAAAAATTAAAGGAGGATAAATGACCCCATACCAAGAATATCTCGTTCTCAAATTAGCGACTCTTGCTGATCACATTATCGATATGAGCGAGGAGGAGTTAGCAGAGTTAGATAGGAAGCTACGACAAGTGCCTGGCCCCCAGGCGAGAGCACTTAGTAACGCTTTAAAGGAAAATAAATGACACTCTAAGTTGAGTAAAATCACCCATCTCATGGGTGTTTTTAATGGATATGAGATAAAGCTTGATTTATAAGACATACCGCTGTATGTTTCTTTTCTCAACTAACTATTGGAACAAAGGAACGAAAATGATTACTGAAAACGAGATAGAAGAAAGAATTAAAAAGCCTTCACTTTGGCAACTCCAAGACAGACTACTTGAATTTGAAGAGCAGCTCAGCTCAGACGAAACCGACTTGTCAGAGCTCCTGGGTGATATCGCGAAGAAAGTTGATGGCATCAAGCAGATGATTGATGTTTTTGACTCAGAAGCGGCTCGCTTTAAAGCTTACAAGGATGAAATGGCTCAAAGGCAGAAGAGCCTTGAAAAAGCAAGTGAGCGGCTCAAAGGCTACGTTGTCGCTTCACTTGAGAAACACGGCACGAACTTTGAAAAAGGCGAAAAATGGGTAGCCAAAATTCGCGAAAGCAAGCGATGTGAGATTTACACAGATAAACCCACGTCAAACGATGTAATGGATTTAGGACCATTGGGTATAAATGCCCATGTCATTAAAGTTGACTACGTTTGGGATAAAGCCAAACTTAAAGAGCTTCTCAGCGATCCCGATCATAAACCAGAGCTTGATAGTTACGGTAAAATCGTTACAGCAAAATCAATCAATTTTTCAACCGTGAACGCGGCAAAAAAAGGATCATAACTTATGACAACCACCCAAATACAAAAATCTGCACCGGTAGCTAAGCTTGATACGCTCAGAGGGATTCTAGAACGCGGCAAAGGTACGCTTGCAAGTGTGCTACCAAAACATATGACAGCAGAAAGAATGGTGAAGCTTGCGACAGTGGCAGCAAGTAAAGACGCGAAGCTTCTTGATTGTGACCCAATGTCACTACTTCGCTCGCTCATGGATGCTAGCCAGCTAGGACTAGAGCCTTTTACACCACTGCAGCAGTGTTACATTATCCCTTATTTCAATGGCAAAAAGCGCATAATGGAAGCACAGTTTCAGGTGGGGTATCGCGGCCTAATTGAACTTGTCAGAAGATCAGACAAAGTTCTTTCAATCGAGGCGCACTGTGTTTACGAAAATGACGAGTTTGATTGTGTGCTAGGTCTTGAAACTAAGCTTATGCATAAGCCAAATTGGGACGGTGATAGAGGAAAGATGAAGCTGGTTTATGCAGTTGCAAAACTAAAAGATGGTGCTACCCAGTTTGAAGTTATGGGCAAAAATTCGGTTGATGAAATAAGAGCGCGAAGCAAATCGGCTCAAAGCGGACCCTGGGTTACTGATTATGATCAGATGGCTTGTAAGACGGTACTCAAGCGCCTTATTAAATACCTTCCAATCTCAATCGAAGCTGCTAAAGCCGTTGGGATTGATAACCGTAGCGAAGGTTTTGAAGCACAAGAAAGCATGGTCTTTGATCTTGATGACAAAGAAGAAGAGCTTGAAAAGATCGAAGCGGAAGCCGTGAAGGTGGTAGAGATAGCAGCTACAACAGAAGGCTTTAGCGAGTACAGAAGCAAGCTCCACAAAGCGATCAAAGAGAGCAAACTTACACAAGACAAAAAAAGTGAGCTGATGAATCTACTTGTGACGGCAACAGACAAAAAAACTTTGGATGATATAATGTCTATAGTCTCGCTCTAAAAGCTATGATAAAAGATCACAGCAAAGTTTTAGTATTATAAATCTTTGTTCCTTTGTTTAAAGCATTGACTAGCTCAATGCTTTTTTGCTTTAATTGTCTGACTCCAAAAAAAATAGCATTGACTTCATTGTTACAAAAAAACTTGCTAATACCAGGTTTTTTTGCTTTATTGGTGCAATGATCAGTAATAGTTGGGAAGCCTTAGAAGAAATTCTAGGGCTTCTTTAATTTTAACTGTATAATAGTTTTGTCGTCGTTGATCAGTGGGGAGGCAAGCTTTTAATTAAGCTTGTCTTTTCTCGTTTAAATCTTGATTCCGTTTTTAGTCGCAAAATCGGCCAAATCTTGCAGGGATCTTATTACTGTTCCATCGTCAAGTTTATACCCTTCCCCGCTTTGGATGAGTTTCATTATTTCACTTATTCCTAAGTCTACTTTCACGGGATTTCTAGCGCTTGCAATGTCCTGAGCTTTTTTTAAGCAGACTTCGCAAAGGTCAAAGCGGTCGGTGTACATGTCCAAAAAATCATCTTTTGGCACTACTCCAATGGCTACTTGGGTTTGCTCATTGTAAATAACAAAATCCTTTGGCTTAACCACCGTTTTTTGTGATCCTCCCAACAAAACTTCGCCGTGGGTGCAAACGTCAATAGTCTTAACTCCATTGCTATAAGCATTTTGCAAATCATTGCCCGCAAAAATGTCATTCGTGTTGGTTTGGCTATAAAAAGATTGAGGCATCTCAGGGACTTTTATTACAATATCTCGTACTTGAGGGAGCTCAGCGTAGGGAAAGTATTGAATTGCATAAACTCTTTTAGGAACACGGCTATAAATTTTTGCGTCAAAACTCATATTAAAAACCCCTTAAAAAATGAAAAGTTGACCGTTTTATAATTTATTAATATCATTGTGCCATACCATAATTTAAAATTATAAGAAAGGCGTAACAAATGGCGACAATTGATTTTTACGAACAGGCGATGGCTCAAGTAGTCAACAATATGAACATCCAATCAAATCTTGCGAATCAGATGTTTATAAGCACGATGGCAGGAAATTTAGCGGTTCACTCGCGTTGTGGACAAGTTATCGATAAGCGCGTAGCGGAGTTTGACATTGAAGAAAACCGAGCACTAAGCTCGGTCGATCCATCAACACAAGCTTTTTTGCTTTCAAGGGCTGGCCAAGACAATGGAGCAACAAGCATTCAAAATGCACAGCTTTTAGAAATTTTGCGTCAAGTTCAAAGCGGTAAAAAATAGGTTAAAAAATAGTTTCAGGTGAGACTATTAAGAACTAAATAAAATTACAGGGAGTTAAAAAATGGCTAGTGTAGATCTTTCAGAAATTATGGTAGCAAATTCTGCTAACGACTTCATGCTACAAAACAAGATGTCCAACCATATGTTCATCAACGTAATGAGCGCGAACTTGGCTGTTCATTCACGATGTGGACAAGTTTTGGACAAGCGAGTTGCTGAATTCGATATCGAAGAAAACCGCGCGTATTCTTCTATCGATCCATCCACCCAAAGCTACTTGCTCAACAGAGCTGGGCAAGATAATGGCTCAACTGCAACACAAAACTCTTTATTGCTTGAAATTTTGCGTCAAGTTCAAGCAAAATAAGCGTAGTCGTTCTTAATCCAAAGATAGCGCTTTTTTAAGGCGCTATTTTTTTATGAGCGAAGCGAGGACTCATAAATCTTGGTTTGGATCGTGTATAGGTCAACTTCGAGCTCAGTAAGCTCATTTTTGCCTACAATACCGACAGATGAATACTGCTCAATTTTTGAGCGCAGCGCATTGATGTCTTGATAGATAGTTTCAATAAGCGGATCAGCCTTTTTTTGCTGGGCAAAATTGTTGCTTTGAAAAAGTTGTTTTGGCGGTTGTGGTTTTTGCATTTCAATTGTTTCCTTATGCTTGTCGTTATAGTTTTGGCGTGTCAGAGGCTCATATTTTTTAGGCTCAACGCCTTGTGAGATGTCACGAATGCCTTTGATTGTTTCTACTATTCGGCGGTTTCCTTCCAAGATTAAATCAAGAATCTCTCTTTGATCTTCTGCTCTTTCGGCGGTGAGACTATTAACTCTATTCATAAAAAAATTCCCCTTTTCTCTTGGAATGGAACATGGTACATATTTGTTCAGTATGTGAGATAAAGCAAGGGAAAAATTTTATGGAAAAGTCTTTTATCCTAGGAATTTTTAGAGCAATAGTTACAAAGATAAGACAAAGCTTTTGTGATCATACCTACGCTTTTGTCAAGGTTAACATTTTGATTGGAAGGCTTTGCTCAGTACAAGTGTGCACGAAATGCAGAAAAATGGTGATAACGTCGCATTGCAATGAGTTTGATCGTGACCGGCTTTTGACGGATATGGTGTTTGGTAAACTAAAGGGGCAAAAATAGCATGGAAATTTACGAACTTGGTTATTTAGTTTTTGGCTTTATTGCGGGCATGGCATGGGGGTGCATCATGATATCGGTGGTCTATTTTTACCACGGGAAAAGAAAAAAAGTTAAAAGCGAAGCGGAAAAAATTGAGGATAGGCTTACCAAAATTGAAGAGAAAATAGGGTTATAAATGAAAATAGCACTTAAAATATTAATGAAAAATGTGTTTGAGGTGTATGAGATAACTGATAGCGAAAGAACAGCGGTCGGTACGTATAAAGGTGCGGTTGCAACGGTAAGAAGACTTTACGCAAAAGACAAGGGTATCCCTTCGTCTGATATTATGATCGAAAAATCAGCGTTTAAAGGATGGTACTAATGGGAATGCATAGTCACAAAAGCTTTGAAATAAAAACTCAATCTGATTTGGTTGAGCAAGGCATAAAAAAAGCGGGCGGGGTATCTCTTTTTGCGCAGCAAATGGGCGTCACAAGGCATACAGTGGCGCGATGGAAAAGAGGAGCGCATATAATGAGCGGCAACTTTTACATGGAGTTAGTGGAATGGATCAAAGAGAAGAAAAATATTTAGGACTAGTTTTTTGGATCGTGGTGTCAGTTCTATTAAGCATTGGAGCTCTTTTTGGCTATACTGCGACAAAGTGGATAGCGGAAAAGGAATGCATAGAAGCTAAAGAATTTCCTCAAAATTCCAGTCCACCGGCATGACCACGTTGTTATCAATTCCCGCAAAATAGGCGATAAAAAAAGCATCGATTAAACCTTCGTGGCGGTTGCGAACTATCGTGCCAAAAGTAGGGTTCATCTTTCGAAAGCTTGATAGGGTTCTCAATTTTGCTGTTTTAGAGTCGGTAACATTGCCGTTAAACCTACGCTGCCAGGCCCTGGGTGACACGAGGGAGTAAGGGTACTGCTGGCCTATCATTGTTACCACGTCCCTCGAATTCTCGCCAAAAATGAAGTTTGAAAGTCCAAAAAGTTTATTCGGGGTAACTTTCTCGATATAGATATAGTGAGCTTCAGAAAAATCAAAATTATTTCTCAAAAGAGCATGATTTAAAAGTTTATCCTCACGCCACGGCAGGTTCATCCAACGCGCAGTTTTCTCGTTGATATCGAGCTCGACAAGACATCCTTTTTTCCCGGGGTCAACTCCGATTATTTTCATTCAGATTCCTTTCTTTGATCGCTCAGGGCCCTCATGCGTCCGATCACATACTTATAAACATCATCGACAACATTAGGGTTGTAAAGCCGATAGTCTTTGAAATGCGCTAGCACAAGGTGACAATATTTACAAAGAGTAAGGCAGTTATGCTCTTTAAGTTCAAGCTCTTTATTGACCTTAAAAGGAATGATGTGATGCACTTCTAAATTTTTAAGAGTGCAGCACGACTCACAGCAGAAATTCTTTTTCAAAAATTCTTTTCTAAACTTAGGCCAGCGGCCTGATCGGCCCTCAATAATCCATTTTATCCTGTTAAGCATCAGGTGCCTTTTTTTTAAGCAGTATAATTTTTGTGCAATTCATTCTATAATGTAGGGATGAAGTTACCAAAAAATTATTTAAAATACTTGATAAAATTTTATGATAAGTGCGGCCTCGATATCGACTACGTTGATAAGCTGAGCTGCAGTGAGTGCGCGTTTTTATGTCAGTTCATTCTTGAGAACTACGGGGGCATGACTGACGAGCTTGCGGTTAAAAAACGAGCTAATCATCACCGCTACGCGACGGCTAACGATGCTCTTGTGATGAAAGCCGTACCTTCGTCTGAGGGACTGATGGAACAAGATGGGCTTTATGCGATCGATCCTGAAACCTACCTGCTTTTAAAAGAAAGATTTTTAAAAAATTATTCTTCAAAATCTGCATTAGGGGGTAGAGGGGGGAGGTACTCCCCTACTAGGGGGGGTAGAATGAAAAAAAATGTCAGAGATAGAGTTGAAAAATACGTGGAAGCTCAGGCTTTCACCATGTCAGTCATGCAGTCGCTAAAAGAAACTTCAACGGGTGAGCGGCTTGCAGAGTTAGCAAGCGACGCCCACGATATCGCCGTCGAATCGATCGTCAAGGTGGTGGAAACTCACCCGCAGATGGAAAAGGTTGTTGATCGAATTCTTAAAGAGATAGTGGTGTCAAATGAGCATAGTTAAAGCAAAAGTAGTAAAGCCCGAATCTAAAATCGACGTTACTGGCAGGTTTTTTACTTGTGTGGAAGTCTCGCACCTTCTTTATGTCTCCTATGAAATTCAGGTTTCAAAGGGCGTAGTAGTGGGCGTCAAATGCTTATCACGGGCCCCCGATCAGCAATGTACGGCAGTAGGGGCGGCGGCAAGTGAAATATGGCCCGCCTCAAGAGAGCAGACTATGGAGTCAGTTTTCCCGGAAGGTGAGTATGCAAAAACTCCTTGATGACAAGGTTCTATTCAGCCTCGTGGTGATTGTCTCTTTATTAGTTATGATCCTCGCAAAATCAGCGTTTGGAGTTTTGGGACTTGTTTGTCTAATTGCCGTCAAACTCGAGTTTAGACGCTACTTAGATCATGTTAGACACAGTAAAGAATTGGTCGAAAAAGATAGGGTAAACGCTATAGAAATAGAGGTAAGGCAGCTATCAAACGCGATTACTTTCAAAAACATGAGTAGATGAGTTAGAAAGGTTAGACGCTTGGCTAAAGGGTTCAAATCAGGTGGTAGGAAACGGGGCGCGCCTAATGGACCGCCGCAAATGAAGCCTTTGAGAATTCAGCTTGCCGAACTGAACTTTAACCTAGGCGCGGCTTTGATTGATGAGCTCAACAACACAGAAAAAGCAGAGTACCGCGTCAAACTTTTGGAGCTACTTGTAAAATATACTAATTGCGTACCGCAAATCGAAACATACGTGAAACCTCAGCTCGAGGATGAAGCGGACGAAGACGATACTGAGTCACTACTTTTGGCAGTTCAGTGACAAAAAGAGAGCGTGCGATTGCAAAGCTTTACAAGCGCGGCGTGCTTCAGTGGAAGCTAAGGCCCGAGCAGCGCCAGCTAAGAAACCTGCTTGAGGCTTCTCCGACTGACCTTGCGGTGTTTAACATCTCGCGGCGGTTTGGTAAAAGCACCACATGTTCCCTTTACTCTTGTGAACAGGCTTACCGCAAAAAGCAAAAGATCCTCTACGCTACGGCTTTTCTCACCGACTTAGAGAACTTCATCACGCCGATCTTTGAATGGTGCCTGCAGGAGTGCCCCGAAGAGTTAAGGCCCAAGTGGAAGGCGAGTAAGAAAGAGTTTCGTTTTCATAACGGTTCGATCATTAAGCTCATTGGTCTTGATAAGAACAGTAACTCCCTTCGGGGTAACAACATTGATATCCTTATTGTTGATGAGGCAGCGTTTGTTAAAAATCTTGCTTACCTTTACCGTAGCGTTATCATCCCGGCCACGATGAAACGCAAGTTCAAGCTCATATTCCCGTCAACTCCTCCCGAAAGCCCTGAACACTTTTGGAGTGCTGAGCTTATCCATAAAGCCAAAGCCAAGGGCACTTACATTGAGCTGACGATTGATGATATCTCGGATCTTCCACCCGAAGAAAAAAAGCGGCTGCTTGATGAAGTAGGCGGCCCCAATTCAGTCACGGCGTTAAGAGAGTTTTACTGCAAATGTATCGCTGACGTGACTCGAACCATTGCTGCAGAGTTCAGCCGGGAAAAGCACGTGAGAGAGCAGATGCCTGACTATGTTAAATGGATGCTTTTCGGTGATACGGGCGGCGTGAAGGATAAAACCGTATTCTTGGAAGTGGGCTACGATCACGCTTCGGGCAAAGTCATTTTCAAAGATGAGTTAGAGTTTGAAAACAGCACTCCGAGCTCTCAAATCATTGCTGCAGTAAAGGGGAAGTGGGGCGACGGAATGACTCTTGTCATGGATGCCCCCGGTCAGCTTCTTATCGACTACTCAAGCTTAGGACTACCAGCCGCGCTACCTCAAAAAGATGATTTTGGAGCGGGGCTACTGCTACTAAATAACTCTTTTTACAACAACGGCACGGTGATCAGCCCAAAATGTGCATTACTTATTAGAACACTTGAGGGCGGCCTACTGAATAAGCAGCGCAGTGATTACGAGCGAAGTGAAGCGCTAGGCCACTGCGACGCTGTAGCAGCTGCAATCTATGCCCTTCGGTGTGTCGATCGGTTGACAGACTTAAGGCCGCGTCCGAAGAAAGAGCAGATATTTTTTATTGAGAAAGAACCCGAGCATATACAGCAAATAAAAGGGCTATCATTTTAAAGGAAAGATTTATGGAAACTCAGTACTGGGCAACAAAGCCGATTGAAGAAATTGCTAAAACCGTTGAAGAGAAGTTTGACGGCTATCGCAAGTGGCTTACAGATAGCGGCTATCGTGAACGGATCATAAGCACGTACAATATGTTTTACGGGATCAATGAGGATGGCACGCTTCATCTTGAGAAAAATGATAAGAATGTCTCAAAGATCAACGTCAATCATTTTAAATCACTTGTCAGAAGGCTTCATATTCTTGTTACAGAGAACAAGCTTGCCTTTAGTGCCAGAAGCAAAAACAGCGACTCAAAAAGCTCAATCGAGAGTGATCTTGCCCGTGGTATTGTGGAATACTATAACGACGAAAAAAGTATGAACAGCACGCTGAGCGAGTCGGTTTTAGGTGCGCTTTTGATGTTTGAATACTACGTTTATGCGCCTTGGGATTATACCGAAGGCTTTGAGCTGGGTGTCGACGGCGGGGAAGTGATCAAAAGCGGGGACCAAAAGTTCGTCACGCTTTCCCCTTTTGACGTAGCAAAGAACACTGTCAGCCGGGATAATCCTTGGTACGTAGTTCGTGAGAAGGTCAATAAGTTTAACCTCGCTGCGCAGTATCCAGAGTTTGAAGTTGAAATTATCGCGGAAAGTTTGCCGGTGGATACCGATGGGCTCATGGAATATGAGAATGTCCATTCTGATGATGATAGCGACTACGTTTATAAATTCACGCTTTATCATGAGCGCACGCCGTCTCTTCCTACCGGGCGTCAAACTGAGGTTTGTGCAGGGCAGGTGCTTGCAGATAGTGAGCTGAAATATGATAAAATCCCAGTGTTCAGGATAAGCGCAGGTGACATGCTGCAGACGGTTTTTAAGGACTCACCGGCAGCCGAAATCGTTCCCCTGCAAGAAGCACTTAACCTGCTCATGAGTGGCACGGTAACGAACAACCTCAACAACGCGGTTCAGCTTTTATGGTCAGCGGATCCCAATCTTACGACTCGAAAGCTTTCCGATGGCCAGACGCTCGTAACAAGTTCAACGCCTCCTCAGGCCCTTAACCTCACAGGATCAGCAGCTGAAAACTTTAAGATGATCGATCTTATCAAAGGTGATCAGCAGCTACTTAGCGGAGTTTCTGACGTGGCGCGCGGCAATCCCAATGCTTCTTTAAAGTCGGGCACGTCGCTTGCGATCATCCTTGCTCAGGCGATTCAGTATGTAAGTGAGCTTCAAAAAAACTATGCTGCCTTGGCCTCCGATATCTCGTCATGCTTAGTCGATAACATCAAAAAGTTTCAGACTGAAGAGATGACAGCCTACATTGTTGGAGCTTCAAAAAAGGGCACGATTAAGCGGTTTAAAGCAGCCGATCTTATGGATGTGCAGCGTATCACCTGCAGCCTTGGCAACCCACTTATGCAGTCGCTTGCAGGACGTCAGGAAACAATGCAAAACTGGATGCAATATGGTGTGATGAAAGATCCAAAGCAGATTTTAAACTTTCTATCGACGGGCAATCTTGACGCGCAAATTGAAAGTGATTTTAGCGACGCGCTACTTATTGCAGATGAAAATGAAATGCTTCGAAAAGGTGAAAAACCAATCGCGCTGGTTACCGATATCCATGAGGAGCATATTGTTAAACATAACAAACTTAACTCTGAAAAAGATATTAGAGAGAACCCCACAGTCGGCGGCAATCTTAATGAACATATTCAAGATCATATTGACCTTATGCAGACAATGGATCCCGTGCTAGCAGCTGCAATTCGCGGTCAGCCTTTACCACCTCCACAGCCGGTTATCGATCCAAATCAACCTAATCCAACAATCGAGGGAGCTCGGATGCCTGATGTACCGCAAGGTACGCCTGAGCAAATGGCCGACGGCTACAATGAGCAGCTTGCTGAGATGCCACAAGAACAAGTAACAGAAGAGCAGTTTTAAGGAGAATAATATGAGTGACGAAATGAGTTCAATGGAAATTGGCGGCGATACCAGCCAAGATGACGATACTACTCCGAGTAGTACTCCGAGTAGTACTCCGAGTAGTACGGCGACAGAGACAGAAGAGACTCCCGAAGGTGAGGCAAAAAAGCCCAAAGCCCCGGCAGTTCCCAAGCCCAAAGCCCCCCAGGTTAGGAAGTATAAGATTGGCGAAGAGGAGGTCAGCCTATCTGATGAGGATATCAAGCGCGACTATTCAAAGTGGAAGGCGAGCGATAAGGCTTTTCGTGAAGCTGCTGAGGCAAGAAAAGCGACTGAAGCTTTTATGAAGGCGCTGCAGGAGGATCCGGAAAAGATCCTCAGTGATAAGAGGATCCCTCTTGATAAAAGAAAGCTTGCCGAAAAATGGCTGCTTGAATCAATCGATAGTGAGCTGAATCCCGCTGATCCAAGGGATGCCAAGCTTTCTGAAACAGAAAAGCGGCTTAAAGAGTATGAGGAGCGCGACAAGAAGGCAGAAGAGGATAAGCAGACTCAGGAGTACGAGGCTGCGAAAGAGCAGCGCAAAACTGCTATCTCTCAAACACTTCTTAAGGCCATGGAAGCGACTCACCTCTCAGCTGATCCTGAAACTTCGGCTAGCGTCTTAAGGGAAATGGCACTTTACATGAGGGCATGCAAAGAGCGGGGCGAGAATGTAACGCCCGATCAGCTTGTTGAGCATATTCATAACCAGCGGTTCACCCAGTTCTATAGCCTCGCTCATCAGTTTCAAGGTGAGGAGCTTATCGAGTTCTTGGGTGAAGAGATTGTAAACAGAATCCGAAAGACAGATATTGAGAGAATCAGAAAATCGAGGGGCGGAGGTCAGAATCAAAGTTTCAGGGATGAAACGCGGGTGACAAGTTCAGCTTCTTCGCCTCGAAAAACGATGGATCCTTGGCAGGCAAGGGAGCACGCCAACAAAATCCTTTTCGGCAAATAAAACATCCGAAAATCTGCATTACTAGGTAGAGGCGCCTATCCTTATAGGACGCCGCCTCTAAAAATGTTGCTGCCTACCCGCTAAGGATGCCAGCCGCAAAGAGTTTAGTTTAATATTATTAATATCGTTAAATCATTTTATAAAGGTTAATACAATGGCAACTACCAATACACCTACTACGCTGGCCTCACGCCTCAAGGAAATTTATCCCGACGGCCCGACCGTGCTTGTTCCTGCAGCTAATGAGCTTGTCGGAAAAAGACTAAAATTCAAAAAAGAACTGCAGCACGGTGAAAAAGTGCGCTTTGATGTTCAGCTTTCTGGTGAGCAGGGCTTTTCGATGGGAACGGGCGAAATTACGCTGAATGGCTCAGTTGCTCAGGTTTCTGAGAAAGCCGAAGTGACTGGCTTTTCAATCGTGCTTCAATCAAACGTTTCTTACGACTTGATCAGCCGCGCGAAAACCAGCAAACAAGCTTTTCAAGCTTTCAACAACAGCAAGTTTATCCCAGCTGCAGAAAGCTTTAGAACTCGTCAAGAAATTTTGGCAATGCATGGCCGTCAAGGTATCGCGGTGGTAACCAGCGTATCAAGTCAGGTGATCACCATTACGCCAGCCTCTTGGTGTTCTGCAATGTTGCTGACTATGAAGGGCGCGACAATCGAGGCATGGACTGCAGTTGCAGGAAGCGGCTCACAGCATGACAGTGATCTTGTGGTAGGAGCTCTTTCGATCGCGAATAAAACCATTACAGTTGTTGGAACCTGCTCAAGTGTTGCTCAAGGTGACATTTTGTTCCTTAAGCATCAAAGAAGCGTGGGCCCAATCGGCCTTATGGATATTGCGAAAAATGTGGGCACTCTCTATAACATCTCAGCAGTAACCTATGAGCTTTGGAAAGCAAACGCTTACGACGTTGGCACTTCGGCTCTTACCCTTGGCAAAATCTCACTTGCCTCGGCTTTGGCTGCTGATAAGGGCTGCGCTGAGAAGCTGACTTGCCTTGTTCCTAACAAAGCTTTCCAAGGCATGATAAACGATCAGGCAGCTTTGAGAGAATATGGTGCAAACTATAACAGTGCCAAAGCTGAAAACGGCTTTGAATCGATCGACTTCCACGGTGCCACAGGAATCATCAGTATTTTGCCCTACATGTTCTGTAAGGAAGGCGAGTTTATCATGTTCCCAGAGCGCTACACTTACCTGATCGGCTCGGAAGAGATGACTAACCAGATTGGTAACTCTGGCGATATCTTTTTTGACCTTGAATCTACCTCAGCTAAGCAGCTTCGCTACTTTTCTGACTGGACAGTGTTTTGTGAGAAGCCCGGTTTCATCGTGTACGGTACACGTTCCGATGCTCTTGCTCTTCACACCTAAGATTTTTACTCTTCAATTTAAGGCATAACATAGTTCAAACGTGTTATGCCTTTTTAACTAAAAAAGGTTTAAAAACATGCCTACTTTAAATATTCAGATTAAAACTAGCAGAGCGGACGCAGCTGATTACACCACAACGAACCGTCAAAAATCGATGCGCAATATTTCAAACCTTGTGCTTGGAATTGCGGGTGGAATGATCGGCTCTTCAGTTGATGTTAACGTCGCTGAAGCGGATCCCGTAGCTGCGTCAGTTACCGCGACACTTACAAGCTGCGCTACGGATACGATTACAATCTTAGGTGTAACACTTACCGGTACAGGTGATCCAACGACCGAGGATCATTTTGAAACCGATGGGACTGACACGGCTGACGCGGCGGCACTTGCTGCAGCTATCAATGCTCACTCTGTACTAAAAAATCTAGTAGTAGCAACATCAGCAGTTAAAGTTGTAACAATCAAGTTTCTTGTCAAAGGTGTGATTGGAAACTACCTTCCTGCAGTTACAGAGTCAGGAACTACGATTGTAGTTGCAAACTCTGGAGTATGGGCGGGCGGCGCAGGCGGCGTAACATCGGCACCCACAACTTTCGCAAGCTAAAAAGGGGTATAATATGATTCAAAGAAGTACGGGCAATCCTCCGAATTTAAACGCTGTGATTGCCACAACTCAAAGTCACTTGATCGATCTTAATGGCCTTTCGGGTGTTTCCGTTCAGGTGACTGCTAGTGATGTGGCACCCGCAGCTAAAACTTTTGCAAGTTTAACCGCGGGCAATATCACGGCTAACACGATCACGATTGAAGCGCATGGCTATATCACCGGCACTAAGATTGCTCTTACAACAGGCGGCTCCTTGCCAGCTGGTCTATCAGCAACCAATTACTGGGTGATCAAGGTTGACGCTGATACGCTTAAGCTTGCAACTTCTCTTGCGAACGCCGTGGCGGGCACTGCAGTTGATATCACGGGCGACGGTAGCGGAATCTTGACAGCTGCAGCAGCAAGCGGCAACATTTTTAGGCTTCAAAAATCTAATAACGGCACCACATGGGTGAATTTATATGAGAGCGTTACGATAAACACTTTTGCCGTCAATAAGATATTTGGAGTGAACTGCTCAGGGTATCGCTATTTGAAGCTTCTTTATACGCCGTCGGCGGGTCAAATTACTTTAGCGGTGTCGGTAACGTCGATCATTTAAAAAAGGGTAACGATTATGTCAACGCCAAAAACGTGGGCCGGTCAAACTTTTAACTTGCCTCTTAATCGTGAGCCCAAGAGCTCAAATTGGGGCGTGGAAGTATCGAACTTTCTCATTCATATCGCAAACAAAGCAATCCCCAAAACGGGCGGGGCGCAGTCTCTTGAAACAGAGCTGAACTTTGGTAGCACTGCGGGGCTTGCGGCACTTTCTCTCAAGGGAGTTACGGGTACAATTGCAGCTTCGGGCTTTATCAGGTTAGCCAACGGCGTAGCTGATAACGGTAACGCAGTTGTTTGGAGAAACGCGGGGAATAGTGCTGATTTAGCTTTGAAAGCGAATGCCTCGAATCGACTTGAGTTTGACGCCGTGGCCGTGTCTACTATTTCATCAACAGACAGCTTTACAAATAAAACTTTAACCGATGCAACAAACCACATTTCAGCTGCAGTTCTTGACTCCGGAACCCTTCCCGATGCAAGGATTCAAGCGACAGGGGTTACTCAGCACGTTGGTAGTATTGTTCACCAAAGCTTAAGCGGCAAAGGTATTAACGACCACGCTGCGATTGACCTCGCTATCAGCGCATCTGCTAGCCACATTGCAAACGTCACAACTAACCCCCATAACGTAACAAAGACAAACGTAGGGCTTGGTAACGTAGACGATGTTAAGCAGCTTCCTAATAGCTACTTAGATACAGACAACACGCTAGCCGCTGACAGCGATGTTAAAGTCCCTAGTCAGAAGGCAGTTAAGGCTTATGCGGACACGAAAATCCCATCAAACTACCTTGATACTGACGGTACCTTGGCGACCAATAGCGACAGTAAAGTAGCCACACAGAAGGCTGTAAAAACTTATGCAATACCGCAATCAAGCCCGGTAGACGGCAAGTTTCTAAAATATACTACAGGCGGAGGTTTCGCATGGGACACGCCTGCCGGAGCAGGGGATGTTGTAGGCCCTGCATCGAGTGTCGATAACACAATCGTAAGGTTTGACGGAATAACTGGTAAAGCGATTCAAGGCTACACATCAGGCGCTCCTACGATAAGTGACACGGGTGTAATAGACCCCGTAGGCGGTTTCGGCACAACTACAAACGGAGCAGCTTCAGCTAGTACGTCAGGGCTTGTCACCACAGGAGCACAGACGATTGCGGGGGTTAAGACGTTTAGTGATGGGGTTAAAGTAAATAGTAGTTTCAGCGCATATCGCACGGGTTCTACGCAAGCTATCGGAGCTTCTTTTACAACTCTTATTTTTAACACGACACGATTCGATACATTGGGAGAATATAATACCAGCACGGGTATATTCACATCAACCAAAGCAGGTTTATACTATATTTCCTACGGCATAGGTACTTTAATGGGGGCGACAACCTCAGCTTTAAATGCCGGAATAATTATAGCGAATAGTGAGTCTGACGTAAGGGCGAATAATTATATTACAGATATGGGAGCGAGTAAATACCGGACGGTAACAGGAACGACAGTAGCGCAGCTAGTTGTAGGAAACACAGTCAGGATTAAGATGAGTTCTGCTACGGCAGATAGTGCAATGACATATACTGTTGGCACAGCTGATACTAGCTGGTTCACAATATATTATATTGGGGCTGTTTAACATGAAACCCAGCAACTCAATGCTCATTACATGCCTCTCCCTCGCAGCCCTGACCTAGTTGGGGAAATGTTTTAAAGGTTTTTAACGTAACGAAAGGAAATTAATATGCAAAGTTTACACGTCGGTTATAAGTTAAAAAAAGTTTCGGTAAGTTTTACGCGCCCTGCTGATACCACAGCTTACGCCGTAGGTGATTCAGTCGCGAACTCTACAAGTGCCCCGGTGCCTTTTACCCTTGATTTATCGGATATGCTAGCAGGAAACAGCTATCTGGAGCTTAGAAAACTAGTGGTAGTGAGCTCAGTAAAGCAGGCGACTCTTCCTCTTTTTAACGTGTTTTTATCAGCCGCAACTTTCACCACTTCAAACGACAACGCGGCTTTAGATATTGCCGACGCGGTGCAAGACGCGGGCGGGGCGTGGCTTGCTTGTGAAGTGCAAAATTATACAGCTAGTAACTCACGGTGCGCTTACGTCGGGATTCCTATTCCTATGGTCATGGAGGGAACGGATCAAAAAATATACGGCGCGATTCAAGCTGCGAATGCTTACACACCGGCTTCTGAAGAAAGATTTACCGTGATCGCATGGGTAGCAATTTTGTAAAAAAGGGGTTAAACATGCATTTTTTCTTTACGGGCGGTAAAACAAAGCAAAAGGCAATTCTTGATCAATTATCTTTTGGAACAGGCTACGCATATAGTCTTAGAAAAATGACGAGTAAGGCTACTAATGCGATCAAAGTTAGGCGATCTTCAGACAACACTGAGCTTGACATAGGGTTTTCAGGCAATGACTTAGATACTACTTCTCTTCTTAGTTTTGTCGGGTCAGTGAATTTAATAAAATATTCTGAAAATATCACAGCGACAGGTTGGTCGAGCGCAGAGGGCGGTGCTACTGCTTTAGCAGGTGCTGGAATAGCTCCAGATGGTACGCAAACAGCAGGTTCTATAACATACCCATTAACAACCAGCAAATGGAGGTACGCGGCAACTGGATTAACGGCGAACACACAATATACGTTTTCTATTTGGATTAAGGTGGAGACTGGAACATTTAAATTAAAAATTTCTTCTACAGACACAACAACGTGGGTAACAGCAACGGTATCAGATGAACTAACTATAAATACCGGCTGGGTTAAATATAGCCTTACTTTTACTACTCACGGAACTCAAACAGTCGCTTCATTCATTATCGGTGATGAAAATAAAAACTCAGGTTATAACTTGCCAGCTACCGGAACAATTTTAGCTTGGGGAGCGCAATTAAATGAAGGTTCTTCTGTTGGTATTTATAATCGAACGAACGGTGGAATAGGTGGTGATGGCTATGTCGTTACTTGGTATAACCAGTTTGGTGGCGCGGTTAACCCGACACAAGCAACAGCAAGTGATCAGCCTAGAATTGTTTCAGGAGGAGTTCTTTATCTACAAGGCGGTAAACCTTCAGTTGAATGGACTACACCGACTCAAACAAGCATGGGCTTATTCTACACAACAATACAAACAAGGCAAATACTCTCAGTTTTTTCAATGGGTGCTGGAATTGGCACTAATAGTCGGTTAAATGGTGGTTTAAGAATTCTTGCGTCTAATACAACTTGGGTCGATGCATTTTTGGATACTAATGGAGTAGCCGTTGGATCTTTAAACAGCGAAACTTTAGTAGATTTTGATACTATACCAGTTATTCAGACGGCAACAATTACACCACTTCAGATAATTAATTGTCAAAGTTCTACTGCAACCTCTATCGGGATGATTATAGGTAACCTTGGAGGTCTTGCTAGAAGTTGGTACGGCGGGATATCTGAAACAATATATTTCAGTACTGTTCTATCACCTATAGACACAGGAAAACTTTTAAAAGATCAATCAAAATATTACGGGGTAACTCTTGTATGAAATTACTACCTATTGGAAGGCTAGCTGGTGAAGCGAGAAGTCGTGAAGAGGCTGCAAAACGTGGTTGTGGCGGTGGTACAAGCATGTGGTGGAGTGTTATCGATGAAGGAATTATAATTTATTCTGATGATGCTATGGACGGATTTACTGAAGAAGAGATAGCAGCGGTTACGGAATATAGTTTTCCAGAGGAGCCATAAAATGGATGATACAAAAAAAATGGATCTTGAAAGCCTCGATGAACTGATCAGTTTATGTGAGGATAAAATGGTAAGTCCTTTTCGCAAAAAAAAGGAAGATGAACCGGGTGAGCCTGAAGAAGTAGAAGAAAAAGAAGAGAAACCCGATCTTTCCGATATGGACATGGATGATTTAATCGAGGCATATGAGTCAGCTAAAACCAGAAAAGAGGATTAAGCTATGGCTTTTGATACAACGCGACTTGTCAACCAAGTTGTGCAAAGAGGATGCCTCCCAGAGGGACGTTTTAGCGATCAGGACATTTTGGACTTGGCCTACGACTGTCTTTTATCTGAGATTGTCCCGATCATTCTGGATGCAAGGCAGGATTTTCTTGTAACCTATCTCGATATTCCTGTTATAGCCGGTCAAGTCTCTTACCCAATCCCGACGCGAGCCATTAACGGAGTGGTGAGAGAGCTTAAAATTCTTCACGACTCGCAAATTATAAATTTAAAGCGCTGCACCGTTGAGGATATCGACGATAGCAATTTAGCTGATATTCCAGACACTTTTTACATTGTTGGAAACGATATTAACCTTTATCCCGTGCCGGCACTATCGGGCTCCGTGACTTTAAGAGTTTACTATTTTATGAGGCCCTCAAGACTTGTTCCTGTTATTGAAACGGCGCGTATTACAGCAATAGTTGGCAACGTGCTCAGCATTACGACGCCGACGGGCTGGACAACAGCAAACTCATTTGATCTTGTTCGGGGTAGGGCTCATTTTGATGTTATTTCTATGGATCTTACTGCGCTTTCTGTAGCCGATAGCTCGGTAGAGTTTTCAGCCGTGCCAAGTGGTTTAGCGGTGGGTGACTATATCGCACTTGCAGAGGAAACTTGCTTTCCGTTTCTGCCGCCCGAAGGTCATGTCACGCTGATGCAATCAGCAGCCACGGCTTGCCTAGAGTCGATCGGGGATCCTGCAGCAGCG
>Ga0209287_10000274_pt1 | contig 33987 bp, 40 predicted proteins | sample PPLLak3cmMay2015_2_FD_187255 | JGI IMG/M metagenome (GOLD analysis project Ga0209287, IMG submission 187255) | Freshwater sediment microbial communities from Prairie Pothole Lake near Jamestown, North Dakota, USA - PPLs Lake P8 Core (1) Depth... | ecosystem: Environmental > Aquatic > Freshwater... | reverse complement strand
TTAAAAAACCCAAAACTTTATAAAAGGAATACTGCTTTTTCTCTCTATAAACACTCAGGGGTGATTGTTATGGTAGAAGGACGATGTATGAAGTGCAAGAAGCAAGTGACTATTAAAGACGCAAAAGAAGTTGTTATGAAGAATGGCATGAAGGCCATGAAGGGTCTTTGCGCTTGCGGAACGAAAGTTTTCAGAATTCTCGGAAAGGCTAAGTAAGCTTTTTCTTTTTTTTTGTTTTTAAGCAGCTAATCGTTCTAGTTCTGCCAGTTCGTCGAAGTATCGTTTGAACCTAACTTCTCCTGCTATTAGTGCGCGAAGGTTATCTGCTATTAGTGGATATATATGGTTGTATAGGATTGTTCTCTCTTTGTAGCGTTCAGCGTCGGTTTTTCCCATTCTTTCAGGATATTTGGCTTTCCAGTTTTTATAGGTCAGCTCTACTTGTACTCGTTTGTTTTGAACGGCTTTTATTATTAATTCTCCCATTAGTCTGGATATGTACGCTCCGAATGAGACCTGCTCATCGCCTGTGGCGGCAATGTATTCTTCTTTTTCTTCTGCTGTTGGCTCTATTGCGAATCCCAGGCCAGGGAAAATCTCTCCTGTTAAGGGCATTGTTTTCGGTTCAAACAGGTTTTGATACTCCTTAAGAGTTCGCGCCATTGCTTTGGCTGATTCTTCGTCTGGGAAATACATGACTATCTTGTCGTGGCGTAGTAACTCTGACATTGCTCCCCTGTATGTTTCCGTTTTAGGTAATGGCACGTGGAATTTGAATGCGAAGTAAAAATCGTCCTTTTTGCAGGTTTTGCAAATAACCTTCTTTTCATAAGACTCGTATTTTGCTTTTCCTCCGCAAGGGCAGGATATGTAATTTGTTATCTTGACCCAAAAATTTCTAATAAAATAGGCAAACTTGAATATTTTGATATTCAGATAAAGACGGAATGATGCGGGCTTGTAATTGTTTTTATCGAAAGCGACGTGTACCCAATGGTCATCGTCTTTTGTATATATGAACTCTGAGTAGTATGGTGCTCTTGCCTCGACGATTTTTTTCGCGGTGATGAGCTCATTGTTGTACTGTATAGTATCGGCTCTGAATTTTTCTTCTGAGCCTTTTATGCGCAGGCCTTTTGCTTTGCTGTAAACCTCGTATAACTCATCTGCCATCCCTTTAACGCTTCCTTTGATTGCATTATCGATAAAAACATCGTTGGCCAATGTTGCGATCTCCATTAATTCCACGCATTCATTGTATATTTTTTCGTGAGGCTCCATATCGTGCTTTACTTTCATAATCTTTATATACTTTATTGACATTAATACTTCAGTTGGGGGTGATTGTGCTATGTATGCACCGTTAAAGAGAGTGAAAATGGTTGATACTATCAGAAGCAATATTCTTAATATGACGCATATTAAGGATAAGGAGCTTGCTAAGCAGATAGCTCGTGATTGGATTCGTAAAGTCGGAGGTTGAAAAATGTCCGAGGACAAAGAAGAAGAATTCGAAGACGAAGACTGGTCTGATTACGAAGGATAATTTTTTTAATTTTTGTTTCGATGGTTTTAAATACTATTATTCTTATTCGTAATTAAAAAAAGGTGAATGCTATGCGTCATTTCCATATTGGTATTCTTGGTGTTGTTGCTGTTGTTGCCATTGCTACTTTGTTGTTGTCTGTGTCTTATGTTCCTGTGTTTACTCCTTTGGCTGTTTCTATAACTCCTTATGCCAGAATTACTTCGGGTGTGGGTAATACTGTTATTGTTAATCTTGATATTGGTGAGTACATCAGCGGCGAGATTGATGCTGTGGGTGAGTCTCAGCTTTCTGGTTTGAGGGGCGGTTCTATTAGTGGGAGGGATTTTAGTGCGAGTTATGTTCAGAGCATTCGTTTCAGCGAGCCTGGCTTGTTTGATGGTTGTTTTGTGAAGTTTGGTCGTGATGAGCAGAACAGGGTCACTGATTTCTTGGAGTGTGATGATTCTGTTTTCAAGTATACTGTTGATTTCTCTCCTGGTTTGGAGAGTAGGATTGATGGTTCCAGCCTTCCTGATATTGAGGATGAAGAAATAGACATTATGGGTGATGATTTTACTATTGTGAGAACTTACGTTGATACTGGCAAGAAGAATGTTGAGTTGCGGATGTTTGGCGGTTATGGCAGTATTGATCTTAAGGATAATAATTATGGTGATGACTTGTATACTGATGGTGGTGCTATTGTGAATGGTCAGGCTGTTCGCGCGCGTGTGAAGATTAAGGCTTCCAGTGTTGGTGATAAGTTGAGCATTTACAGTATTCAGTATCTTTTGGATGCTGACGCTCTTGTTGGTGGTAATGTGCAGGTTAATCCTTTGCATTGTGTGAGGGAGTATTTGCAGTATCCTACTGGCATGCTTTCTCCTAATTTTGATATTTGTTACAAAGGTCTTTCAGCTGCTGCTGTTGTGACTGATCCTGTTGGTATTTCTGGCAATGAGGTTCGTGTTAGGGCTGCGGGTGATGATGAGTATGTTATGGTTGCGAGAAATCTTATTGGTAATTTGTATAATATTCCTTTGGCGCAGCTGCCTGGAAGTTATGGCAATAAAGGCCGTAAATTTGTTTTTGTTGAGGCTGCTAATGCTGCCGCTCCTAACATCAATGTGAATGATTATTTGCTTGTTAACAGCAGGAATGACATTCAGGGTGTTTCAAATGTTTTGATGTTTAAGGGTGTTGTTGATAATATTGCTTATTTTGATGATTTGGCTACTGGCTCTCGTAAGGCTAGTGTTGATATTGGGACTGGCGAGGGTCAGTTGATGGTTGGAGAGGGCACTTATCGTTTTGTTGTGACTGCTAACCAGCTCGCCATGGATCAGAACAATGATGGTCAGATTAATGGCGGGGAGGCGAATTTTGTTTTGCCTGGCGGTACTCGTGTTGATTTTGGTCCTGGTTTTACTGTCAGGGTGATTACTCCTTCAAGGTTGTTCAGCAATCCTGAGGGTGATGAGATTACCAAGTTTAACATCGTGTTTGGTAGTTTTATTAATTTGGTTGTTCCTTCTCCTCAGGCGACTTTGCCGAGTTATTCTTTCGTGCTGCAGGGTGAGGGTGGTGGAATCTATAAGGGCATGACTAAGTATGGTATTTTGTTTACTTATGATAAGGAGGATTCTACCAGTAGTGATTTGAGGTTGATTGTTCCTGGCTCTCAGGCAAGGGCTGTTAAGGGCGGTGCTGGTGCTGAGGTTTATATTACTCTTGAGCGTTCCAAATTGATGAAGCAGCCTCAGGTTCCTGCTGCTCCTGCTAAATGTGGTGATGCTATTATTACAAAGCCTGAGTATTGTGACCCTCCTGGAAGCCCTTGTGCTGACCAGTTCAGACGTTCTGGAAAGTGTTCTGCTGATTGTTTGTCTTGCGAGTTCACTCCGCCTACTGTTTGCGGTAATAAGTTGTTGGAGAAGAATGAGCAATGCGAGTCTGCGGGTGATTGTCCTGTGAATTCTGAGTGTATTTCTTGCAAGTGTGTGGCTTTGCCTCCTCCTGTTTGCGGTAATAAGTTGTTGGAGAAGACCGAGCAGTGTGAGGCTGATGCTGACTGTCCGATTGATTATGTGTGCTCTAACTGTATTTGCTTCCCTGCCCCTCCTGTTCAGGCGCCTGCTGTGAATATTACTCAGGAGCCGAATGTTTTCGCGAAGTTCTTTATGTGGCTTGCGAAACTGTTTGGAGCGTAAGCTTTTTAACCTGTTCTTTTTGTTTTTTATTTATGAAGACTGTTTACGCTGGAAAATTTATTACTGTTACTGAGGAGCCTATTGGCAAATTTGTTTACGAGCGTGCTTTTTTGTTGCCTTCTGTTCAGGTCATTCCGATTGTTGGTGATAAAATTTTGATGATTAGGGAGCATAGGCGTGAAGAGGGTGTTTCGCGTTGGAAGTTTGTTTCTGGTTTTGTGGACAAGCCTGGCTTGTCTGTTGAGGAGATTGCTCAGGAGGAGTTGATGGAAGAGGCTGGTTTTATTGCTGGCAGGCTTGTGAAGTATCATTTTCATGATCCAAAGCACACGTTCATTATTCCTATCACGTATTTCTTGGCGTATGATTTGAAGGAAAAGAAGAAGCTTAATCCTGATGGTGATGTTGTTGAGGAGATTAAATATTTCTCAGTTGATGAATTGTATCAGCGTGTTCTGGAAGGCGAGTTTGATTTCCTGCACGAAGCGTCTGTTATTTTGAAGTTGCATCGTGATAAGAATAAGCTGAATTTGTAGAAAGGTTTTTATAACCTTCATCGTCGAGCTTTCTCGATGGGGGAAGTATTTTTGTCGAGGGATTCTGAAGATGATGAGGCAGATGAATCTGAAACTTTTGGCGACTACATTATAGAAGAAAAACTGGGCAGCGGTGGTCAAGGTGTTGTTTTTAAGGCAAGGAAAGATAATGAAAGTGTTGCTCTTAAGATTGCTGCTCCTTTAAGCAATGGTGTTGACAAGGAAGTTGCTGCTCTTAAAGCATTGAAGATTCAGCATCCTAATATTGTCAGCATCAAAGAAGCAGGAGTCTGCCAGGGCAATCCTTTTATTGCTTTGGAATTGGTTGATGGCAAGAATTTGGAGCAGATTCTTGGTGGTTTTAAGCAGATTCAGTTTGGTTCTGAAGAGCAGTTTATGCCTTTGAGTTCTTCTATCAATATTATGTCCCAGCTTGCAGGGGCTGTTGGCTATGCTCATCAGAAAGGAGTTGTTCATGGTGATTTGAAGCCTGCGAATGTTCTTGTAACGCCTGATAATAAGGTTAAGATTACTGATTTTGGTTTGAGTAGTGTAAAGTCTGATTTGAGGAATTCTTTCTCAACCTCGAGCCGTGAGGTTACCGGCAGTGTTCGTTACATGTCTCCTCAGCGTCAGAGAGGGGAGCCGCTTTGTCCTGCTGATGATGTTTACGCTCTTGGTGTTATTTGGTATCAGATTCTTACTAATGGTTTGCCTATTGACAATAATTTCCAGTTGAATCCTTCTGACATAAACAAGAGTTTGCCAAAGCGTGTTGATAAAATCTATCAGCGCTTGATTGCTGCAAAGCCTGAAGAAAGGTATCAGTCTGCTGAAGCTCTTGCAAGTGAGCTGAAAGGGCTTTCCGAGCTTCTTGGCAAAGAAGACAAGCCTTCGTTGGCTATTGAGCAGGATAATATTAATGAAAAACTAACGGATTATTGTCTTGGTCCCAATGGACTTCATAGAAGATTGATGGCGTTGTATGAGGAATTGAGGAAACTTCGGCCTAGCGCAGGAAGTATTCGGCTATCGGAAAAGTCAAGCGTGGGATTTTATATTGATGGCGATTGTGTTGTAATTGACAGGAGATTTAAGAAACTTAAAACGTTTAACGATGATGACGATGATTATGATAATTATGCTTATCTTGGTTTTTCAGTTAAGAAAGTGACTGTTTACGATAAAGTTGTAAAACCTTGGTTTTTGGGATTTAAGAAAGTTGAAAGGGTTGAAAAAGGCATCCGGACTGCTCATGATTTTTACTGCAACGTTTATCATTTTGATGGATCAAAGCCAAGCGTTAATATTAAAGGGGATGGAGAGAAATTTTTCAATGCGCTTATAAAATATTATCATACAGATTCAGAGGGAGTTCTTCGTGTTCTTGGCGATTTCAACAATCTGATTGATGTGGTGCGTGGTCATTTTAAATCAGATTTTGCGAGTGCTGAGAAATTCTTAAGTTCTAGGCCTTGATATTTCCGTATCCTATTAGTCTCCATCTTTGTCCTAGGTTTCTGCCGATGGTGACTCTTGCTTTTGTTTCTGCGCATACTGGTTTTCGTAGTGTGCATTTGACTGTGTTTTTGCCTAGTTCTTTTACTGCGCCTACTGTTGCTGCTGCGTTGACGTTGAGCATTAGCAGTTCTCCTAATTTAATCGGTTCTACTACAAGTTTGTCTTTTGCGCCTACTACTCTTTCAAGTAAATGAGTTTCTAGTGTGAATTCGTACCATATTTTTGGCGCGTTTCCTTCAAGTACTGCCAGGCTTCCTACTAGTTTGTCGCTTTTGACTACGCTTGGGTCTAAGGAGGTCATTATTGCTATGCTTCCTCCTGGTATTGCTTCTTTGACTTTTTCTCCGCCTGACATGATTGATATGATTGTTGTTTTCAATGGCTTCCAGATTTTCTGGTTTTTTTCTTGTACTTCGTATCCTGGCACTATTTCTATGTCTGCTCCTTGTATGAGTTTGCCTTGTTTTAGTGCTCCTCCAAGGACTCCTCCTACTAGTTTTTCTGGTTCTGTTCCTGGCTTGTTTATGTCGAAGCTTCTTGCTATGAACATTATTGGGTCTGCTGACAGGTCTCTTTTTGGTGTTGGGAAGTTTTCTTGTATTGTTTGTATGAGAACATCAAGATTTATTGAGTGTAGTGCGCTCATCGGTATTATTGGCGCGTTTTCGAATTTTGTTCCTTTTAGGAATTCTTTGATTTCTTTGTAGTTTTTCTTTGCTTGTTCTTCTGGTATTAAATCAATCTTGTTTTGTATGACTATGATGTTGTCTATGCCTACTATTTCTAATGCTTTCAAATGCTCTCTTGTTTGTGGTTGGGGGCAGCTTTCTGTTGCTGATACCAGTAATAATGCTCCGTCTATGATGTTTGCTCCGCAGAGCATTGTTGCCATGAGGCTTTCGTGTCCTGGAGCGTCAACTAGTGATACTTTTCTTAGTAATTTTGTTTCGCTTCCGCATTTTGCGCATTTTGGTTGCGCTCCGAAAGCGTCTGTTCCTTCGCATTTCGGGCATTGGTAGAATGATACGTCTGCATACCCTAGTCTTATTGTGATTCCTCTTTTGATTTCTTCTGAGTGCGTGTCTGTCCATTTGCCGGATAGTGTTTGCACGAGTGTTGTTTTGCCGTGGTCTACGTGTCCTACCATGCCTATATTTATTTCCGGCTGTACGTTTGTTGCTTTTTCTTCTGAAGGTTCTTCTTTCTTTGTCTTCTTTCTAGGCATATGTTCGTCGAGAATATACATGATTTATAAATGTTGCTTATCAGTTATCCCTGTATCAGCTTGCTTATCCATTCTATTGCCATGTTGAGTTTTTTTCTGTTGTTTGCTTCGCAGTTGAGTCTCACAAGGTTTTCTGTCTTGCTTAGTCTTAAATTGAACCAGTAGTCTCCTGCATCTACTGTTATTCCATCAAGTTTGCTTGTTACTTGTTTGCTGTATGCTTCTTCTATTTTTTTCATTACTGCGTTTTTGTCTGGTACTTTATAGTTTATTTCTTCTGATGTTGCGTATTTGTCGAATGGTTTTGTTAGTTCGCTTAGTTTTTTGTCTGTTTGTGACAGTATTGACATCATTGTGAGAGCTGCTATGTCTCCTGAGTCTGCGTACTTGAATTTTTTGAAGAAGAAGTGTCCTGATATTTCTCCTCCGAGTACTGATTTGTTTTTTTTCATGACTATTGGGATTTCTGTGTGTCCTATCATGCTTGGGAGTGCTTTGATTCCTAATTCCTGTATTTTTTCTTGTGCTATTCTGCTCATGTTTACAGTAAAGACTGCGCTTTGCCCTTTTTTGGCTATGTGTTTTGCGAATAGTATTAACACAAATTCTGCTCTTACCCGGTTTCCTTTTTCGTCTATGAACATTACCCTGTCGCAGTCTGCGTCGTATGATATGCCTAAGTCATATTTTCCTTCGACTACTTTTTGCTGCAGTTCTGCTGTGTTTTCTGGTATTGATGGGTTTGGCACGTGGTTTGGGAATGTGCCGTCCATTTCTCCGTATAACATTTTGTATTTTATTGGGAGTCCTTTTAGCAGTTCAGGCACTACGTGTCCTGCCATTCCGTTTCCGCCGTCTATTAAAACTTTGATTGCTTTGTACTTTCCGCCTGCTACTTTTCTTGCTTCTTTCACGTATTCTTTGAGGAAGTCTTTGGCTGTGACTTTTCCTCTTTTTTCAGGGTCTGGTAAATGGCATCCTGTCGCAAGTTTTTCTATTTTTTTCAGTCCTGTTTTTTCTCCTACTGGTTCGACTCCTTTTTTGGTTATTTTTATCCCGTTTTGGTCTTTTGGCAGGTGTGATGCTGTTATCATGAATGAGTCCATTTTTTGTGCGAGATAGTAGCTCATTGGCGTGCTGCAGTATCCTGTGTCTACAACATCGCACCCTTGGTCTGTTACGCCGTATATGAGCGATTTTTTTAGTGATAGCGAGCTTGTTCTGCAGTCCCTGCCTACCAGTATTTTTTTTGATTTTAGGTATATGACTGCTGCTCTTCCTGCTTTGTAGACTAGTTCTTCGTTTACTTCAGTTGGATAAACTCCTCTGATGTCGTATGGTTTGAATGCTCCTGCCATTTTTAGTCCTCGAAATGGTGGAGTTCTCCGTTCATTATGCCTGAGACTTCTGTTCCTTCAGCGCATTTTTTGTCTGTTGTGAGCAATACTTGTTTTTTGCCGATGTGTGATACCAGGAGCATTCCTTGGCTTTCCTCTCCTCCTACAAGTTCTGGTTTTATGTTGCATAATACGACAACTTGTTTTCCTAACAGTTGTTCTGGCCTGTATGAATCTGCTAGTGATGCTACTACTTGTATGTCTTCGTCTGCTGCTGCGGTGTCTATCAATAGGATGTACATTTTTTTATTTTTTGGATGCACTGTTATTTTTGCTATTGTTCCTACTCTTAATTGTAATTTTTCAAAATCTTTATGAGTTATTTTTTTGTAATCTCCTACGTCTGTTTTGATTTTTGCCATAATATCACCCTTTTGATGTTTTCAGTTTTTTGATGTATAAAAACGTTGTGTCTTTCACAACATTTTTAAACCCTTTATTTAGCTTGTTCGTCTATGGTTGTATGCCTTTTAGCACTGCCTTTACTGGTTATTTTGGGTATATTTAGCGTTAGCTATCGCCGTCTTGCCTGGGAGGCTTTTGATTGTGTTTTCAGGAACGTTACTTTCCGTCCGTGCAGGAGTGGTTTTGACCAGAAGGTTAAGTCTGCAATTGTTGGTAAGCTTATGAGGCACACGCCTAGGTTTGCAGGTCTTATTTATCGTAATTTCGCTGTGTTGTCCTGGTTTTTTGTGATTATTTTCTTTGCAAGTCTTGCTGGTAGTGCTTATGGTGTTTACAATTATGCTTTGTATGGCAACTGTAATGGTCCTGAGTCTTCTGCTTTTTGTGTTTTTGATCCGTTTCATGAGGCTAAGCAGACTGTTTCTTTGTGTGGCGTTCAGGATTCTTCTGGTGAATTGATTGTTCCTGCTAATTTGTCTGGTCTTCCAACGATTGGTGAAGGAGTGAAAGTTATCGAGTTTGGCTGTTTCACTTGTCCTTACACCAAGCAGGTTGCCGGTCTTACTGAGAAATTAATCAAAGATGAAAATGTCGAGTTTGTTTTTGTTGCTTTCCCGCTTGAACAGCATGATATGGCTTATGAGGCTAATCTTGCTGCAGAGTGTGTTTACGCTCTTGATAAGGTGAAATATTGGGATTTCGTCATTAAATTGCTTAAGCACGAGGGTGATTTGACAGAGGAAAATCTTTTTGCTTATGCTGATTTGAACATTAGCGATTGCGTGAAGAACAAGACTTATTCAGACCGTATTGAATCCAATCTTCAGATTGGCAGGGATTCTGGCATTTATGGTACCCCTACTTTCTTTGTTGGTGAGAAGGCTATTGTTGGTCCGAAAGAAGCTGAGGTTTTGAAGGCGATATGAACGTTAATAAGATTCGCGAGGATTTTCCTGTTTTGCAGAAGGTAATTTATTTTGATAATGCCTGTATGTCTCTTAAGCCGAAACAGGTTATTCACGCTTTGACTTCTTATTATCTTGATTTTCCTGCGTGCGGTGAGAGAAGTGAGCACCAGCTTGGTAAGATTGTTACTGAAAAGGTTGATGAAGCCCGTCGTTCTGTTGCCAAGTTCATTAATGCTGTTCCTGAAGAGATTATTTTTACAAAGAATACTACTGAGGCGATTAATCTTGTTGCTAACAGTCTTGATTTGAAGAAGGATGATATTGTTCTGACGACTGATAAGGAGCATAACAGTAATTTGTTGCCTTGGAGAAAATTTAATCATCAGTTTGTTAAATCAAAGTCTGACAACACTTTTGACCTTGAGGCTTTTGAGAAGAAAGTGAAGGGTGTCAAGCTTGTTGCTATGAGTCATACTTCTAATCTTGATGGTGTTTCCATTCCTGCGAAAGAAATCGTTGATATTGCTCACAAGCATGGCGTTCTTGTCTTGTTGGATGGCGCTCAGTCTGTTCCTCATAAGGAAATTGATGTTAGAAAGCTTGATGTTGATTTTCTTGCGTTTTCGGGTCATAAGATGTGCGGTCCTACTGGCACTGGTGTTTTGTATGGCAAATTGAATTTGCTGGAAAATATGAAGCCGTTTATTGTTGGTGGCGGTACTGTGAAGAACAGCTGGTATGATAAGCAGGAGTGGGAGGATGTTCCTCATCGTTTTGAGGCTGGCTTGCAGGATTATGCTGGCATTATCGGTCTTGGTGAGGCTTGCAGATACTTGAAAAATGTTGGTATGAAGAATATTGAACAGCATGAATTGGAGCTTAACAAAAGAATGACTGATGCTCTTGCAAATGAAGTGAAATTGATTGGTCCTAAAGATCCTGCTTTGCGCAGCGGTATTTTTTCTTTTAACATTGAGGGTATGGATATGCACGAGATTGCTGGCATTCTTGATAATTCTGCCAACATTGCAGTAAGAGCTGGCAATCATTGTGTTCACAGCTGGTTTAATGCTCACAATCTGAAAGGCAGTGTCAGAGCTTCTGTTTATTTCTACAATACTTTGGAAGAAGTTGACAAGTTTGTTGAGGAAGTGAAAAAGATTTTGAAATTTTTGAAATAATTTTTACATAAATTTAAATATGAAACTTTATTATTTCCTGTTCATGGAAAAAAAGAAGTTTTTATTTGTGTCTGAGGAAGCTTTGATTGGCGATCTTGCCTGGCAGGTTAAGAAGGAAGGTCATGATGTCAAGTATTTCATCAATGAAAAGGCCAGCAAGGATATTTGTGATGGTTTTGTTGAAAAGTGTGATGATTGGAAAGCTTTTAAGGATTGGGCGGATGTCATTATTTTTGATGATGTTTATTATGGGGAGATTGCTGACAAGTTGAGGAAGGAAGGCAAGGCAGTCATTGGTGGTTCTGTTTATACTGACAAGCTTGAAGAAGATAGGGAGTTTGGTCAGACTGAACTGAAAAAGGTTGGCGTTAATGTTTTGCCTCATTGGGATTTTACTGATTTTGATGAGGCTATTAAGTTCGTGCAGAAAAACCCTGGAAGGTATGTTTTGAAGCCGACTTCCAAAGGCGGTGAAAAAGAGTTGTTGTTTGTCGGTCAGGAGGAGGACGGCAAGGATGTAGTCCAGCTGCTTGAGCATTACAAGAAGGCTTGGGCTAAGCAGATTAAGTATTTCCAGTTGCAGAAATATGCTTCGGGTGTTGAAGTTGCTGTTGGCGCTTTTTTTAACGGTGTTGATTTTATTACTCCTATTAATGTTAATTTTGAGCACAAGAAATTGTTTCCTGGAGAGGTTGGTCCTTCAACTGGGGAGATGGGCACTGCTATGTACTGGTCTCCTCCTACTGTTATTTTCAAGGAGACTCTTGAGAAGATGAAGTTTGCTTTGGCGCAGTCTGGTTATGTTGGCTATATTGATTTGAATTGTATTGTTAATGCTCGTGGTATTTTTCCTCTTGAGTTTACGAGCCGTTTTGGTTATCCTACTATTAGTATTCAGATGGAAGCTATTACTTCTCCGTGGGGTGAGTTCTTTCACGCTATTGCCAATAAGAAGCCTTATGATTTGAAATACAAGAAAGGTTTTCAGATTGGTGTTGTTGTTGCTTGTCCGCCTTTTCCGTTCTTTGATATTGCGGAATTCAAGAAGTATTCTGAGGACGCCACAATCTTGTTCAAGAAGCCTTCCACTGATGGTTTGCATCTTGGTGATGTGAAGCTTGTTGAGGGTGATTGGCGTCTTGCTGGTTATTCTGGTTATGCATTGATTGTTACTGGTTCCGGCATTACGATGGAGAAAGCACGTGCTCAGGCGTATGAGCGTGTCAGAAACATTATGCTTCCTAATCTTTTCTATCGTACTGATATTGGTGTGCGCTGGTTCACTGATTCTGACAAGATGCATACTTGGGGTTATTTGTCCTAATGGTTACTTACACCAGGATGCATGGTGAGCTTATCAGGTTTGAGGCTACTGACAAGCTCGAGCTTGATGGCATGCTTTGCGCTCCTGTTGATACTAAGACTTGTGTTGTTCAGGTTCACGGCATGACTGATTCTTATGATGGTTTGGGTATTGTTGATGCGATGATGCGTGCTGCTTTCAAAAATGATATGTCTTATTTTACTTTTGATAACAGGGGTTATGGCACTATTACTGTTTTTAGGAAATTGAAGGAGCATATGATTTACAGGACTATTGGCACTTCTTTTGAGAATTTTAAGGAGTGCCTATTTGATATTGATGCTGCTTTGAAGATGCTTCGTGACCGTGGTTACAGGAATTTTATTCTTGTTGGTCATAGTACTGGCTGTCAGAAGATTACTTATTATCAGTCCCGCAGGAATAAGAAGTCGATAAAAGCGCTTATTCTTCTTGGCGCTGCTGATGATTTGAATTATCAGATTAAGATGCTTGGTAAAAGAAAGTATAATGAAAGTCTTGAGATTTCGCGCAGGCTTGTCCGTTCAGGAAGGGGTAAGGAGCTTATGCCTCCTGAGCATGAGCCTAATTATTTTAGCGCGAAGCGTTATTATGAATTGTACCGTCCTGGAAGCATTGAGGGTAATATTTACAATTATAGTGGTCCTTTGAAGACTTTGTCAAAGATTAAGATTCCTGTTCTTTCAATGTTTGGTGAAAGGGAGGAGTATGCTGTTATTTCTCCTCGCAGGATGTTGAAGATTTTGTCAAAAAAGTTCACGCATCCTTATTGCAAGGAAGCGCTTATAGAGGGTGCTGATCATTGTTTTTGTCATCATGAGGAAGAGGTTGAGGAAGCGGCTGCTATGTGGCTTCAGCATTTGCCTATCAAGTAGGTTGTGTGTGCTTCTGTTATTTCCACTGTTGTTTTTGTTCCTGCGGGCATTTCTTTTCTGATTACTATTGGCTTGTAGGCGTGATTTCTTCCTGACATTCCGTCTTTTACTTTTTCGTCTATGATTATTTTTCCTTTCCAGCCAAGCCATTTCTTGTTTTGTTCCAGTGATATTTTTCTTTGCAGTTCAGTTAGCTGTCTGCTTCTTGCTTTTCGTATGTTTCCATGGACTTGCGGCATTTCTGCTGCTGTTGTTCCGGGTCTTGGTGCGAATCTTGATATGTTGATTATGTCTGGTTTTATTTTCTGCATTAATTTCAAAGTGTCTTCAAATTGTTTTTCTGTTTCTGTTGGATGTCCGACTATGATGTCTGTGCTGATTGTTATCTCGGGTATTTCTTTTTTGAACGTTTTGACTATTTCTTCAAATGTTTCCACTGTGTGTCCTCTTTTCATGGCTTTTAATACTTCGTTGTTTCCTGATTGCACTGGTATGTGCAGGAACTTGAATATTTTTGGATGCTTCATTGCTTTAATGAATTCTGGCAGGTATTTTGCTGCATGTCTTGGATTTCCCATGCCGACTCTAATCATGAAGTCTCCGGGGACTTCAGCAATTTTTTGCAGTAGTTCTGCAAGGTTTTTTCCTGTGTCAAATCCGTAGCAGAATGTGTCTTGTGCTGTTATCCAGATTTCTTTGCACCCGTCTTGGATGCACTTTTTGGTTTCTTCCAGTATTTTTTCTTCTGGATAGCTGAATAGTGTTCCTTTTACCAGTCTTGTGCTGCAGTACGCGCACGCATCCAGGCATCCTGATGAAATCGGCACTATTCCTATGGCTGGATTTGTTCTTTTTCTTGGCAGAAGCAGCTTGACTGGTTTTGCGAATGTTAGGGCGTTTTGTTTTTGTTCGATTAATTCTTTTATCTTGTCTATGTGGTGCGTGTTGATTAAAAGAATATCTTTGTCTATTTTCTTTAGAGGTTCTACAATGCTTGGTGTTATGCATCCTGTAATTGCTAATTTCTTGTTTGGTTGCAGTTTTTTGAACTTTCTTATTTCTCTTAGTATTTTCGCGTCTCCTTTTACTGTGCAGATGTTGTATATTATCCAGTCAGAGTTTGTTTCATCTGCGGTCTCAAACTGTCCTTTGATTATTTCCCCTTCTGCTATGTTCGCGCTGCAGCCATAAGATTTTACGTGGACTCTCATGTAGGGGAGTTCTGTTGAAGAGTTTTTAAGAATTTACTTTCTTGTGATTTTTCTTTCTTTTGCCTGCTCTAGGGATACTGTTCGCCTGCAGTCTACACACCATTTTCGCATTGGACTATAGGATTTGACTGTGCAGCCGCACCTTTGGCATTTTATCATTAGTACCCCTCCCTGTGAGTGCCAAACCTGTCTCCCTTTTTAAAGTTTTCGCTAATGAAGTTACTATTAAGTAATAACTATTGGTGCTGTCTTTTTTAAGAAGTTTTAAAAGCAGAGGTATACTTAATCCTTGTATGGACGGAGCAGTGCGCCTCGGTGGAAACATCGAGTTGTATGGCATCGAAAACTTTGACGGGGCGACCATGGTTGTTCTAAAGAAAATTATCGGCATGTACGCCCGTAAATTTTCTGATAAGGGTCTTGAACGCTTGGCTGTCTCTTTTGCAGGCAATGATATCAAGATTGAGGCTGTTTCAAAGGGTGAGGTTCATTCTGCTGAGAGTTCTCATGATAATTTGTATTTTGCGCTTGATTCGGCATTGAAGGATGTGCAGGGAAAGATATGAAATCTGTTGTTTACAAAAAAGAGCTTGGAATTGGTGGGATTCTTTCAGAGTCTTGGCGTTTGTTTAGGGGTAATCTTTGGTTGTTTTTCATTATTAGTTTTGTCGTTTACATTCCTGTTAATGCTATTTTGACTTTTAGTAATGCTGATGCGATGATTGATCAGGGTCTTCGCGGTATCAGGATGTATATGCGAGTTATCCAGCTTCTTGAGTTTTTGATTGGCACAATTGCGACAATGGCTGTTGCTTATCTTGTTAAAAAGAGGCTTGATAATAAGAAAATAAGTTCTTGGACTGCTCTTAAGGAGGCAATGTTCAAGTGGCCTGCTGCAATTTTCACAAGTATTGTTGCGGGTATTTCATTGATTTTCCTCTTCCTGCTTCTTATAGTGCCTGGTGTTATTTATTCTGTTTACTGGTTGTTTATTCTTTACGTCATTATTTTGAAAGACAAGTCGTTTTTTGATGCTATGAGTTATAGCAAGAGTGTTGTGAAGGGCAGGTGGTGGAGAACTCTTGGTTACGCTTTCGTGTTCGGTCTTTTGGCGCTTGTTGTTTCGTTCCTTTTAGGTCTCGTATTTGGTGGTTTTTCTTTTTTCCTTCCAGCAGGCATTTTTATGGACTTGTTTGATGTTGTGTTTGGTACTTTCGTTGATTTTCTTATCACTTATTTCACGGTTGTTTTTGTGGTGTTTTTCCTTAATTTGGATGCGACTAAGAAATAGTTATTTCTTTTTCTTTCGTTCTTTGTACATTACATAAATGTGTGCGAGCACGAACATCAGTATGCCTGCGGTTGTTATCCACCATAATGGTGTGAAGTTGCCTGCGAGGTATACTGTCAGAAGCGATAGCGCTGCGCAGGTAATGTATATTTTTGCTCTTTTGTATTTTTTTATTTCAGTGTATACGCGCAGGAACAGTAAGTAGAGTATGATTGTGTTTGCCAGCACTGTCACTAGTGGTTTCAGGAATAATACTGACATTATGATTACGAATATGATTACTGCAACGAGTGCGAGTATTGCTGGGAGCATATACTGTGAAGAACTGGCTTGCTTAAAAATTTATCTTATTGTATTTTATTTTTTCTTCGGGTGTTTCTTTGCCCATTCACTTTGCCTGTATTTGACAGAACTTATGCCACCTCGTATTAAGGATATGCTGGTCATTTCTTCAGAGGTTCTGTCTTTTTCTTCTATCGACTCGTAATGTCTGAGAGCCTCAGTATATTCTTTTAGGGCTTCTTCAGCTTGGTCTTCATGGAAATACTCTCTTGAAACATTGCGGGAGACGTCAGTAAAGCCCCACATTAATAATTCTAAACATTTGCCTTTATTATAGCAAACTTTTCCTAGTTTCAATTTTAGTTTATTTTTTTCTATATCTTTTGTTTTTGGGTGGTCATATGCGTTTTTTATGAGGGCATAAGCTTTTTGATAATATTCGTAACTTTCCAGATTTTTTTTATCACTATCTTTATAAAACATATTTGTAATATGGTCTCCTAAATCGATGTACGTTTCATAATAAGAAGTATTTGCTGTGATTGCTTTCAAATAGCATTCTTTTATTTCTTTCATTAAATTTCCTACAACGGATTGAGCAAAGCGACTGAGGTCTATACTTTTCCATTTTGGCTTATAATGCCTATCTTTTATACGTTGATGTGCCTGTTTTAGGAATTCAGCATAACTTCTATGAAGTTCAGACAAATAAAATAATTTTTCAGGTTGTTCAACATTGCTTGAAACTGCCGCGTTATATTTTGGTTTATATTTTTTTGCCAACGTTTCCTGCAATTGTTTAGTCCACTCTTCAGGAAACTCAGAATATTGTGCTGCATAACCAACACCCTCAAATTTTGCGATTTCTTTTTTGTATGTATCTTTAAATAACCCGATAATCGCAGGCATGTGTGAGGAATCTAAATCTAATGCCTTTTCAGGAGAGCCAGGGTATAGCGTCATTGACAAATTAGCTTTCAAGCGCGGAGGGGCGGTCAGATCTTTCAAAAATGTTTCAGCCAGCTTAAATGCATCTTCTTTTTTTTCACTCAAGAATAATCTTATTGTTTCCAGGTATTTGTATTCTGACTGTTCTTTTTCCAGACTGCAAACTGCTTCGTTGATTGTTGTTATTATTTTTTCCTTGTCAAAACTGAAGTTATAGTATAGATCAACCAGCCGCACATAATCTTTTGGTGTCTTTTTTTCCAGCGTTTCAAGTCTCTGTATTGCATCTGAGATTTTGTCTTCAAGTGTTTGCTCTTTTTTCGGTTCTTCTTTCTGTTCCTGTGCGTAAACTGAAGTGGTGGAGTTTGATAATGTTGCGGGCGCAACTAATATTCCTAATCCGAGGAGTGTATAAACTGCGCCCTTTTTCATCAAATCTAGCAACATGGCCATTGAAGGGTCAGCAGCATATAAAAATTTTGTTATTTTACCACTATTTAGAAATGAAAGTTTTATAAAGTTCTGAAAATAAGTGATAGGAGGAATGGCAGATTTCACCTTCAGCAACCTCAAAACCCTTGAACAAGCATCCGAAGACCTGGCCGGCAGTACTATAGAAGGAAAACGAACAGACAAGGGAGAAATACAAGGCAGAATTCTTGAAGAAAAATCAACATTAAGGCGCAAGACAGAACTCGGAAGAGGGGGAATGGGCGTAATCTATAGCGTCGAGCAAAGAACGCTCGGAAGAAACATAGTGGTGAAGGAGCTCAGGCCAGAACTCGCGCAAAAAGAAGAACATAGAACAAAATTTCTGGAAGAAGCGATAATCACAGGACTTCTTGAAGTCAACCCAAACATACCTCCGACCCACAGTTTGGACGAAAAAAATTGCAGATGGTCAATGAAAGAAATAAAGGGCGAAAACCTTGAAAAAATACTTGAAGAGCCGTATGAGTTAAGGGAAATAATAAGAAAAATCCTTCCAATCTTTGATTCGTTATCTTATGCGCATTTGCTTGGCATCATACATCGGGACTTAAAGCCGGAAAACATAATGATAGGGGCATTTGGAGAGCCATACCTGATGGACTGGGGCATTGCGCAAATAAACAAAGCAGAAAACCAGCCGGTGGCACTAAAAAAAATTATTGCAAAGAGAAAAAAAGAAGATGGTGAATTTGCAGGAACGCCGGCATACATGGCGCCGGAGCAGGCTGATGCGCTCGTTTCCAGGATAGATGAAAGAACTGATATTTACACTATGGGGTGCATAATTTACCGAATAGCGACAGGACGACTGCCGATAGAAGCTCAAGGATTGTACCCATTACTTGCCAAAAAACTTAATCCAAAAACGAAAATAATTCCTCCAGAAGATAAAGAGCTTGCTGCAATCTGCGCTAAAGCAATGGCTTTTGAACAAGAAGAAAGATATCAAAATGTTGAAGAATTAAAGCAGGATCTTCTGAATTATTTGAACAACAAAAAAGTCAGTGTTTGCGAATACGGCAGGCTTGAGCTGATGGTCAAATGGGTCCAGAACAATGCGCAAAAAACAATGGGGGTGATAGCTGCAGGGGGTATAGCTTCCGGACTCGTAATCGCAGGAATTACAGGTATTGCAGCGTATAATAGTTCACAGGCAGCTAAATCAATTGCCGAAGCGGAAAAAATCAGGGCAGAGCAGTCAGAATTAGCTAGAAAACTTGCAGAAAAAGAGAAAGAAACTGCGGTAATCGCTAAAAGAAATGCTGAGCAGGAAAAAGAAAGGGCAACGCTTGACAAGCGTCTTGCTGAAAAAGAAAAGGAGACTGCAGAAATCGCTAAAAAATTGGCTGAACAGGAAAAAGAAAAGGCTGGGCTTGAGAAAAAGTTGGCAGAACAAGAAAGAGATGTTGCTAAACAGGAAGTTGAAGGGCAGCAAAAATCACAGGCAATACTCGAAAGTTTGAGATTCTTGAGAAAAGATGAAGGGTATTATGGTGCGGCTATCGCATTGATAAACCGGGCGATCGACTCATCAAAGGGCTACTGGAGGCCGTATTTAATTCTGGCTAAACATCATGCCAGTTTTGACAAACAAAACGAGGCGGATGAGTTTTTCCAAAAAGCGAACGAAGTTTACAAGGCACAGTTTGGAGTTTATTCTCCTGAAATCTGGTTTGAGGGGGGAATTCGTTATGGAATTCAGATGGATTTCCTGGGCGGTCAGGGAGAAAATAATAACGCTCTTGAATATTTCTCGAATGCATATGTTGCTGGACCTAATACAACTTTTGGCAAGCTTGCAAAAGCGATGGAACTTGTGATGAATGCAAATAGGGATTTGGATAAAGTGGATACTTATGTTCCTGAAGCAATAAGAATATCCAACGAACTGATTGATGATGATGTTGCAAAAGGCGTGTCAGCTACCTATCTTGTCAGGGCTTGGATTTTTGGGATTACTGCATTTGATGCATATTCAAATAATGCGATGCTTAAGAAATATGAGAATTTGCCAGAAGCAAAAAAATCATTGGAACATATCATAGGTGAATATGAAGATAGCCCATGGGTGATGAATTTTCTTGCGCAAATTCATATGGCTGTGAGGTCGTATGATGAGGCAATAAAGGTATATTCTACAATTATTAATGCCAGAAAAGATGCATATTTGTATAATGGGCGGGGGCTTGCATATTTTCGAAAGAAAGATTATAGGGCTGCAATAACTGATTTCTCAAGAGCGATTGAATTAGAACCGAAAAAAGCGAGGTACTACTATAACAGGGGACATTCATACTTCGAATTAGATGATCTGGAAAATTCCATAGTGGATAACAAAAAAACAATTGAGTTGGATGAAAAATATGCAAGCGCATACAATAATTTGGGGATTATTTATTGGAAACAAGGCAAAATAAACTTGTCCAGACAGAATCTTGCCCGATCAGTGGAGCTTGATTCACGTAATGAGGTTGGGTGGTGTTATCTTGGGCACATCGGTAATGAGGAAAAAAAGTGGGCTGAGGCAGCTGAATTTTTTTCGCGAGCATTAGAAATTTATCCTGATTATTATGAAGCCAGGTGCGCCAGGGGCCGGGCTTATCTTGAAGTCAGTAGATTTGATGAAGCGATAAGTGATTATGATTATGCAATAAGGCAGAACCCTGCTGATTCTGTTTGTTATACTAACCGGGGGAATGGGTATAAGGGCAAGAAGATGATAAAAGAGGCAGTTCAGGATTATAAGGAAGCGCTGCGGCTGAAACCTGGTTCGTGGATTCCGCTTTATAATTGGGGGTGTGCGACGAAAGATAAAAAAATCCTTCAGGAGGCATTAAAATATGCTCCTGAATCTCGGAGGGAAATGATTATTAAGGAAATAAAAGGTCTTGAAGGCGGGAAATGAATCTTTTTAATCTAAAATTTTATAAACAGCATATCTACACTTACATTTATGTTTGAAAAAGAGATTGTTGATGCTTTGAAAGCTAAGGTGAAGGGTGAGATTTCTTTAGCTGTTCCTCCTGATGCTTCGTTGGGCGATTTTGCTTTTCCTTGTTTTACGTTAGCCAAAGAAATGAAAAAGTCTCCTGTTCAGATTGCTGAGGAGCTTGCCAAGACTATTCCTATGCCTGATATTGTGTCAAAAATCACCGCTACTGGTCCTTATGTTAACTTTTTCCTTGATCCTGCGAAGGTTGCTAAAGCTTTGTTTGCTGAAATATTGGTGAAAAAGCATGAGTTCGGCAGTTCTAATCTTGGAGATGGCAGGATTGTTTGTGTTGAGTTTTCCAGTCCTAATATTGGCAAGCCTATGCATTTTGGTCACTTGCGCAGTACTGTTATTGGTCATTCTCTTTCATTGTTGCACGAGTTTTCCGGTTGCAAAGTTATTCGTTTGAATTATCTTGGTGATTGGGGTACTCAGTTTGGTAAATTAATTTATGCTTACTTGAACTGGGGTAATTCTGAGAAATTGCATGCTTGTCCTATCAAGCATTTGTATGATTTGTACGTGAAGTTTAACGAGCACTTGGAAAAGGATGAGAAGCTTCAGGCTTACGCGCGTGAGTGGTTTAACAAGCTGGAAAAAAATGATGCAGAAGCTACCAGTTTGTGGTCTAAGTTCAAGCATTATAGTATTGATGAGTTCAGGAAAATCTATGATTTGCTTGGCGTGGTTTTTGATTGTTATAATGGTGAGGCTTATTATGCTAAAAAAGCAGATGCTGCTATTGATTTAATCCAGAAGAAGAATCTTGCTGTTCTTGATCAGGGTGCTTTGATTGTGCGCATTCCTGGTTACGAGATGCCTATGATGCTTCGCAAGTCTGATGAATCAACCACTTATGCCAGTCGGGATGTTGCTACTTTGCTTGACCGTATGGATGAGTTTCATTTTGATGAAATTTTGTATGTTGTTGGTCACGAGCAGTCTTTGCATTTTGAGCAGTTGTTTAAGTTGATGAAGCTTCTTGGTTTTGACAAGAAGTTTGTTCATGTTGCTCATGGTTTGTATCTTTCTCCTGAAGGTGGCAAGATGGCTACGAGGAAGGGCAAGGCTGTGTTCATGGAGGACGTTCTTGATGAGACTATTGCTTTGGCGAAAAAAACTATTGAGGCTAAGAATCCTGATTTGAAGAACAAGGAGGATGTCGCCAGGACTGTTGCTGTTGGCGCGATTTTCTTTGGTGACTTGTTTAATGACCGTTCCAAGGATGTGGTGTTTGATTTGCAGCGTATTCTTTCTTTTGAGGGTGATACTGGTCCTTATCTTATGTATACTCATGCTCGTGCTGCGAGCATTTTGAAAAAAGTGAAGATTAAGCCTTCAAAGGATTGTGATGTTTCTTTGCTTTCTGATCCTGTTGAACAGCGCGTGATTAAGCTTATGACTAAGTTTCCTGAAAAGATTCAGGATGCGCTTAATCAGTGCAGGCCTCATATTCTTGCTCAGTATTTAATTGAGTTTGGGCGTGCTTTTAATGAGTTTTATCATAAATGCCAGTGTTGTCAGGAGAAGAATGAGAATTTGCAGGTTGCCCGTTTGACTTTGGTTGAGTCTTCAAGACAGCTTCTTGAGAATGGTTTGCGTTTGCTTGGCATTAAGGCTCCTAGTGAGATGTGATTATGAGGTATTTTGGTCCTGACATTGTGCTTCCTTTGTCTGAGTCTGGTGTTGCTCCTTTTATCGAGCGTGTTGATTCTGATGCAGAGCTTGTGCTTGGCAGTGTTGATTTGTCTGGAAAAAATGTTGTTTTGTTTTCTGCAGATGGTGGGCTTCTTCGTCAGCCGGATAATGTTGTGTTGCTTGGCGGTCATTATTTATCAGGCAGTGAACGTGAGTTCTTGAAAGCGCGCAACGTGCAGTTTTTCTCTTTGCAGTCTGTTGTTCAGGAGGGTATTGCTAATGTTTGTGATGCTTTGATGGAGTCTGCTCGTGGCTGGCCTTCTTTGCACGTTTGCATTTCTTTGTCCATTCTTGAGCTTCCTGGTGGTTTGTCTGTGCGTGAACTGTTGTATTTTGTTCAGAGGCTTCGTATGTTGAAGAACTATTCTTCTGCGAATGTTATTGGCGCCCCTTCTGTTCTGGCTGCCAAGCTGTTATCTGAGCTGGTTAAATCACCGCAACATTTTTAAACCGTTCCTATCTAGTCTTTCTTATGGGACGTATTAAGACTAAGATGATTAAAAGGCTCACTTTTGAGTTGATTAAACAGCATAAAGACCGTTTTACAATCTTGTTTGATGAGAATAAGAAGGTTGTCAGTGAGTATTTGGGTGCTGATGCCAGCAAGAAGATTCGCAACTCTGTTGCAGGTTATGTTACCAGGTTGATGAAAGTCCGCGTAGAATAATTCAGGGAGGGTGTCGAATGTCAGAGGATAACAGTATCTTTATTGGCAACAAGCCTTTTATGAACTATGTGACTGGTGTTGTTATGCAGTTTACGACAAACCAGGCTTCTGAGGTTATTATTAAGGCGCGTGGCAAGTTTATTTCTCGTGCTGTTGATGTTGCTGAGGTTGCTGCTAAGCGTTTCTTGGTGAATAATATTGTGGTTAAGGATATTAATGTCAATTCTGAGGAATTTACCAACCGCGAGGGCAGGCAGGTCAGGGTGTCTACTATTGAGATTGCTCTGAAGAAGCTTTAAGAAAGATTTTTATATGCTTGTTGTTCATTTTTGTCTTTAGGGTAAAGAGGGGACTATAGTGAGAAAAAAGGCAGTGTTAGTTGTATTTTTACTACTTGTTATTTTGTTAGCTGTGCCTGTGCTTGCTGATGGTGGTTTTTTCTCTAAAATGTTTGGCTGGTTAAGGTTTTTCTTTGCCGGCACTCCTACTGGCGCTCAGACTTTTGATGTCGGCTTGGTTATTTCTCCTTCAGGTCTTCCTCAGGGTGCTGTTGCTCCTGTGACTCTTTATGGCAATTACGTTAACGAGTCTGTTTCTGTTTCTTCTGAGATTGATGTTTTGAATCAGACTTTGATTGCTGAGGGCTTGCTTGTCTGGCTTCGTGTTTCTGTTTTCGCTCCTGTTGGAACTTACAATATCAGTGTGGGCAATCAGTCTGTGCAGTTTGATGTTGTGGAAGGTCCTCTTGATCCTAATAGTGTTGTTTATGATGTTTCTTCAACAGAAAACCGTACTGTTAGGATTTCGGTTAATATTTCTGTTGCTGATTTTGTTAATCCTGCTCAAGTTTCAATTGGCAGTGGCAGTTTGATTTTGTTTGATGATGAGTCTGATGAGATGCCTCTTGTTTTGGAGGGTGTTGTTGTTTCTAATGATTCTTTTTTGCTTTCTTTTGAGCCTCCTTGCAGGAATATTAGTCTGCGTGAGCCTGTTTTGAATTTGAGTTTGAATTTTGCTGAATCTTTCAGTCCTTCTGTTGAGTTTGACGATGGTTTTATTTTGCCTGCTTTTAATCTTCAGACTTATCCTTTTTTGTGTGGGATTATTGTTATTCCTCCTGGTGGTTGTTGTCCTCCTGTTGGTGGCGGTCCTGTTGTTATTCCTTGTCTTGTTCCTGGAACTGGTTGCGGCAGTGATTTGTTATGTGAGCCTCTTGGTTCAGGGGGTGTTCTTTCTTTTGAGACGTGTCCTTTAGGCACGACTGTTTGTACGGTTTTTAATCCTCCTAGTTTTTTCCTTCAGCCGGTTTGTGATTCTCTTCACGTGGGTCTTCCTGGAGTAATATGTACTAGTGTTCCTTTCCCTGCTCCTCCTATTTATGGTGGTACTGCCTGCTCTCCGCCTTATCTTCCAGGCATTTGTGTTCCCCCAATTAACGATTGTCCTATTGGCAGTACTATGTTTTCTGACTTTTTTACGGGTTATAAGTGGTGTTCTGTTTGTGGTGATGGAATTGTTCAGCCTGGCGAGGAGTGTGATCCTCCTGGTCCTTCTCCTATTTGTTTGTCTGGCACTTGTGGTCCGACTTGCTTGTGTGCTCTTCCTCCTACTCCTCTTCCTCCTGGTGGTGGTGATGGCACTGCCAGTTATATCAGCACTCAGTGTTATCCTTTGCCTGACATTTGTGAGAGGATTGATGCGTTGAATAATGGTCAGACTGCTCCTGTTGATTTCCGTTCTTGGGGTGTTGCTATGGTTGCTCCTAATGGGAATGTCATGCCGAGTGCTTCTGATACCAAATATCCTTCGTTTGAGGCTTGCTGGCAGCATAATGTTGGTTTGAACATGTTTGGTTCTCCCGGCCAGTATGTTGATGCTTTCACTATTGTTGGTGATGATGGTGTGCGTCGCTGGACTGAACTGCCTGAGAGTTATCCTGCTGGTGATGCTGTCAAGTTTAATGAGCAGCAGGTTGTTTTCAAGAATAATTTGGGTGATAGAGGGGCTCATTTTGGTATTTCTGATGAGTCTGCTGATTTGTGCAAGCCTTCTGGTGTTCATATTGTTGCGGTTTCAGAGGCGAAATGCCAGGTTTCCAATGATGAAATTTCTGTTTTTTGGACGCGTGGTTGGAGTCATTATTGGACTCAGGACATTGATAGGATGGAATTTTTGAGCACTGGTTATGTTATATCTGGTGAGAATGTTGATGTTTCTCTTCTTGTTTCTCCTGGTTCTCGTCCTGATTTGAGTGTTGAGGAGATTGCTGGCGGTGTTGTTGATGGTCGTTCTGATAAGTGCAGGATTGATGATAAGGATTGTGCGGAGGTTGTTAAAAAGAAGTTCAAGTATGTTCCTGATTGGAGTCTTGCTTTGAAGTCTGTGGCGACTGACACTATGCAGAAAAAGGATGTTAAAGAGGTCGTTTTGACTCCTGCTGATTGTGTTTCTTGTCCTTTGTTTGTTAATGTTGGTGGCAAGGAATATTCTAATCCGTGTTGTGATCCTTCTTCAAATGTTCCTCTTGCTTGTTGCGACTCAAAGAGTTATTTTCTTCAGGGTAAGGCTCTTGCGAAGAGTGTTGGTCAGTGTTATTCTGTGAGTGCTGTTCTTGATGGTCCTAAAAAGAATGTTTGCTTGGTTGGTCAGAATTCGTGTGATATTAATTCTCCTGGTTTTGTTCTTGACATGTCTGGGGGTCTTTACAACCAGTTTGATTGGAAGCCTTTGGGTGTGGAATGTTCTGTTGTCTTTAATCCTGTTGAGCAGTCTTTTTCCAGTAGTGCGTTCAAAGAGGCTGTTAAAGTCTGCCCTCCTGTTCAGGATTGCAAGATTGGTGACGTTAAGAAGACTGGTGAGAATGTTGGTATTTGCAAGGAGAGGGTTGAGGAATGCATTGGTGGTGTTTGGGTTGTTGTAGAGCCTGGTGTTGATCATAGGCCTGAATTCTGCAATGGCGAGGATGATGATTGTAATGGAAAGATTGATGATATTTTGTTGTGTGAGTGTCCTGGAAGTCGTGCTACTCAGCCTTGTTTTGTTGACCAGTTGGAGCCTGTTCAGACTTGTGAGAATAGGAAGGGTCATTATTATTGGAGTCTTTTTGATTGTGTTGAGCCTCCTAAGAAGAGTCCTGTTATTCGTGCTGCAGAGGTTGCTCAGGACGAGTTTGTTGTTCAGACTGTTGATGGTTTTGGTGTTCCTTGCGGTGTTAATGATTTTTCGTGCTGTATAGTGTTTGACAAGGAGACTGATGGGAGTGTTGTGTTTGAGAAGACTTCTTCTGTTATTCCTCCTGGTTATGTTCCTATTGGTTCTTACAAGATTGATAATTGTGATGGTGGTGATGTTGATATTGCGATGAACATCAAGCCTGTGGAGTCTGCTGTTGCTGTTTTCAAGCGTGCTGGTAAGGAGCAGAAATTGCCTGTTGGCTTGAAGACTTCTCTTGATTGTGCTGGTATTGATTTCCAGTCTTTGTCTGACCAGTCTTCTATTCCTGAGATTTCTTTGCAGGAGATTTCTGAGGGTGCTGTATTGTCTTCCGACTCCAATGTCTTGTCTGCTTTGGACGTGAATATTGAGTTTTCAGGTGACATTGATGGTGTTCAGGCCAATCTTAAAAATGCTGATGTTAAATTCAAGAATAAGGCGCTTGCTGTTGTTGGCGCTCCGATGGAGTTGTCTTTTGATTCCCGTCCTGGCATTAATGTCCGTATTTCTGCTCCTCTTGTTTTGAAGGCAAGGGTTGATGTGAGTTCTCTTGGCTTTTATGTTTTGCAGGATGATGAGTGGAAGTATCTTGGCGGTTCTGTTGAGAATGATATGTTTGTTGTTGAATTAGATGATGTTTCCCAGTATCAGCCTCTTGTTTTCATGATTGCTGGTGGCAAGTGTGCTAATTGCGAGCAGGCTTACTTGTCTTTTGTTCGTGATGTTAACAGTCCTGTTCTGGTTGTTCTCGTTCATGGTTTCCTTTCTGCTCCTGATCTTGCCTGGAGTGCTTTTTTGAAGCAGTTCCGTGATGAGGGTGTTAATGTTGATGTTGCAGTGTTTGGTTATCAAAGCATGGCTCCTGATGATGCTGTGAAGGTTTTGGGTGAGCGTTTGCAGTCTGTTGAGAAGGATTATTCTAAGGTTGTTTTCATTGCGCACAGTCTTGGCGGTCTTATTGTGCAGAAGTTGTTGCTTGAAGATTCTTCTTTGTTGCCAAAGGTTGATGCTGTTATTACTGCAGGCACTCCTTATTCTGGCACTCCTTTGGCTTCTACTGGAAAGAATGTTTTTGATTTGTTTTCTGTTTTGCTTGATAATGTGGATTATGCTCCTATTCTTGGTGTTCGTCCTGAAACTCTCAACCTTCTTGAGTCTGGTGTTCCTGAGGCTTTCCCGTCTGGCATCAAGGTGTTTTCTCTTGTTGGTACTAGTGACTTTTTGGGTATGGGTTCTGCTTTTGGTTTGGAAGAGCCTAATGATGCTATGGTTGAAGAGAAAAGTGCTACTCGTGGCGGCTCGTTTAGTGAGGTTTGTGTTGACGTGCTAATGCATGAGGAGAATCATTTCTATTTGAACAGGGCTGCTGATGAGCGTTATACTTTGTTGTATTTCCTTAGGCAGTTGAGTTCTGAGTTTGGCGAGCGGGCTCCTTCGCAGATGTATGCTGCTTTGAGGATTTCTGATTGTCAGCCTGGCGAGATTATTTTGTATGGCAAGCCTATTAATCCTCGTGAGCTTCCTCCTCCTATTGGTTGTGAGGGTACTACTTGTGGTGATGGTGTCTGCCAGACTACGGAGAACCTCAATATTTGTGAGAGGGATTGTTCTCCTCCGAGGAAGGAATATGCTGTGGACGTGTGTGGTATTTCTTCGTGGGCTGTGAATATTTTGCTTTTGCTTGACATATTGTTGTTGTGCGCTTATGTTTTGACTAGAAGGCGGTTGGTCGTTTATGTTTATGCCTTGTCAGCTCTTGCCTTGTCAGGGTTTATTGCTAATTTCCTTCTTTGCAGTTCTCTTCCTGTTATTCCTATGATTGTTTTTGGTATTATTTTGTTGATTTTGCTTGTTGATTATTATGTTAAGTTCGTGCCCCGCTATTATAGGTGGCATTAGAACGGACTATGTACACGTATGCTGGCGGGAAGTTGAGGATGACTAGTTTTGCTTTTACGTCTGAAAAGTGTTCTCTTAATTGTTTTCCTGCGTTTGGTGAATGGTTTAGCTGTATGCATGCGTATTTCGTGACTGCTTTTATGTCTGTGAAGAATTGTTCTCGTTTTTGTTTTGTCAACAGTGTGGTTGGCAGTTCGTTTATGACGTAATCGGCTGTTGTGATGTATTTTCTTAGTTCTAGTGCGTTTCCTGTTATTATTTCTAGTTTTCCTATTTTTATCTCGTTCTGGAATTTTTTGTTGAGATCGTTGCATAGTTTCTTGTCGATTTCTATTACTGTGATTTTTGAATCTGGTTTTAGGTATGGCAGGAGTATTTTTGTTATTGGTCCGTCTCCTGCGCCGAGTTCGACTATGTGTTCTGCTATTGTGAAGTCTATTGATTCTGCTATTGTTTTTGCTACGCTTTTGCTGCTTGGCAGTATGGATGCTATTCTTATTGGATGTTTGAAGAATTGTATCAGGTGTGACATCTAAGTTTTTTTTATTATGTTATTTATAATTCTTTTTAACCCAAAGCTTTTAAATCCGATTAATAACGTCAAAGCTATGGGCCTGTAGTCTATCGGAAACTGCGGTTTCCGGAAGACTCCAGGCAATAATTGGCAATTATAGAATGGGCCTGTAGTCTAATGGATAGGACGCAAGGCTTCGGTCAGCAGTCGCTGTGAAGGAATCTGAGCAAACTGTTGTGGTGATACCTTGTAATCAGGGTTCGAATCCCTGCAGGCCCGTAGGACTGCAGACTCGCCGAATAGTGTTCGGCTTTGCCTGCAGGCCCGTAGCGAATAGCAGTTAAAATGAGGATAAAATGAAATTTCATATTTCGCGCTGGCGTTACTGGTATGGTTACTTGTTAGTTTTGATTCTTGTACTGCTTGCTATCTGGTTTTCTGACAAGGCTTTTGACAGGGCTTCCTGGATTTCTGGTGGTGTTGCTCTTGTTTTGTTCCTGATTCTAGAATTTTTAATAAGGAGTGAGCGTGTTTTTATTGATGGTGAGCATATTGAGTTTCGTTCCGGCATTTTTTCAAAGGAGTCCACGAAGGTTTCCTGCAAATCAATTTCTAATGTTTCTGTGAGCCAGTCTTTGCTTCAGCGCCTTTTGCGTTTTGGTGATGTTGAAATCCGGAGTACTGGCGGGGATTATGTGTTGAATGGTTTTGAGGAGCCTAATAAGATTGAGCGCTTGTTGTCTGCCCATCTTAAGCACAAGCACTAAGCTTTTTAAATGCCCTCCTTGTTTTTCTTGTTATGAAGCTTCGCCAGAGACCTGATGATTTTATTGTTGAGGAACTGCCTTCTAAGGAGTGGAAAAGCTCAGGCAGGTTTGCAGTGTTTAAAGTCTCAAAGGTAGGCATGACTACTTTTGCTGCTGAGAAGGTTCTTGCTTCTCATTGTGATGTTCCTTTCAAGAAGATTGGTTTTGCCGGCTTGAAGGATGCTCACGCTCGTACTGTCCAATATTTTTCTGTTGAGACTGGCAGGACTGATTGCGGGAATTTCAAGGAGCCTCATGTTTCTTCTGAGCTTGTTGGTTTTCTTGATGAGCAGTTGAGGACTGGTGATTTGAAGGGTAATTCTTTCATTATTGCAGTGCGTGATTTGTCTGAGAAGGATGTTGTTCTTGCTGAAAAGAATTCTGGGCAGGTGAAAAATGGCATTCCTAATTATTTTGACAGCCAGCGTTTTGGGTGCTTGAAGGGTGTTAGTGGTTTTATTGGAAAGGATGTTTTGAAGGGTGATTATGAGTCTGCTGTGAAGAAGGTTGTTACTGCTGTTTCCCGTCATCAGAAGGGCAGGATTCGTGCGATGAGAAAGTTTATTCTTGCTAATTGGGGTGACTGGCCTGCTTGTCTTGAGCAGGTGAAAGGTCTTGAGCGTACTGTTGAGGGGTCTGTTGTTTTTCATTTGTCTAAGCATCCTTCTGATTTCAAGGGTGCTTTTCAGCGCTTGTTTAAGGGTATTCGTGAGATTTTCTTTTCTGCGTATCAGTCTTTTATCTGGAATGAGTGTGTTAAGCGTATTGTGCGCCAGAACAGCAAGGAAGTGTTTAGTGTTGATTATGAGGCTGGCCGATTGGTGTTTCCTCGTGCCTGGAATCCTGGGGTGAATCTTGGCAGTTTTCCCTCTGTCGCTCCTGTTATGCCTGAGAATAAGGTGATTGATGAAGTTTTGAAAATGGAGGGCATGCAGTTAAGCGATTTTTCTTCAGAAGAGCATATTTTTGTTGCCCGCGAGCGCAGTGTTGTCTTGATGCCTGGGAATTTTGATGTTTCTTTTGCTGTTGATGAAATGAATGAAAATAAGAAAAAAGCCGTGGTGAAGTTCTTCCTTCCGAAGGGTTCTTACGCCACGATTGTTACGAAAGCCTTGTTTGAGCAATAGTTTACTTTGCTAGTGCTTTGTCTATTGCTGCCTGGAATGCTTCGTATGGTTGTGCTCCTCTGACTGCTTCTCCGTTTACGAATGTCATTGGTGTTCCTGTTACTCCTGCTGCTTGTGCGTCTGCAGCGTCTTTTTTTACTTCTGCTTCTTTTTCTCCTGAGTCCAGGCATTTGTCGAATTTGGCAGTGTCAAGCTCTAAGTCTTTTGCGTACTGTTTCAGGTTTTCTATTGCGAGTGCTCCTTGGTTTTGGAACAATTTGTCGTGGTATTCCCAGAATTTGCCTTGGTCGTGTGCGCATTCTGATGCTTCTGCTGCTTTTTGCGCGAATGGGTGGAATCCTAGTGGGAAGTCTCTGAATACCATTTTTGCTTTTCCTGTTTTGATGTAGTTTTCTTCTACTTTTTTGAGTGATTCTTCTACTCTTGAACAGTATGGGCATTGGTAATCGCTGAATACTATTATTTCTACTGGCGCTTTTGCTTCGCCTTTTACTTCATCATCGTCCATGCTTACTTTTACTGGTGCAGGTGCTGCTGCTACTGCTCCGGTAGGCGTTGGTGCTGCCTCTGGTGCAGGTGCTTCTGCTTGTATTCCTGTTTTTCCCAGCTTGAATATTCCGTAAGCCGTTACCAGCTGTAATATTACCATCAGGCTTAACAGGATTATTATTGTTTGTTGTTTGTCCATATTTTTACCCTCCATTGTTTTTATGTTGGCTGTCAAAAACGGGTATTTAAGTTTTTATAGTCTGCACAAGCTTTTTATATTATTTATGAACTGGTGTTTCATATGGACGCTAAAACTTTGTTTGAGCAGAACATAAAGACAGATACTATTAGGTTGCATTGCATTGAGGTTGAAGCTGTGATGGCAGAACTGGCTAAAGAGTTTGGTGGTAATGATGGTTGGTCTGTTGCTGGTTTGCTTCACGATTTGGATTATGAGGAAGTAAAGGATTTGGAGAATCACGGCAAAAAGACTGTTGAAGTTTTGAAGAAAGAAGGGTTTTCAGAAGACATCATTCACGCTGTTGCGTCTCATAATGAAATTGGCACTGGTGTGAAAAGAGAAAATAAGTTTGATTTTGCTTTGGCTGCTGCTGATAATATTTCCGGCTTGATTTTCGCTTATGCTTTGATGCGAAAGAGTATTGCTGGGATGGATGTTGCTGGTTTGAAGAAACGTTTGAAGGACAAGCGTTTTGCTGCGAATTGCAACCGTGATAAGATTTTTGATATTGAGAAAGCCGGCATTCCGTTGGATAAGTTCCTGGAAGTTTCTATTAAAGCTATGCAGGGTATTGCGGACAGGATTGGGCTGACGTAGTCTCCCAAAAAAATTGCATTTGAGAATTTTTCACTTTATTTGCTTAAGAAATTCTTCGCGCGTTATACTGAGATCTTTCTTGATGATCTTGTTAAGCAGTCCTGGTCCTATTTCTTCGCCTGTGTGATGCGGGATGGTTGTTCTTCTTCCATCTGGATGCTTGTGGACCATGTGACTTCCAGTTGTATGAGAATAAATAAATCCGAATTTTTCGATTATTTTTGCAAGTTCTTTTCCTGTAAGTTTTGGCAGTTTTGCCAAGAATTATACCTCTATTTGCTGTACTCCAACAAATTCTTCAGAAATTTCAACTGGCTCTTCAGTTTCCAAATATGCCTTGATGGCTTCTTTAGTTCTTTTCAAAAGTTCATCCATTGTTTTGGCTTGAGTATGGCAGCCTGGTAGTTCAACCACTTCAGAAACTAACCAGCCTTCTTCGTCCCTTTCAATGAGAACAGTATATTTTGCCATATCATATTTCAATCTTGCAGGGTATATAAATGTTATTCCAAAAATTGCAGCATTTGGAAATTTCTATAACCCAAATCTTTTAAAAGCCTGCTTTTCTTATTGCATTTTATGGCAAAAATATTGTATCAGGGTAAGCCTTGTTTGAGAATGTCTGTTGTTTATGGTTTTGGTATTATGTTGTTCTTGACATTGGGGTTGTTGTTGATTTATGGTCTTTTATTTTATGTCAGCGTTTTGTTGAAGACAACTCTGCCTGATTTTATTTCTTTGATAAAATTTTATTCTTTTGTTTTTCTGATTGGCTGGATTTTGTGTTCTGTTTTTGAGTTTTTTTCGCTTCAAACTTATGTTTTTACTGTTTCTGATGAGCTTGTATTTTCAGAAGGCGGGCTGATCTGGAAATTTAAGAAGGTTGTGCCTTTGAAGCAGGTGACTAGTGTTGCCCAGAATCAGTATTTTACTGAAAGGTTATTTAATGTCTGGAGCGTGCTTTTTAATACTGCGGGTAATGAGGAAATGGTACCTGCTTTGGCGTTTTTTGGGTTAAAGGACCCTGAAAAACCAAAGCTTTTAATAACGAAACTGATAAAATAATCTTATGGCAATATTGTGTTTGAGCAGGCCTTCATTGTCGTATATTTGGGTTAAGTTATTTGGCATATTTTTTTCATCAATATTGATTGCTGGTGTTTTGCTGTTTGGTATGATAAAGGCAACCAGAACTGAGCCTCCTTTGTATTTTATCGGCATTCTGATTGTAATCATATTCATCTTGTATGCTTTCTACTGGTTTTTGTTGTTGAGAACGTATGATTATGAAGTGAATAGTGAGAATGTGATTTTTAGAGGGGGCTTGATTGAGAGAACAACCAAGAATGTTCCTTATAATAAGATTACAAATATTGAATTGACTCAGAATTTGCTGGAAAGGCCTTTGGGTTTGTGGAAACTGCACGTTCAGACAGCCAGCACAGGCAACCTTAAGGCAGAGATAGTTTATGTTGGCTTGACAGACCCAGAGCACTTCAAAGAGCTCATTCTTAAAAGGATTAAGTGAAATTTCTTGTTTTAAACGGCAACATTTAAAAATGATATTTGGAAGGGGTTGTTATACAATGCGGGTTGTGATCTGAAATTCTTGTTGGTAAGTATTTTTTGTACGTTTTTAAAATTTTGCGTTTGTGTGCGTGCTGGCTTGTAAACTGGTGTTGTGTTTTTAATTAAAAATCACAGAAAACTTTAAATATGATATATCAACGTTTGTTGATATATGGACAGGACTGGCAATTTGGAACTCTTGAAGGCGCTCTCTGAGGAGACGAGGTATAGGATAGTTGAGGTTCTTCTTAAGGGTGAGAGGTGTGCTTGTGTGCTTCCTGGCTTGATTGACAGAACACAATCCAATACTTCTATGCATTTGGCTAAATTGTTGGATTCTGGAGTCCTTAAATCAAGGAGAGAGGGTAAGAAGATATTGTATTCGATTAAGAACTTGAAGGTTTGTGATGTTTTCAAGGCTCTTGGTCATTCAAAAGGCAGGATGTTGAAGGATAAATGTTGTTTAAGATGATTGTGATTGGAGGTACAAAATGATAATAAGAATTTTGGGAAGCGGCTGTCCTAAGTGCAAGCTGCTTGAAGAAAATGCGAGAAAGGCAGTTGAGGAATTGAAGATTAAAGCAGAGATTGAGAAAGTGACTGATGTTGGCGAGATTGTTGATTATGGTGTCATGTCAACTCCTGCGATTGTTGTTGATGGGGAAGTGAAGGCTTACGGCAGGATTCCAACTGTTGAAGAGATTAAGAAGTGGCTGAAATGAATAAATCTTTTTTATTTTTGATTGCGGTTTTGTTTGTTGCAGGATGCTCAAACGATTCGCAGATTAATGGTGATGTAGTTGCGGATGCTGACCCTGTTGTT
>Ga0209287_10000271_pt1 | contig 34324 bp, 28 predicted proteins | sample PPLLak3cmMay2015_2_FD_187255 | JGI IMG/M metagenome (GOLD analysis project Ga0209287, IMG submission 187255) | Freshwater sediment microbial communities from Prairie Pothole Lake near Jamestown, North Dakota, USA - PPLs Lake P8 Core (1) Depth... | ecosystem: Environmental > Aquatic > Freshwater... | reverse complement strand
TGGCCAGAACAGTTATATGAAATGGGGATTTTGGCGAATGTCAAGATGGGTGCCGGGGGACAGTACCCCGGCTTTTGCCATTACAGACCGGGCATACTATGTAGAAGGTTTGCCAACGTCCGATGCTGCGGTTGTTGGTATGTCAGGCGCTTACACCTATGAAGGTCCAGCCTGGGGTACCTACTTTGACGGAGACGGCGGAAAGGACATGACCGGATCATTTAAATGCGGAATCAATATGACGGACAAAACGGTGACGGATTTTGATATGTCGGTATCAGGAGGAGGTCGTGCCGCATCCATTGGCAACGCTTCAGGCAGCTTTTTCGGGTCAAGTGGTGAGTTTAAAATTACGGGAGGGGATTGGTTTTTAACAAATTCGTCACCTTTGAATATTGTTACGGGTGGGGTAATTCAGTCAGGCGCCAATGCATTATGCACCGGGTCGCTCTTTGGACCGAATGCCGAGCATATGGGAGGAGTCTGGGCTATGGATAAAGGGTCAGGCGATAATGCTGCTGTCGGCATTTTCGTCGGAGACAAGGGCGGCTCGCCGACTATCCCTGCGGCACCGCCTGATATTCCTTCTCCGCCATCACCGCCCCCGGATGAACCGACACCGATAACGCCCACTGGTCCTACAGATAAAATGGGTTATTTCACTGCAATGTTAACACGCTATGATGGTTATGAGTATGTTAATAATGGCATGTTTGTAAGTCATACTTTGGAGGACTTAAATGGGTTGGATAAGGTTGCTTCTGACATCATATATGGTTATACGATGTCAGTGGATGGTTTAGCAGGGAATGACGGAAAGTTATCATCTGTTGATTATCATGATGGTGGTGGCGGTGGTATAACTGATGGCCCGTATCCTGTCACCCGAACAGTTCTTGATCAGAATCTCTATATGGAATGGGGATACTGGACACAAATGAATCCTATGGTCGATACCGAGGGAAATACTAACTGGGTTCATAATAGAGGGTACTATACTGCAGGGGATAATACCGCTGATATATCAGCATTAAATCAAACTTGGACATATTCGGGAGGAGCCGAAGGTACCTATTGGACGGCTGCCGGCGGAGCCAACATGACCGGCTCATTTAATGCTACAGTTAATTTTTCTACCCCGGAAATTACAGACTTTTATCTATCCGTGTCAGGGGAAGGACACAGCGTCAGCATCGCAAATGCTACCGGTCCTTTGAGCGGCTCTGATTTTGTGCTTTCAGGAGGGACGTGGCAGATTGATAGTTTAGCGGCCACATTAACCGCAGGATACGGATCTGTGTATGGGCCTGAAGCAGAAGCTATTGGAGGAGTCTGGGGGGTTAAAGAACATGAAGGTGAAATTCCTCAATACGCGACCGGCATATTCCATGGAGACAAGCATAATGAGCCTATATCCCCAGAGGTACCGTCACCGCCACCAATAACACCCACTGGTCCTACAGAGAAAATGGGTTATTTCACTGCAATGCTAACACACTGTAATGGTTATGAGGATGTTAATAACGGCGTGTTTGTAAGTCATTATATGCAGGACATAGAAAATGGAACGGATTTAATTGCTGATGACATTGTCAATGGTCATGAGATGCACATAGATGGTTCAGAAGAAAAGTTAACCTCGGTTGTTTATTCTTCCGAGAGCGGTGGCGGTGGTATAACAGGCCCCTATCCTGTCAGTCGTACAGAACTTAATCACAATGACTATATGGAATGGGGATACTGGGCGCAGACTACTGCTACCTATACTGCTATGCCCGATAATGATGAATATGATAACTGGATAAATAACAGAGGGTACTACATTGCAGGGGATAATACCCCTGACATATCAGCCTTGAATCAAGTGTGGACATATTCAGGAGGAGCCGAGGGGACCTATTGGACTGCAAATGACGGCCTTCCAGGTGGTGGCATTAACATGACAGGTTCTTTTAATGCCACTGTAAATTTTGGACTTACATCTGGACAGATTACAGACTTTGATCTGACTGTTTCAGGAGGAGGAAATAACGTTACAATGTCTAATGCGACTGGTTCATTTGACGGCGGCGGTTCTTCTCAATTCACTTTAGATGTCGGGCATGGCACGGCGACGACGATCAATAGCGCACCCGTCAAATTAGGAGAAGGATATGGATCAGTATATGGGCCCAGTGCCGAAGCGATGGGAGGAGTCTGGGGAGTTAAAGAAGATGAAGGTGCAGTTCCTCAATACGCAACCGGCATATTCCATGGAACAAGGTAATATGATAACGTAAAAATAAGACAGGGCCTATTTTGTTTTGATTGTATATGCCCCTTTCCAGTCTTTTTCAGGCGGATTTAGTTTATATTCATTGCAGCGGGCCAGCATTGTCTTGCTCGGCCCGTCGTTTATAGTTATGTCGAGAGCCGATATGAATTGTTTTATAGCAAAATCCCAGTTGCTCTTTCTGTATGCCGCAAGTCCTTTTGCGTAACTGTCAAAAGTCCTGCGCATAACATCATCAACATCTTCAGTAATCCCCACGAGTTCGTATATTGTGACAGGCTCATTTCTGCCGACCACGTTCACCGAGTCTATTTCGCGTGTTACAATGCCGTTTCCTGCTGCAGCAAATGTCGTATCGCTTATCATTGTATAAATGCCGTAAATCTTGTTGACTCCTTCAAGCCTTGCGGCAATATTGACCGTATCTCCCATCATCGTATAATCCATCCGATTTTTTGATCCCATGTTTCCCACCACTGCGTTACCGCTGCAAAGTCCTATGCGCATCTTAAGTCCCGGCTTCTTTTCCTGTTTCCATTTTGACCTGAGAGTCACAAGTCTTTTCTGCATTTTTATACATGCTTTGCAGGCAACTTCCGAATGATTAGGTAAGTCATTCGGCGCTCCGAAAAAAGCAATTATTGCATCTCCTTCAAATTTATCCACCGTTCCCTCATATTCGAGGATGATATCGGTCATTTCAGTAAGGAACTCGTTCAATAATTCAACCAGCTCTTTAGGGGAGAGTGTTTCGGAAATGCCTGTAAAGCCTTGGACATCTGAAAAGAAAGCGGTAATATTGCGTTCCTGTCCGCCAAGATTGAGCTTCTCAGGTGAATCTATGAGCTGTTTTACAACGGAAGGAGCGAGGTATGTCGAGAATGCGTCTCTTATAAATTTTTTCTGTTTGGATTCTGCAATATATCTGTAAAGTGTAATGCTTACATAGACTATTATCATGACCGAAAGAGGATAAACCAGGTTCAATATCCACCCCTTTCCGGAAAAAAGGAACTGGCACAGAAGAATATATCCGAAAAATAAAAATATCGATGCAAAAGTGCCTGCCATGACACTGGTTCTTGGTATTATTATTCCAAGAAACAACCCGGCAATGATTATTGCAAATATGTCGAAAAGATTGGCCCAGCTCGGATGGTGCATAAAGTCTTTGCCGAGAATGCTGTCTATAACATTTGCATGAATTTCAAGACCGGGGAACACATTTGAAAACGGGGTTACCCTGAGGTCATATACTCCTACGGCGGTTGCTCCTATAAGGACAATCTTATCCTTTATAAGATTTGTATCAGCTTCTCCTTTCAGAATGTCGGTTACCGGAATATGAGGAAAAGATTTTCCAGTTCCCCTGTAGTTGATTAGTATCCTTCCGAGCTCATCGGTTGGAATCGAGATATCCCCGATTTTTATTTCACCGACGCCATATTCATACAATTGAACAGAAGGCTGGCTGTCAAAAAAAGAGCTGATAGCGACAACGGATAACGGAGCATACAGAGAATCCCTGCATTTCAGAACGGCGGGAAGCCATCGGACTACTCCATCTTCATCAGGAAACATGTTGAAATAACCCGAATAGCCTGTTGTTTCAGAAATGACATTAATATTTGACTGCGGAGAGAAAGTTTCTATTAGCGGGGCGCTTCTGGCCTGTTCGGAGGAATAAGAAATAGATTTGTATTCCGAGCCCTGAACATTTTTCTGGTGCATGCGGATTTCATTTTCATTGATATGCCCGACCGATGCCTCATCGGTCTGGAAAAAATAACCTAGTATCACTTTTGCTTTTGAGTTGCGTATTGCATTTGCAAGAAGCCTGTCATTGTCCGTATGGAATTTGAGATCCTCAAGATATTTTATCAGTGAGGGATTTGACTGGTTTAAATCTCCCATCTTTTTCTGGATGTCTTCTATCGCCCTGACAGTGCTCTTTTCATCTGCTTCAAGAAATCCAATATCGAAAGCGATTACTTTGGCTCCGGCATTTGAAAGCCTGTTGACAAGCTCTGCCATTTTTGATCTCGGCCAGATCCATTTGCCTTCCTTTGCGATGCTTTTTTCGTCTATTACGGCAAGAACGACATCCGAGGTAGTTGGTACATTCCCTCTTGATTTGAATCTCAAATCAATGGTTTTCAATTCCATCAAATCCAGAAAAGAAATGCCGTATAAATATGAGAGAGTTACAATAAATACAGCGATAATTGAGATAATGACAGGGTTAAACTTTAATTTGTTTTGAAAAAGAGGCATAAATATTATCCGTTTCGTTATTTTATCCCAAAGAGCAGAACCAATTGCAAAAGTCCAGGATCGTCATTTCCGCGGAAGCTGAGCACGTAGTGAAGCACCAGCGCTATATAGTCTTTTCAAAAACTTCGGGCTCCAGCTTTCGTGTGGGTGACACATTGTATTGAGTTTTGCAATTGCCTATTTATTTTTATAACAATATTTTAACACCGCTCAAAAGTCAATATTCCGTCGGATTTCATTCCGGTTCCGTTCCTTTTCTGTAAAGAGCAGTTGTAACAACCTGTGATTCGGATGCTGCCGGATGGCTTGTTGCAGGATCTATCTTTACAAGGACTACCCCGTCAGGCACTTTAAAGACCTCATCCTGTTTGCTTGAAAGGGCTTTTGACATAAAATCGATCCATACCGGGAGGGCTGTTTTTGCACCTGTTTCTCCTTTACCAAGAGAAGCCGGAATATCACGGCCAACCCATACTCCTGCCAGCACCGACGGTGAGAAGCCGATAAAAAGTGCGTCCTTGTGATCATTGGTTGTTCCTGTTTTGCCTGCAACAGACCGGTTTAGGACACGTGCAGCAGCTCCTGTGCCTTCGTTTATTACAGCTTCCAGCATGTTTGTCATTATTGCGGCCCCTTCTTCAGACATTGCAATCCTTTTTTGGGGTTTTGTCCGCCATATGATATTGCCTCTGTGATCTTCGACTTCGGTAACGCAGAAGGGTTTGATATATTTTCCCATGTTTGGAAATACAGCGTAAGCTGATGAGAGTTCTACCAATGTCATACCGGATGTGCCGAGAGCAAGAGAAAGGTCGGGGGCAAGAGGAGTTACTATCCCGAGTTTGTGGGCAAATTGAGCTACTGAAGAAGGGCCGAGAATTTCCGCAAGCCTTATGGCAGGAATATTCTCTGAAATGGCAAGAGCCCTTCTTAATGTTATTTCTCCTTCATACCCGCCTGAATAATTATGAGGTATCCAGTCTTTGCCGCTTTTCCCGCCTTTAAAGGCAACCGGGGCATCCAGAAGCAATGAATGCTGGGTAAACCCGCGTTCAACTGCAAGGGCATAAATAAAAGGTTTGAATGCCGACCCGGGCTGTCTTAAAGCCATTGTAGCCCTGTTAAAGGGGCTTTTATAAAAATCATTGCCTCCTGTCATGGCAACGATTCCACCGGTCTTTATATCAATTGCGATAAGAGCGCACTGAGGATCCGGATTTGACATGCCGCGTTTTTTCATTCTTTTTGCTATTGCAGCGATTCCGTTTGCCGATGACTCTTCGGCAGCATCCTGCAGATTTGACAAAAGAGTGGTATGAACGGTAAGCCCACCTCTGTACAATCTTGATGCGCCAATTACTTCTTCGAGATAGTTTTTTACATATTCGGTAAAATAAGGTGCTATGACCCTGCTTTGCTCATGATTAAAAAGTATAACGGGATTACCTGCCGAAGTATTATATTCGGTTTCGGAGATTATTCCCGTTGCCAGCATCTGCTTTAGTACGATATTTCGTCTTTTTTGAGCCGCATTCAAATTTATGAGAGGAGAAAAACGGGAAGGTGATTTGGGCAAACCGGCTATCATGGCGCATTCGGTAAGACTCAGGTACTTTGCTGATTTTCCGAAATACAATTTCGAAGCCGATTCAACACCGTAAGCGCCGCTTCCGAAGTATATCTGGTTGACATACAGTTCCATTATTTCATCTTTGGTATAGCGGCGTTCAAGCTGAAATGAAAGGATAGCTTCCTTGATTTTCCGCAGCAAACTTTTTTTCGGGGTAAGAAAAAAAGTTTTTGCAACCTGCTGTGTTATGGTGCTTGCGCCTTCGGCATATTCCCCCGCAATTATATCTTTTATTATTGCACGAAGAATTCCTTTTATATCCACCCCGCTGTGCCTATAAAAGGTTCTGTCTTCCGTTGCAACAAGCGCTGCTTTGAGATAATATGGTATCGTTTTAAGCTGTACAGGTTCTCTTTTTTCCAGGTAAAGCTCCGAAAGCAATATCCCATCGGCGGAATATATCCGTGTCACTCCTGCCGGCCTGAAAGACTCAAGCGAGCGTATCTGGGGAAGATCCCTTGTTAATGCAATAAAAGTTCCTGCAATAATACCTGATATAAAAGCTGCAAATATAATGATGCATATTTTCCGGAAGCTGAAAAGACGATTATTTTTATCGGAAATTACAAAATGTTTCATAATTAAAAAAATCTCAAAACATTATATATTGAAGCTCACCGCAGCAAGCTAAGGGGAATCTTCGACCGTAGGGAATAGTGTCTATGTTTTAATTCGCTCGCTAACTCCGCTGCAAGCAACGAGGAATGCGCTCGCTGTTTCGGTTCAATTTCTATCTTTGTGCTTTTTGTGGACTTCATTGTAAAATTTAACCTTTTTACAAAGCCATCATAGTTGACTATTGTACAAAGTAATTATAATAGTTTTATAATACACATTCAATTTGTGGAAGGAGGCAGATAAATGACCCATCATCACAATCATCACGACCACGAAACGGATTCAACGCTATCTTTTGATCAGAAAATACCAAAACTGCTGGTGCACTGGATTAAGCATAACAAAGACCATGCTGAAACATACCGGGATTGGGCCAGAAAAGCAAAAGATAAAGATATGGGGAATATATTTATTCTTCTTGAGGAGGCCGCTGTTAAAACAGAAGAAATAAACAGAAAATTTGAGGAAGCATTAAAGCAGATACCTTCCTGAAAAGTCGTACAAGTGTGTTATTTTTTATTGAACCGTGAAGAACACAACGCAAAAGAAAATATTATGTGCTTTTTTACTCCTTTGTGTTCTTCATAAACTTTGTTGTAAAAATCAGCCTTTTTACGAGACCATCAATATTTTACTCTTTGAGCGCTTGTCCTTGATTAGTAATTAGCATATTATTTATCAACAATATAATATCTATATAAATCAATCTGATATGCCAATATTACCTGTCGGATAATTTCAAACATCATACCATTTTATTATCAGATAATAATAATAATATAACTTGACATTAAATCTTAATTAAATTACTAGGAACGGCCAAGTTATATGAGTATTTTATAAACTGTATTAATAATAATATTAAGCTTTTAACTAAATAGCTTATGAATACTTTAAAGCATTAGATATTTTAACATATGGAAATTGAAAGGAGATTGAACAGATGTCTGTTGAAAATAAAGTCAAAAAAATTATTGCTGAAAAATTGGGTGTTGATATTGAAAAAGTCATTCCCGAAGCTTCATTTATTGATGATCTCGGCGCTGATTCTCTTGATCTTGTTGAACTGATAATGACAATGGAAGAAGAGTTTGAAATTGATATATCGGATGATGATGCCGAAAAGCTTGTTACTGTCAAAGATGTAATAGATTACATAAATGCTCATTAACAAAGTATGATATCTAAGGTATTTATAAAAAGGAGGAATCTTTGAGCAGGCGCGTTGTTATAACGGGAGTTGGGCTGGTTACGCCTCTTGGAATAGGCGTTAAAGAGACTTGGTCGGCCTTATGCGCCGGAGTGTCGGGAATTACCGAGATAACGAGGTTTGATACCACAGGGTTTAATACAAAAATTGCGGGTGAAGTCAGAGGGTTCAGGCCGGAAGATTTCATGTCAAAAAAAGAAGCGCTACGCTCAGAACTTTTTATTGCCTATTCAGTTGCTGCTGCCCGCATGGCTATTGAAGATTCCGGAATTGTAATTGATACAACAAATTATGACAGGGTTGGCGTTATGACCGGATGCGGATTAGGCGGTCTGGGATTGATGGAAAAAACAATTCTTGATATCAATCGAAAAGGCCCCGGTCGGGTCAGCCCATTTTTTATTCCTCTTATGATTGGGAACATGGCTCCGGGGATGATTTCAATTCTCTTCGGTGCAAAGGGCCCCAATGCATCGATTGCGACAGCCTGTGCGGCTGGCACACACGCTGTCGGAGAATCATTCAGAGCGATTAAAAACGGAGACGCTGATGCTATGATAACAGGTGGTGTTGAAGCTGTCATAACATCAACCTGTATAGCCGGTTTCAGCGCTATGAAAGCTCTTTCGACCCGCAATGACGAGCCTCAAAAGGCGTCACGTCCTTTTGACAGGGAGCGTGACGGTTTTGTTGTAGGAGAGGGAAGTGGCATCCTTATCCTTGAAGCACTCTCAGGAGCGCTTGAAAGAGGAGCTAATATTTATGCGGAGGTGTGCGGGTTTGGAATGACGGGGGACGGGTACCATATGACATCGCCTCCCCCGGATGGAGAAGGCGCGGCAAGATGCATGAAATCGGCGCTTATAGATGCCGGAATAACATCGGGGAGAGTTGATTATATAAATGCGCATGGCACATCAACCCAGCTTAATGATTTGTATGAAACAAGAGCAATTAAATCCGTTTTTGGAGATAAAGCTCATACAATACCTGTCAGCTCGACAAAATCGATGACCGGTCACCTTCTGGGCGGAGCGGGGGGTATCGAGACCGTTTTTACTGCTCTTGCAATTCATGACGGCATAATTCCACCTACCATAAATCTCAATAATCCTGATCCGGAGTGTGATCTTGATTATGTTCCCAACATGGCCCGCAAGGCAGAGCTGGAAACAGCGATGACCAACTCTTTTGGTTTCGGGGGCACCAATGCCGCTCTTGTTCTGAAAAAATATCATCCCTGATATTAACTGTTCGGGTGGATAGACTGTAGACGTTTAGGCTGTAGTGGAATGGTTTGAAATAGATCAAAGCAGATGATCATCACGTCGGTTTATGAACCGGTTATTATGAAAAACCCTGATAGCCTTCAGACTAAACGACCTGAGTAGTTAACGCAGATATTAGGCCCCGTATGACCAACAAAGACCGGGCAGGACGGACAGGATAAGGCGGGATTTATTTTCGGATGAATTTAGAAAAATATGAACAGATAATTAAATCAGGAAACTGTTATATAAGTCCTCAGAAAAAGTCGCTATTGGCTGAAGCTCTGCCCGGATGGCCTACTTTTATCTATTATGTCATGCTTGCTGATCATATTCTGAGAGACAGCCTGATGGCCCGTACCGGGAAATATGACCAGGAGAGATGGAGGCGGTCAGCTTTTGAGATAGTTAAAATTATTGAATCTTCCGGAGGAAAGCTTAATTTTTCAGGCCTTACTCATATTTCCGGGAAGAATGGACCTGTCGTATATATTTCAAATCATATGAGCATGATCGATACCTTTATCATACCTTCCATTCTCCTTGCGTTTGGCAGGTTGACGTTTGTGGCAAAAGAAGAACTTCTTGATTATCCGGTTTTAGGATCAATCATGAAAGCCATAAAACCAATAACAGTATCCAGAAAGAATCCGAGGGAAGATTTTGTTAAAGTCCTTTCAGAGGGAGCAGAATACATAAAAAACGGTTATTCTGTAGTAATCTTTCCCCAGGCCACAAGGAACGCCGTTTTCAATCCGGCTTCTTTCAATTCATTAGGTGTAAAGCTTGCGCGAAAGGCGGGTGTTCCTGTTGTTCCTATTGCTTTAAAAACCGATTTTCAGGGAAACGGGAGGATTGTCAAAGACATGGGCCCGGTGGACCCCGGCAAAATAATTTTCGTTGAATTCGGAAAGCCTCTTGAAGTAAAAGAGAATGGCAGCGAAACCCATCAGATCATAGTCGAATTTATTGTCAATAAACTGATAAAATGGGGTGGTTCGGTCTGGGATCGCGGCCCGGTGCAATGCTCAAGTGAATGAATAATATTGATCAGGGAGGAATATTATGAAGATAAAAGCCATTGAACTGTATCATGTTTCAGTGCCTCTCAAAGTGACTTTCTGGCCTTCGTGGATTCCTGGATATCCCCAGACTCATAACAGATTTACATTGATTAAAATCATAACCGACGAGGGAATTGAAGGTTATTCGGCAGGTTCGGCAATGGGACGGGAAAGAGAAGGCCTGGGAGATCTTCTTGGCGGTTATCTCATAGGCGCTGATCCGACTGATATCGACAGGATGCAGGGACTCCTGAAACAGGCCGGATTCCTCGGATGGCGGAACTTCTGGATAGAGCCTGCCTGCTGGGATATAATCGGCAAGAAAGAAGGAAAGCCTGTTTATGAGCTGCTCGGAGGGAATGCCCGCCCGATAGAAGTTTATCTTTCGACAGGAGAGATGCATGATCCGGTAAAGAGAATTGATGAACTTCTAGGAATGAGAGAGCACGGTTTTAAAACTGCCAAGCTGAGAGTTAAAAATGTTCACCTGAAGGATGATATAAGGCACATTGAAACTGTAAGAAAAGGAGTTGGTGACAAGTTCGTTCTCGGAGTCGATGCAAACCAGGGATGGCTCGTTTCAATAGTTGACAGGATTCCTGCCTGGGATCTTGCCCGCGCTGAAGCATTCGCTGCAGCATGTCATGATAATAATATTGACTGGCTTGAAGAGCCGCTTGATTCAAGGGATTTCGATGGCAACGCAGCCTTGAAAAGAGTATCAAAGGTTAAAATTTCAGGCGCAGAGATCAACTACGGCTGGGATGAAATCAAGATAATGTTCGAAAAAGACTGTTTTCATATCTACCAGCCTGATGCAACTTTTGCAGGCGGTATTGCCCAGGTCATGAAAGTCATTGAAATGTGTAAAAAACAAAACCGCCTTTTTACTCCCCATACATGGACCAATGGCATAGGGTTTTATGTAAACTGGAATATGGTGTTGGCCGACCGGGGTAACATTCTTCCACTTGAGTATCCGTTGGAAAAGCCTTCCTGGATACCGGAATTCAGGGAAGGAATCATTGAGCCCGTTATTCCGGATAAAAATGGGATGCTTCAGCCGTTTAAAAGACCGGGACTCGGATTCGAGATCGACAAAAGATTGTTGCGGAAATATGGAAAACGTTTCTTCAGACTTACCGAGACAGGCCTTAAATTCAAGGTGATCCGCGAAAAAGGATTAAAGGCCGCGCTGGAGCTTAAAAGGCGCAAGGGATAAGAATATCAGCAGTGAACGAAGCTGGCCCGGGGAGCGGAAGATCATGACTATTAAAATCTTTGTAACAGGCGGGACCTTCGATAAGGAATATAATGAACTTAACGGAGCGCTGTTTTTCAAGGAAACACATCTTCATGAAATGCTGAAACTGGGACGGTGCAGGCTGGAGTTTGATATAACAACCCTGATGATGATAGACAGCCTTGATATGTCGGATTCAGACAGAAAAATCATCCTTGAAAACTGCATCAGGGCAATTGAAGATAAGATTGTTATAACACACGGAACCGATACGATGGTTGAGACCGCAGGAGTCATTGCAGGTTCCGTCAGGGACAAAACAATCGTTCTGACCGGAGCTATGATACCCTATAAATTCGGAAGTTCGGACGGGTTGTTTAATCTGGGAAGCGCCCTCGCTTTTGTCCAGACTCTTCCGAACGGAATTTATATAGCCATGAACGGGAAGTATTTTAACTGGGACAATGTGAGGAAAAATAAAAAAACGGGAGTATTTGAAGAGGGCGGTTATATATGGTGAGAGTATGGATAATCATCATCTTGGTAGGAGTTGTTATTTTTGTATTATTCCGGTCAAGAAAGCCGAGAAATTATGAAGGCCCTTACACCGGAAGTGCGGTTGAAATTTTAAATAAGCGTTATGCAAGAGGGGAGATTTCAAAAGAGGAGTTCGAAAGAATGAAAAATGATTTGATAAGATGATCTGTGTGGATATCAGAAGGAACAATTTCAGATGATTGTACCATTTGCGTCTTTTTCTTCCATAATGATTTTTAACACCTGCTTTTCTTTTGAACCCGGGACAATGCCTGTCAAAACAGATTCGAGAACTATTACCCCGTCCTGATTACGGTAGACAGCATCTCCTTTTGCTTGCCCCTTTTCATTAATTTCGGTTATGGTGAAAGTGCAGGTTATGGTGTCTCCGAAATATACTGGTTTTTTGAAGCGAAAGTCCATTCCTGATGCCAGCCATCCCACCTGTCCCCCGATTTCAGTGATCAGGCTTGCGACAAGAAGTCCGTGGCAGATGAGTCCGTTTAATTTCTTTGCTTCCGCGAACCGCCTGTCATAATGTACAGGATTATAATCCTTTGTAATATTTCCAAAATATTCGGTATCTTTTTTTGTGAATCTTCGCCTGACGGTGAATGTGTCGCCTTTTTTCAAACCTTCGGCGGCTTTTCTTCTGATTTCAGACATAAAGAATCCTCAGCCTCTATTTTCCCATACGCCGGGTATTAACGTATTGCAGAATTTGCATTTGTTTCCTGAGAGGTTATATACCGGAACGGAATACCCTTTTCTCTGTATCAGAAGTTTTTTGCAGTTATGACAATATGTATTTGTCCCTTCGTGGTTAGGAACGTTACCCACATAGACATAGCGTATTCCTTCCTTCATTGCGATACTCCGGAAATATTCAAGAGTTGATACGGGAGTTGGCGGAAGCCTGTCAAGCTTGTACTGCGGAAAGAACCGCAGAAAATGAAGGGGATGATCCGGGCCGAGATCGGCAAGAATCCATTCACACATGCGTTTAACCATTTCAGGATCATCTACGTAGCCTGGTACGACAAGATTGGTCATCTCAAAATGGATACCTCTGTCGTATAAAATCCTGAATGTATTCAAAACAGGCTCAAGCCTTCCGCCATTGAGCTTTCTGTAGATATCGTCACTGAAGGACTTGATATTAACATTCGCGCCGTCCATATATCTGCATAGTTCAAGAAGTGGCTCTTTATTTATGTAACCATTCGATATCCAGAGATTTGAAAGATTTTTTTCTTTTGCGAAACGGGCGATATCTATCATGTATTCAAAATAGGAAATCGGTTCAGAGTAAGTGCACGCAATTGATTCTGAACCGCTTCTCAATGCTTGTCTGACAACATCTTCAGGGAAAAGCTCGCTGTGGCGGACTTCACCTGGTTTGGCCTGGGATATCTCCCAGTTCTGGCAATTGAGACAGCGGAAATTGCATCCTGCCGCAGCGAGTGAAAAGGATTTAGTCTGAGGTTTGAAATGAAAAAGAGGTTTTTTTTCTATCGGATCGATATTTACGGTGCATGGATTCCCGTAAGAAAGGCTGTATAGTGTTCCGTCTATGTTGACTTTTGACCGGCAGACGCTTCTGTCTCCCGGAGACAACTGACACCTGTGGGGGCATATGCCGCATATTACATTCCTGTTGGCAAGCTTTTTATAGAGAAATCCTTCTTTTGACCATTTCCAAGGCTTATCCGGAGCATCTCCTTTAAATATCTTTCCCCTGATATTATCCGGACCCGGCCTGATTCCATTTTTTTCATCAGATGACCAGAGAGCAAGGGATGAATCCGGCGCCGAGAGCATTAATGCCGTACTATATAGAAATTGCCTTCTGTTTATCTTATGCATTTTTCTTCACCGTTATCATAAGGCTGATGAATTTTAAGCCTATCAGACCCGTTGCGGCCCAGATAATGCCGAAATATGGAATGACCGCTACGCTGATAAGAAGAGTTCCTGCAGCCGCTCCTATAAGATCGGCTGAAAAGAGTCTTGTGACAGACGGGTTATTGTCTCCAGTAAGTTTTAAGGCTGCCGGAAACTGATATCCGCACGTCATAGATATAATAAAACCATATGCAAGAAAAACCGGCAGGGGAATCCTGCCTTCTCCGTTTACGAAGGCCAGAATCAAAAGACCTGTCAGAAATATAAGGATGCTATCTGTTATTGCAATAGAGATCCTTGTATCATTCCCGCGTATATTTTCAAACCTGTTTCCTATCCATGCTCCCGGCAGGAGCCCGGCAAGAAAAACAGTAATTATCAGTCCAATTTTAATATAGATATATCCGAAAAATATCTGAAAAGCGAATATGACAAGAATTTCGGTCCCCATAGCCATGCAACCGGTTGAAAAAAGCACAAACTCTTCTCTTGTTATCCTTATCAGGTATATAATGCACAGTACCGATATAATAAAGATAAAGGCTAGAGGAGATGTTGAAAACTTTGCAAACCATTGTGAAAACATAATACGCATGAGTTGCGGGTGGATATCGGTATTTATGGGAGCAGATTTGTCGATGAGTCCGCTTAAACGACTGATCCTCTCTTGTGTAAGATTACCGTAGTAGTAGCCGCTGATGTAATCCGTTTTTATTCCTTTTTTGTCAAGGGAACCGGGGATATCTGAACTGATCGGAAGCTCTGAAGCAAGAAAATAGATCTTTTGCCCGGGAAGCAGGAGGATATTACTAAAATGTTTTGACAAGGTATTATAAGCTGAAGATATTTTCTGACGTTGCGGCTCTGCCAGATAATTATCATATCCCTCCATTGAGAAACTTAAAATGCCTCCGGAAGAGAGGCGCTTTTTTACGATTTCATAGAAACCGTCTGTATAAAACCTGTTGATCTGGTAAGTTTCTGGTTCGGGCAGATTCAGAATGATTGCGTCGTAGGCTTTATCCGTATTTGCAAGATGTGTCCGTCCGTCCAGATTTATTACATTAAGGCCGGGGATCTTTTTGATCATGCCAAAACGGAAGAGTGCTTCCGATACCTCCGGATCCAGTTCAATATAATCGACTGCTTCCGGACGGTATTTATCCAGTTCTTCCATTATTCCGCCTTCAGCTGATATAATAAGAATTCGTTTAGGGCTTGAAATCTGGGAAAGGGGATAATGTATGGTCTCTTCAGCGTTCGAAGCATTCTGATTGCTGAACAGGGGGATACCGTCCCCTATCAAAGTATACTGCTCCCTGTCCCGATGGACTTCGATGCGCCCGTACTTTGATTCTTTGTAATAGGCAAGTTCGCCTTCTGGCGGAATAAGGAATTTTTGTTCAAACAGAATGCCTGAAACAAGGATAATAAAGGCAATCCCTGTCAACGCGATTGCCAAAGAGTTACGTATGCCCGAATGTTTGAAAAGCGAATATGTTGCTGCAATGAGAAATATGTTCGAGATAAAGACGGATTGAAGGGGTGAAAAAAAATAAACAAGGAAAAAGGAGAAGAGCGCACCTCCTGTGACATCCCCGAGGCTGTCGGTTATGTATATGTATGATCCGGGATATTCAGGTTTTGAAATCCTGAGCACAAAAAGACTGTACGGCAGAACAAAACCTATTAGAAGAGCATACGGTGCTGTTGATAGAAAAATAAAGGTAAATGTCTGATAAAACCCCACAGAGCTTCCGTGAATAAATAGGGTATCTCTGAGTTCTCTTATCAGAAGAATCTGAACAGCCGGAAGAGCCGACAGAACAAGGGAAAGGATGCCTAACAGATTGACCGACGAATTTTTTTTCACGCAAAAAAAACGTGAAAATACAGTTCCGATACCTCCAAGTATAAGCCATGAAAACAATATCATGGCAATTACAAATTCATTGCCCTGGAATTGCGCCAGAAATTCGCGTATAGTCAATAACTGGGTAACAACAGAGGAGATGCCTGTTGCTATGACAACCAGTAATACCGGGTTCTCATTTTTCCTCTTCAAAATACTGAACATTGTATGTCAGAACTTCCAGCTTAGAGTTTTTCCATGAATCGGAGGGCAGGCCTGCCTTTGTGCAAAGATGTGAAAGAAAATCTTCAGGACGTTTCAGTTGTTCCCAAACCTGAGGTAAAAAAGTTGCGCTTGCATGACCTTTCCGTATTATCACTCCGTCTATACCCGGGCGAAGTTTATTGATAAGATCTTCTCCGTTCTTGTATGCAAGCGGTTGCGGCTCGCTCAATATGCTGATTTCTATCTCGACCTTGTCGAATTCTTTTGCTGTTAGAGGTGAGAAGCGGAAATCATTGAATGCCGCGTTTATGGCGTTTCGTTTAATTCCTTCAGGAATCGTTTCGTTTGCAGCAAGATTTCCGATGCAGCCTCTGAGCTGGTTACGGATTTTAAGGGTTACGAATGTGCCGCTCTTCCTCTGCAAATCCTTTTCAGCAATTTCTGATGCGGATATAATTTGCTCCTGTCTTGATTTTATTCCGAGTTCATCCGATATGGTTTTTCTCGCAAGCTTAAGAAGGATTTGTCCCTGTTTATCGTTCAGCCTGTTTGATAAATTTTCATTTTCCATAGTAGGCTCTCCATAAAAGGCAATTGATGCATATCCTACAACCCTTGAGCGTTCTCCTGCCGTGTCTCCGCTGTTTGAATAGTGAATGAGAACCGGTTTCCATCTATATTTACCGGCAAGGCTCAAGATTGTAAGAACAGGTATTTTACCGCATGCGCTGTTATCACGCTTAAGCAGCTTCTCTTTTTCGAGGTTAAGTATCATGCTAATTGTTTCTCTATCCCTCCCGACGGCCTCTTTATACGGGAGATAGTGTGAAAGATCCGAGCTTGCCACAAGAAATGTATTGTCATCGAGTATCGGGTCTATTGCGCCTGCGATTTTGTTGTAATCAGCTGATCCGACAACAATTGGTACAATCTCGAATTTATTAAGATAAGTTTGCAGGAAGGGAAGAACGACTTCAAGTGAGTGTTCATTTTTATCCGAAACAGGTATCAAATGGAATAGTTCTTTCTTGAGTCGAAGTTTTTCGGCATCCTTATGAAGCCTGACCGGGCCGAGCGGTGTTTCATATATGTCTGAATCGGATATTGCGCAGCCCGAAAAACCTACCCTGTGATCGGGTCCCATTAAAATTACTTTTGAAAATTGTTTTTCGGAAAGAACCATAGAAGCATGTGCTGCCGTCAGGCCTGAATAAATATAACCTGCATGCGGCAGGATAAGAGCCTTCAGTGATTTGCCGGAAGGAGCAGTAAAAGGCGTCTCTTTTGCTTTGGATGTAAGGATTCCTATCGTTTGCTCGATTTGGGCTTTGTCGGAAGGATAAAAAGAACCGGCATAAGCTGGTTTTCGTATGTTTTCAGCAAGACAGGCCGAAGTTGACAAATAGAATATGAGGAAAAAAGCCGCCAGAAAAATAATAGATTTTGCTTTCAGCGTCATCGCATCTTTCCTGTTTATAAAAGGTAAACCAATGCCTTTTAAATACAATGATATATAGAAACTGTCAAACTAAAATGTGCTCTTATTGATCTATGTGGCGAGATATTTTATTAACGATTTCAATCAATTCTTGACACATTAGAGTATATTTCCTATAAATCTAATTATACTGCAACCGCCAGTTAGGACATCTTTACAAGAGGAATAATGGATGCTCAATAAAGGGTATTATAACAAACTTATATATAAGAGGTAGTTATGGCCGGAGGATATACAGGAAAGTATTGTGTCGTGGACCTTGGAAGCGGGCTGATAGACACTGTTGAGCCGGGAGATGCGTTTTACAAAAAATATCTTGCCGGGTACGGCCTTGGGGCAGCAGTTATCATGGAAAGACAAAAACCCGGAACAGCGCCGCTTTCACCCGAAAGTCATCTTGGCTTTTGTTCCGGATTGCTTACCGGCTCAGGCGCATTTTTTTCGGGCCGGTTCATGGTTGTCGGAAAGTCCCCTCTTACCGGAGGCTGGGGGGATGCAAATGCCGGCGGATTTTTTTCGCAGGAGCTGAAAAAAACCGGATATGACGCGGTTTTTTTCACCGGAAGATCTGAAAAGCCGGTCTGGGTATTCATATCGGATAATGGAATTGAAATTAAAGACGCCTCTTTACTTTGGGGAAAAGATATTACAGAGACTGAAGGTCTTATAAAAAAGGAACTGAATGATGATAAGGTCCAGATAGCTTCGATTGGAGAGAGCGGGGAGAAAATATCCCTTATTTCCGGAATTTCAACAGACAGTGGTCGTGTTGCCGCAAGGTCGGGTCTTGGCGCAGTGATGGGGAGTAAAAATCTGAAGGCGTTTGCAGTAAGAGGAAAGAAAAAAATTCCTGTAGCTGATGCGGAAACGTTAAAGGAAATTAATAAAAAATTTATCAAAGACTATAAGAAATCAAACATAGCCGACAGGCTGACCTTGCGGTTTATGAATTTATTCAGCCTGATCATTGCCAGAACCGGCATATCCGTTCCTGCCACTCCTTCTCTTGTCAGGGAGATTTATAAGAAATACGGGACTTCCGGTCTTACTGTTTATTCGGCCATGACCGGCGATATGCCTATCAAAAACTGGAGCGGTGTAGGCTACACAGATTATGCCATTGAAAAAGCCGAGAAAAACTCGGATAAAAACGTGGTAAAATACCAGAAGCGCAAATATGCCTGTCAATCCTGTCCTCTTGGTTGCGGCGGAATTATTGATGTGGAAAGAGGGCGTTTTAAGGGTAAAAGCAGCCATAAGCCTGAATATGAAACACTCGGCGCTTTCGGTGGTCTTCTTTTAAATGACGACCTTGATGCGATTATCGAACTGAATGAGATGTGCAACAGAGCCGGTATTGATACGATTTCAACAGGAGGAACGATAGCTTTTGCAATCGAGTGCTTTGAAAACGGGATAATAGATGAAAAGACGACGGGTGGTCTGAAACTGGGTTGGGGAAAGACGGAAGAGATAATAAAACTTACGGAGATGATGATAAAGAGAGAAGGATTTGGCGATATTCTTGCTGATGGAGTAAAAAAAGCAGCAGGGAAAATCGGAAAAGGCTCGGAACGATTTGCAATGCATGCGGGGGGCCAGGAGCTTCCGATGCACGATTCGAGGCTGGACCCAGGGTTTGCAATTGCATATGAATGTGAGCCGACACCAGGCCGCCATACAATTTCGTGTTATCTTTATGCCGGCCTTTTTGGAGTAAAGAAGAAATTCCCCGAAGCGCGCCGTATGATAAAGAGCGCGGAAGGCAGGAGTTCAAAAAAAGTGAGGGGCTATGCTGCCGGCAGTTTTTACATGCAGCTTGTAAACTGCACCGGTATGTGCATGTTTGGAGCTATAACCAGTTCTCTTCCTCTGGTTGAATATCTGAATGCTGTTACAGGCTGGAATCTTTCCGCCGATGAATATTTGAAGACCGGAGAACGCATACTGAATATCAGAAAAGCCTTTAATGTGAGGGAAGGAATAAAGCCTGCCGATCAAAAGCTCAGTGACAGGGCTCTGGGTGCAATACCTCTTTCCGGAGGACCGCTTAAGGGTGTTACCGTGGATATGGAAAAAATCCGCGGGGAATTTTTTAAAACTGTCGGCTGGGATATAAATACAGGAGGGCCTACCGCAGAGAAAATGAAGGAGCTTGGAATATAAAAAGCCGGACATCGGACATAGAACTTCGAAGTCTGAAAAACCGAAAAGCCGTCGTCATGATTTATGGCCTCAAAAAACCGAGAATTCTAACGGCAAAGTTAAAAGCTCATTATGCAAGGCGCGCGAATCTTGAGGAATGAAGCGTACATAGAAGTACGCTGCAATGACGAAAGGTGTAGCGCAACACAGCAGAATGAGCTTTTACAAAGCCGTCGTCAGGATTTGATTACTTCCGAGATATGAACAAGCGATACGCTCTGGCCTGCCTGGCTTCCGCAAAAGGTCTTTATTGCCGATGCGGTTTCGGGAAATGGATGTCCTATCCCGACCGCCATCCCATGGTTTATTGCATGAATTTTTAGCTTTAAAAGCTGATTAAGAATTGCCGATTCTTCCACTACATTGTCCAAAAATAGATTCCTGTGTGCCGCAGCCATCTTAAGATATTTTGCCGTTGCGAAACCTTTTGAATGGTTTGAGGTAAGGCTGTCAACGAAAAACATGTTTCTCTCTTTAACAGCACCTAATGCATGATACATTTTATCGGGCAATGCTGTAAATTTCGATCCCATATGATTGTTGATACCTGATGCAAAAGGAATCTCAGAGATGTTTTCTTCCATTACCCTCATAATGCGTTCTTTCCCGTCTCCGGCGTATAAAGCTCCAGGCCCAGGATCTATTGCAGAGTTGTAAGGTTCCATAGGCTGATGCAGCATTATTTCGTGACCGTTCTTTTTAATTTCCAATGACAGGTTTATCGAATTGGTAAGTCTGGGGAGTATTGAAAAGGTTATCGGAACACCGAGATCCAGGAATTGCCTTGCGCGGGAGATACTGTATCCGATGTCGTCGATTATGATTGCGATCCCTGCGGTTTGTTTTTTGTTACTTACTTCGAGTGCAAGTGCTTTCGAAAAAGAATTAAAGCCAAGCAGGCATGCAGCCGTCATGGCGGCACTATCCCGCAGAAACCCCCGTCTGTTAATATTTTTATCAAGATAAGACATAACGTATTTTTTAAGATGAATTGTTATATAAAATGCCGGATATGCTGAGAATCTGATATAAAGCCGGGAAATCTATACAATATATGGTGGTATATGTCAAATAAAAACACTATATATTGTAAAAAAGATTGGCGGGAGTGAGGCCTATCGGATAAAAAAAGCCTCCTGAAATTATTTACAGGAGGCTTTTTTGTAAATTTATATAAAAAGCAATCGTCAACTATGCCTTATCCAGTTGTTCTCCTGGATAAGCATTGTGGTCGGATTAAGCAAAAGTCCGTTAACACTTGAAGCTGATCTCACGCCTTTTAAAGCCTTCAGATTGATCTCTTTGCCTTCAGGCTGAATAGATATGACAGTATCGAAAAGATCATTTACATCATTAATCTGCGCCGGCAGTCCGCCGGGACCCATGGTATCCTCTCTATGTATGCGGACTGTAAACCATGCTTTCAGAGAATTATTTTCTACGAATGTCTTCAGGTCGGATAGAGGCTCTCTTTGCGATTCATCAAAAGGAAGACCATCTATAAAAATTAAATGGGGTCTGAAAATATTCTGCTCCATCAGGTCTGTCAGTCTTTCTTCAAGTTTAGGCACGCTGAATCCTTCAACCTCGAATGTCATTATAAATCTATGAGGGAGCATATCCTCGAATATTTGTTCCTGATCTGCCAGACTGTATTGCAATGCGATGTTGCGGAAAACTTCCTTGTACCACAGGCCGACTTTTTTCACAGGATCATTTAAGCTTATATGCAATACGTTTTTATTGCAAAGCAGGCTGTGTATCGCCAGTTGGATAAGAAGAGCCGTTTTCCCGACACCTGCACGCGCCATTACAGCTCCAAAACTGCCTTCAGGCATTATTTCTTCAGATTCACACCCTGTAAGTTTTCCCAACGGATGGTGGAGAATAAAACCTTTTTCAAGCATTTTATATACTCCTCTCTATATGATGTTTTGTTAAGTTATAATTGTTTAGAAGTCGTTTCAAAACCCCGACTGAGGTCTGATAGCTGTGTTGCAAGCCTCTTCAAAATGCTCACATACTACCGTGTATGCTGCGCTTTTTCATCGGCTTGCGCCTTGCTCTCAAACCTGATCCGAGGTTTTGAAATAACTTCTAGTAAAAACCATGTTTGCAGCTATTTTTTCTGTGAATTCTTTTTTTCTTCCGCTGCTTTTTTCTCCAACTCTTCCGCAATCGACTGAGGTACCTGTTTATAAGTTGCAAACTCCATCGTAAACTGAGCCTTGCCCTGGGTTAAGGATCTTAATATTGTGGAATATCCAAACATTTCAGCAAGCGGAATCTGAGCCTCGATAACACACATGGTTCCTTCATCCTGTGTGCCGAAAATTATTCCACGTCGCTGATTCAAAGATCCCATAACAGTTCCCTGGAACTCTGTCGGAGTTTCAGCAACTACTTTCATGATCGGTTCATGAATAACCGGTTTTGCTTTTGAATATCCTTCAAGAAAAGCTCCGCGGGCTGCGGACTGAAAAGCCATATCTGAAGAATCTACAGAATGAGATGCTCCGTCATTTATTACTACTTTGATCCCTGTTACAGGAAATTCCATTTTAGGACCTTTTGCAAGGCAATTTTTAAAACCTTTTTCGCAGGCAGGAATATACTGAGTCGGGATGGACCCTCCTCTGACCTGATTATCAAAGATGAATTCTTCTTCTGTCGGCTCCATATAGCCTGCGACACGGCCATACTGGCCGGAACCTCCTGTCTGCTTTTTATGTGTGTAGTTAAACTCGGCTTTTCTTGTAATCGTTTCTCTATAAGCTACCTTGGGGACACCGGATGTTACTTCCGCATTATATTCCCTGCGCATTCTTTCTATGTATACATCAAGATGAAGCTCTCCCATTCCTGAAATTATCGTATCGCCTGTCTCTTCGCTTACAAATGTTTTAAAGGTAGGATCTTCCTTTGTGAATCTGTTGAGTGCTTTTGACATATTTACTTCTGATTTGTTATCCTTGGGAGCGATAGCGAGCGAAATAACAGGCTTAGGAACATACATTGACGTCATTGTATAACTGAGGCCCGGCGATACGAATGTATCACCGGATGCACAGTCAATGCCAAACAGCGCTCCGATGTATCCTGCCGGAATCGATTCTATCTCTTCCATCTGGCTGGCATGCATGCGCACAACCCTGCCTACCTTTACCTTTCTGCCAGTCCGCACATTTACTATGGTATCTCCTTTCGCGAGCGATCCCTGGTATACACGGATATAGGTCAACTGACCATACTGTCCTTCTTCCAGTTTGAATGCAAGCGCTACCATTGGTTTATTAGGATCGGCAGTCAAAATGACCGGAGTTTCATCATTGTCCATATCAAGGGCTTCATTTTCGGTATCATAGGGGCACGGAAGCAGTTTGGTCACGGCATCCAGAAGGGGCTGAACGCCTTTATTCTTATATGCGGAGCCGAGTATCACGGGTGTAAGTTTCCTGGATAAAGTCCCCTTGCGAAGGGCAGTAACTATCATCTGCTCGGTTATTTCTTTTTCTTCAAGAATAGCATCTGTAAGCTCATCAGAAAAAACGGAAGCCGCATCAATAAGCTCTTCTCTTTTATCAACAGCTTCCTTCAGAAGTTCTGCGGGAATATCTTCCGTTCGAATTATTTCTCCGTTTTTACCGTCGAAATAAAAAGCTTTCATCGACAGCAGATCAACAACTCCGTTGAAATCAGCTTCGAGCCCTATGGGGATTTGAATAGCAACTGAATTATGCCCCAGTTTTTCTCTTAACTGTTTGATTACCCTGTCCGGATTTGCCCCGCTTCTGTCGCACTTATTAATGAAAGCAATACATGGAACCTTGTATCTTTTCATCTGCTGGTCGACAGTGATTGATTGCGATTGAACTCCGCCGACGGAACAAAGAACAAGTATTGCCCCATCTAAAACCCTTAAGGATCTTTCGACCTCGATTGTAAAATCAACATGTCCAGGAGTGTCAATAATATTTATTTCATGTTCGAGCCATTCACAAAAAGTAGCTGCAGAGGCAATTGTGATACCTCGTTCTTTTTCGAGTTCCATGGAATCCATGGTGGCTCCGACGCCGTCTTTTCCTTTAACGTCATGAATCGCATGTATCCGCTTTGTGTAAAAAAGAATTCTTTCGGTCAGTGTAGTTTTACCGGAATCAATATGGGCGCTTATGCCGATATTCCTAACTTTTAAGATATCGTGTTTCATTTTAAAAATCCTTTTAACTTAACCTTTTGTAACAGGATACTCCAATATCAATTAATTTTAAACAATATTTTTATAAAGCTGTCATTATTTGATGAACTCGTAAAAAATCAAAATCAAGGCGGCAAAGTAAAAAGTGTATTATGCAAGGCGCACGAATCTTGAGGAATGAAGCGTACTATTGGTACGCTGCAATGACAAAAGATGAAGTGCAACACAGCAGAATGACTTTTTACGAAGCTGGCAAAATAAAAAATCCCTCACATGGTAACCTGCTGCCAGGTGGGGGATTTCCAGACTGTATTATAAAATAAGGTTTGCCCTTCTATTAATAATAATCATAATTGTCAAGTAAAATAATGTAATTGTATATGAGGGTGCAATGATGTATGAAGAATATAATTAAATTATGGAGCTGATGATCTATTATTGATGATAATACAGAATGTTATGCGGAATAAACCGGATGATTTCATGCCCGAATCATAATTATTTTACCTGAACTTATATGAAAAATAAAAATCATTCTTTCGGTTCATTGTCAGACGGGCTTTCGGCTTCATGGCCTATATGTCTCGGATATATTCCTATCGGCATTGCCTTCGGTGTACTTGCCCAGAAGGCCGGTTTTACTATTTTTGAAACAGGATCTATGTCCCTAATGGTTTTTGCCGGAAGCTCGCAGTTTATAGCGGTTTCCATGTTTTCCGCAGGCGCTGGAGCTTTTTCGATAATTACAACCACCTTTGTCGTAAATCTGAGACATCTTCTTATGAGTTCCTCCCTTTCTCTTTTCATGGGACGTTCCGGAAAAAAGAAGCTTTATGCTTTTGCCTACGGCATAACCGATGAAAGTTTCGCCGTTAACATTTCGAAATTCAGGAACGGAAACTGGGATATCAACAGGGCTATGGTAGTCAATTTTTCTGCAAATATAATGTGGATTATCTGCTCGATTGCGGGTGGGTACGGGGGGCAGTTCATCCGGCCCCATTCATTCGGCATGGATTATGCGCTCATAGCAATGTTTATATGTCTCCTTGTATTCCAGTTAAGAGGGCCGATATATGTTTTTACCGCTTTGATTGCGGGAATATCGGCGGTACTGTTTTCTCTTTGTATACCGGGAAATTCATATATCGTAATAGGTTCCGTAATTGCGGCCGGGGCAGGGGTTTTTATTAAAAAGATCGTAAAATGAGAAGATCATGATGATCGAAAAAGAATATTTGTATATTGTGCTCGGGATGAGCCTTGTGACCTATCTTCCCCGACTGATACCGGTCTATTATCTTTCCGGGCGAAATCTTCCGGGATGGCTTATTGAATGGCTTGATCTGATTCCGGCAGCAGTTCTTGGCGCGCTTCTTCTGCCTGAACTTGTAACTGGCGGTAATCCAAGAAATTTTACGCTCGGAAGTCTCGAAATGATTGTGGCAGTTCCCACTTTTCTCTTTGCCGTCAAAACTAAATCTCTTGGTGGAACAGCGATAGTGGGAATGGGGCTTTACTGGCTCCTTGACATAATTTTTATATAGTATAGATATACTCCGGATTTCTCAAAACCCCAACAATGAGGAGTGCCATGCTGGATTTTATCGCAAATTATTCAGGAAAAACAGTTTCGGCCGAAGAAGCCGTTTCAAGGATAAAAAGAGGAAGCCGTGTTTTCATAGGGACCGGCTGTGGTGAGCCCCAGCATTTGATAAGGGCAATGGTAACGGATGCAAGGCTTCAGGATATAATGGTGTATCAGATGCTCTCGTCGACTCTTGCCCAGTATGTCGATGATCCGTCTTTTACAAGGCGTTTTTCCCTGAAGCTCTTTTTTATCAGCAGCACTATGCGGAAGGCAGCCTTTGAAGGGAAGATTGATTATGTTCCAACATATCTTTCACAGATTCCGCATCTTTTTTCTTCTCAGCGCATCGGCCTTGACGTAGCTCTGATCCAAGTGAGCCCGCCGGATAAATATGGATATTGCAGTCTCGGTGTTTCCGTCGATATTACAAGATCAGGCATGGAAAACGCCCGCCTTGTAATTGCGCAGGTTAATTCAAAGATGCCGAGAACATGGGGTGACAGTTTTGTTCACGTCGATGAAATAGATTATCTTGTTATTAAAGAAGAACCGCTTGTGGAGGCCCTACCAGGTTCAAAGGATGACGAAATTGCACGCAGGATTGGGCATTATGTTTCCCAGCTTGTGGATGACGGTTCGACGCTCCAGATAGGTTTCGGCCATCTTCCTTACGCAGTACTGAAATATCTTGAAAATAAAAAAGATCTCGGAGTTCATACACAGCTTATAACAGACGGCTTTCTGCCTCTGTTTGAAAAAAAGGTCATTACAAACAAAAGAAAGACCCTTCTCCCAGGAAGGGTTGTAGCCTCATTATGCATGGGATCGGAAAAGATCTACCGGTATGTTGACAACAATCCGGCCTTCTATTTCAGGTCCTCCGAATTTGTCAATGATCCGACCGTTATTGCCAGAAACGATAACCTTATTTCAATAAGCTCGGCCCTCGAAGTCGATCTTACAGGACAGGTCTGCTCGGATTCTATGGGGTATCTTTTTTACAGCGGTATCGGTGACCAGGTTGATTTCCTGCGTGGAAGCTCGATGTCCAAGGGCGGTTTTTCAATAATAGCTCTTCCTTCGACCGCGCAGAACGGCAAAGTATCCAGGATTGTACCTCACCTTAGCGAAGGAGCGGGAGTTGCGACTACAAGAGGGGATGTAAACTTTGTCATAACCGAATACGGCATCGCAGAGCTGCAGGGTAAAAGTATTTATCAGAGAGTGATAGAACTGACGCAGATTGCTCACCCGAAATTCAGGGAGGAACTCATAGAAACCGCTAAAAAACGGCATTATATTTTTTCCGATCAGCTGATACCCATACAGGATGATCTTCTGTTCCTGGAAGGATATAAATACGGTTTGAAGCTGAAAAGCGGAAAGACGGTTGATTTCAGACCGCTCCTGCCATCCGACGAATTCGCTTACAGGAATTTTTTTTATTCGCTTCAGGAGAAAACTATCTACCTAAGATTTTTTTATAAAATGAAGATATTCTCCCATGAGGTAATTCAGAAGCAATGGGCCAGAATAGATTACCGGAAAAACATGTCCGTTATTGGCCTTGTCCAGAAAGGCGGGCATCAGGAGATTATAGCCATAGCTTCATATGCAATGGATGAACCCGACAGAGCTGAAGTGGCGTTTGTGGTGAGGGAAGATTATCATGGTATGGGTATAGCATCATATCTTCTTGAAATTCTAGAAAAAATAGCAAAAGAAAACGATTATAAAGGTTTTTCCGCAACAGTCCTGAGAGAAAACACCGCTATGATCCACATCTTTCAGAAAAAATATCCAAGTGCGAAAATTTCACAAAGCAGCGGGAGCGACATACATATACTTATGGATTTCGATTACGGGCCTGTTAAAGGTAAAATTTTACCGCAAAAATGATGGCTAAAGATAAAAATATATAGTTTATTCAATTTGTTGTTGGAAAACTATTAAAATTTATTTTACATATTCATAAAGGTCTTTAAGACTGACTATCGGACTGATGAAACCGCCCGGAGCAACCTGTGTAAAAGAGACCAAATTCGAACCCTGGTGATTGTCAGAGGAAAATGAGATTATAAAACCCCCCAGGTCCGCGTTTACCTGCTTTTCCGCCGTATCGATAAAACTTTTTCGTGTAAGGGGGTCCGGTGTTTCGGCCAGTATCTTGCAGAGCGCTTTTGCGGCTATGAATCCTTCCATGCCCATGAAATTAGGCTCAACTCCGGGTGTAAACTGTTTCAATAGGCGGTGATACTCTCCCACGACAGGTATTTTCTTGAAGAATGGAAAAGGCACTACCTGGGTAACGACAACTCCGAGTCCGTTATTTTGCAGTATCTCTCCCATGGCATCGGATCCAACAAAAGATACATTAAGAAAAAGGGCCTTGCTTCCCTGTTTTCTCATTTCGGAGATGAATTTAGCGCATGGGGCATAGGCTCCGACCATTATAACGGCCCTTGGATTGGTTTTCAGCATATCCTTAACGGCTGATTCGACTTCAAGAGTATTTCGGGGATAATTGGCTTCGTTTAAAATTTCGAGATCACGTTTTGCAAGGGCTTTTTTTACTCCATCGAGTCCAGCTTTACCATATGAATCGTTCTGATAAAAAACCGAAATGCGTTTAATGTTTTTTACAGCAATCAATTGTTCAACCATTGCCTCTGTTTCCTGATAATAGCTTGCCCGTATATTGAATATCTGGCGGTTTACAGGAGTCCTCAATATTTCAGCTCCGGTAAAAGGGGCAAAATAGGGCACCTGCTTTTCTGTTGCTATGGGAACCGCTGCAGCTGATGTTGGTGTTCCTACATATCCGAAGAGTAGAAATACTTTATCCTGATCGATCAGTTTTTTCGTATTTGCCGCGCAAATATCAGGCTCATATCCGTCATCGTAACTGATGAGACTAATTTTTTTCCCTTTAATTCCACCCATGGAGTTTACATAGCCGATATATGCCTGGGCTCCATCTCTCATGCCCATTCCAAGAGCTTGAGCGGGACCTTTCAATGCGCACGACTGTCCGACAATGATTTCAGTTTCAGTAACACCGGTTTGACCATAAGACTGGATCGAAAATAATGAGAGATGAAAGAATGAGACCAGTACAAGTAAAATAAAAAACCTTGATAATTGAAAAAGGTATTTTTTCATAAGCATTGTCCTTTCAAAAAGACTTTGAGCCGATATCTCATGATATTCCCATCGGCCTGCTGTGTTTGAGGTTCAAATTTTAGTATGTTTTCTGTGTATTATACATTCTGTTATGTTGCAAGAAAAATGAAGTATATCGCTTCAAATGAGAGCCTGATAAAAAATATATCAAGAATTTTAAAATGTTGCTTGATAATTCGAAGGAAACTGATATAAAAATAAAATAAGCTGAGAACAGGATTTCGGGTAAAATATTATTACTTCAGGAGGATGATATGAGAAGAAAAGGGATGTTGTTTATAAATACCTTTTTGCTCTTTTTCTCGTTCCAGTTTTTATTTAACGAATGTGCGGTCGGACAGGCTTTAAAGGGTCAGGAAGAGAAGGTGACAATAGGCCTCAACGTACCCCTTACCGGTTCTTACAGTGATCAGGGTAAAGACGAAGAAATGGCTTATAAACTTGCCATTGAACAGATAAACGCAAAAGGTGGAGTCCTTGGGAAAAAAATAGAATATATCCTGAAAGACACAAAAACGGATGCTCAGACTGCAAAGCAAAACGCGATAGATCTGATACGCCAGAATAACGTAGTCATGGTTACCGGAGGTTCAAGCAGTGCTGAAGCGGTTGCCCAGGGAGATGTCTGCCAGGAACTGGGAGTTGTTTTCATGGCTGCATTGACGCATTCCAATGCAACAACCGGCCACGACAGATTAAAAACCGGGCAGGAACTTCAGAAAGCACACAGACATACATTCAGGTGGTATTTCAATGCCTGGATGACGGCAAAAGCCCTGTCTCCTTATCTTATTGGAAAAATTAAAAAGAATGCCGCTTTTTATTATATCACTTCAGATTATACCTGGGGTCATTCTCTTGAAGAATCAATGAAATGGCGGACCGAACTTGCGGGATGCGATACAATTGGCACTGTACGCGTTCCTTTGGGAAGTAAAGATTATAAAAAAGAACTTATAGCCGCTCAAAAAAAAGAACCGGATGTCCTGGTTATGGTTTTATTCGGGCAGGATATGGTAACTGCCTTGAAACAGGCTAACCAGATGGGATTGAAAAATAAAATGCAGCTTGTTGTTCCGCTTATGGAACTGAATATGGCTCACGGCGCAGGCATGGAAGCGATGGAAGGGATACTGTCAACTGTAAACTGGTACTGGGATATGGGGAATCGTTTTCCAGGAACAAAACAATTTGTTGATGCTTTCAATACAAAGTATAAGAAAATGCCGGGAGGTGCTGCTGCATGTGCATGGGTTGCGATTTACGAATGGGCGTCCGCTGTCGAAAAAGCGGGTGGTTTTGAATCAGGAAAGGTAATAAAAGCGCTCGAAGGGCGCAAGTTTACCTTGTTGAAGGATACGGAGGAATGGAGGAGCTGGGATCATCAGGCAATCAGTTCGGTATTTATTGTTCAGGGAAAATCGAAGAGTGAATCTAAAGGCGAGTGGGATCTGCTAAAGATTGTCGGTGAAAAGAAGGGAATAGATGTCGTGATGTCGAGAGAGGAGAATCCTGTAATACTGGAATCCTTTCCGGGTGAAAAATAACGGCGGTCTTTTTATCAGCAAATAATGTATTGTTGATAAATATTATAGGATTTGATAAGAGTACAAAATCTAAAAAGTTTTGAATCGTTGTTATACCGAGAATAATATTTCAGGGAGGAATAGAATTGTCTTATACACTCAGTGAGGAACAGCTCAGTGAAATTGAGGAGATTCTTCAGCACGATCTGATAGATCTTGGGGTGCATTGTGTCTTTCTGATCGATATGGCAGGCAATATCATAGCAAACCATGATAACGGGGAGTCAAACCATGATATATACTCCCTTGCCGCATTGGCTGCAGGTAATTTCGGCGCAGTTACAGCCATGGCTAAAATAATCGGGGAGGGAGAATTTTCCCTCCTTTTTCATAAGGGTGAAAAGGAAAATATACATTTTAGTAAAGTACTGTCCGATTATTTACTCATAATCATATTCGGAAATGACATATCACTTGGTTTTTTAAGACTGAAAGTCGCGGATGCTGTCGAGAAGACAAAAAGAATACTGGGATCCCCCGATGCCGAATAACAACCAATCATATGTAATTTTTGTCCGGAACAGCATTATCAAAAATCGAAACAGGTAGATTATATGGCTTTTATTAATATGAAGAAAAAGGAAGTACAGGTAAAAATTGTGTATTATGGTCCTGGCCGTGGGGGCAAGACCAGCAATCTCGAATATATTTATAAAAAATTCAGAGAAAGAATCCAGAGTGAAATGATAACCGTTAAAACACACGGAGATCGCACGCTGTTTTTTGATTTTCTTCCTTTCGATATAGGGAAAATAAGCGGCTATGATGTAAAAATTCAGCTTTATACGGTTCCCGGCCAGGTAAAATATAACGCAACAAGAAGATTGGTATTAAGAGGGGTCGACGGGATAGTGTTTGTTGCTGATTCAATGGTTGTCAGAAAGGATAAAAATGTTCTTTCAATCAAAAACCTCGAAGAGAATCTTTCAGATTATAAAAAGAGCATTTCGAAGATTCCTTTGGTATTACAATACAACAAAATAGACTTAGCCGAACAGGGTATACCCGTTTTGTCTTTTGAAGAGATGGAAAAAGATCTTAATTCAGTGTTGAAAGCGCCTTCATTTTCGGCCAGTGCAATAACAGGTGTTAATGTGGTGCAAACAATGAAAAAGATCATAGCAATGACAATAGCCTCTATTAAACAAGAACTCAAATAGGAGGAAAATAATTGGTCAGCGAAAAAGATAGCCTGAATACTCAGGTAGAAAACCGGCTTGAGAATCTTTTTGGAGAAAGTGAAACAAATTCTCTCGTTGCCGCTGAAGGAGGCGATCTTGAATATTATCCTTTCAGGATATTAAAATCCATCGTCTTATCTATGGATTGGGAGATTAACGACGAAGTATTAAGTAAATTTATTGAGCAGATTGACGGATTAAAAGATACATATAAAGAAGACAAGATTTTGCTTCTTTTTCTTCAGATACTCCGTTCACTTGGAATATATATTAAAGCCAAAAAAGGTGGAGCACATCCGAATGCTTTTAAAATAGTCAATTCGGTTTTTACCCGTCTTGAAAAAGTGGTCCTGTCAAAAAGTCTTTCCGAAGCTTCCAAGAAGAAAATGCTTTTTGCAGAATTAAGTAAATTTAAAGAACTGAGAGGGCAGATAGCTCGCAGCGATTCGGATAGAGCAAAAAAGAAACAAGCTGCTAAGGAAATTGTTAAGAAGAAAAAAATACCGGAAGCGGGCCAGGTTCCAGCGATGGTGCATAAAAAAGAAGATGTTCAGGTGGGATTTACCGCCCCGGGAATGCAGGTCTATGAAGGTAAGGATCTTTTCATGAACGCAGTAGAGGATATAAAGAATTTGATCCGATCTGAATTCGCGGTTTTAAGAGAAGACCTGAAATTATTAAAGCGATAGTATAATTGTATAGAGCTTATAATTATTTGTATCTGACATTGAATGCAGCCAACTTAAAATACCGGAGGTAACTCATAATGGACATTTTGTCGGGAGATATTGCCTTATTAGTATTCAAGCGAATGGTTCAGAGCAATATGGGAGACGTTTCGCTGGATAGCCGGATGCTGGAAGTCCTCATGGAACTTGACGGCAAGAAAAATCTCGGTTCTATTGCAAAAATAACCGGTATGAATACAGGAACCCTGCGTGAAGCAGTGTCAAAATTATTGAAACTCAATCTGGTTGAAAATGTTGAAGTAAAAGGAACATTTCTTGACAACGAATTTATGGGTTATTTGAATGAACAGCTCGCCTTAGCCATAGGGCCTGTTGCGGAGGTTATTATTGAAGATGCCGTATCCGATCTGGGATGCAAGATGTCTCAGATACCAAGCCATAAAAGCGCCGAATTAATCGATCTTCTTTCAAGGGAGATACAGCGGAATGAAAAAAAGGAAGCCTTCAAACTTAATATGGTTAAGAGAATCAAGGAAAAAGGTTATTAATATTCTCCTTATCTTTATTTTATAGGAATTTATCTAATACAGCTTTCAATTTTACGGCAAGGAATTAAATAGACAGCATTAAATTAAATATATGGAATTGAATAAATATAAGGAGAAAAAAAATGATAATTTTGTGCGAAGAATGCGGGAAAAAATATCGTGTAGACCCTTCCAAGGTCGGTGAGAGTGGTTTGAAATTCAAGTGTAAAGCCTGTAACCACATCATCACTGTTTCCAAACCGGAAACCAAGGTTCCAGCGCCGGAATCCTTTATCGTACCGGAGCAAGAAGTTGTTACTGAAAAAACAGAAACGCCACCCTCAGAACCGGAGGAAAAACCGGAAAAGAGAGCCAGTCTGTCTACAGATGTTATAGCAGCAGGAAAGAAAGCAGGATTAGGGTTGCGTTCAAAGATGATGCTTCTCTTTTTTGTTCTTCCGATCGTTATTGTAGTTGCAGCAGGTATTCTCTACCTCCAACAGATGAGCTCCCTTTCTAAGCTGCTTACCGAGCAGAGCGCTGAATCAGTAAGGGAAATGGCTGAAGAACTGGTTAAAGAAAAGGCAAGGTCGGCTTCGAAACAGGTAAATCTGTACCTTTCCACGCATCCGGAATTTAAAAAGGAAGATTTCAGTTATGAGATGAATTTCAGACTGCTTGCCGTTCAAAAAGTCGGCATAACGGGTTATACTTGTCTTTATTCAATACCTGATGAACAGGGAGTTAGCAGTCTGTGGGTACACCCCAATGCGAAACTGATCGGAGTTGATCTTCCAAAGACGATGCAGAAAGCACTCGGCAAGGAATACCACAAGTGGTGGAAAGTATACAAAGGAGCATATAACGGTCAAGAATCAATGGGATACTACACTTGGCAGGATGCAGACGGCACTATTCGGGAAAAGTTCATGGTATGCACTCCGGTGGAGGGAACGCCTTATGTTGTTGCCGCAACCACGAACTATGATGAATTTACACGCCCAATCGAGGTCATGAAGACACGCGCTCAAAAACTTATAGGTTATGCAAAATATATTATTTTGGCTATAATCATCGGAACTATCGTTTCAATCGGTCTGATTGTTACTATCTATGGCAATATGCTTGTAAATAAAATAAAGTCTTTGACCGATCTTGCACAGAGAATCAGCATCGGAGATCTTGAAGCCGAAGCAGGGATTAAATCCAAAGATGAGATCGGGGATCTCTATGATGCTATTGTTCGTATGCAGGAAAGTATCCGTCTTTCAATGGAGAGATTGCGCAGAAGGAGAAAATAATAAACAGTTGGTTCCTAATGATTTTCGCTTGATATATTTCAATTGCTATAAAATATTTTGAGGATAATTGATGATAGTTATACCAAAAGAAAAACCTGTAATCGAGAATTTGAACAGTTATTATATCGATATTCGAAAACTCATTGAACATTACCAGGGTCAGCTTGGAGCAGGAGGTATACACTTTAAATCTCCTGCCGCCGAAGGTGTAATTTATTTTGATAAAGATGAGCTGTTGGGAGGGGTTTTCAAGGACAGGGAAAGAAA
>Ga0209287_10000269_pt1 | contig 34419 bp, 29 predicted proteins | sample PPLLak3cmMay2015_2_FD_187255 | JGI IMG/M metagenome (GOLD analysis project Ga0209287, IMG submission 187255) | Freshwater sediment microbial communities from Prairie Pothole Lake near Jamestown, North Dakota, USA - PPLs Lake P8 Core (1) Depth... | ecosystem: Environmental > Aquatic > Freshwater... | reverse complement strand
AACAATGTCTCGACCAACGGATTTCTTGCAACTTCAGATTCAACAGAAGAATCGATGATCTCTAAATAGATGGGGTTCAACGACCCGGTTGTCTTGACTTTAATTTTCCCCATCGCTTCCAATTTCTGTAATTTTTTCAGATGTTCGATTGTTTTATTGGTTTTATCAACAATATCGGAAATCCTTGTTGTCTCCATGTCAATCTCATTGATAAATTTACTATGCCACCAAATCACATATGTTTTCAGCATAGGTTTCCCCCGTTTCCTTTCCCGCTTCATATCGATGTCATGTTTATAATAACATCCCTTGCCATGGAAAACACCTTTTATAACACCACCGCATTATCTCCTAAAAAACCAATGTGGTGAAAAAATGGAGTTTATCGACGTGATCCAAGCCAGGATGAGCGTTCGCGAATACAGTGAGAAAAAAGTCGAAGATGAGAAAATCAACTACGTCCTCGAATGTGCACGACTCGCTCCTTCGTTTATGAATAAGCAATGCTGGCGGTTTATTGTGATTCAAGATACACAAACCATCGAACAGATTGCAAAAACAACCGTGTTCAACCGATGGCTCAAAACAGCACCAGTGGTTATTGTCGCGTGTGCGGATCCTACCGATAGTGGTACCAACAATTCTATTGAATATCATACGGTGGATGTCTCTATAGCATTAGAACATATCATCCTTGCAGCAACAGATCTTGGGTTAGGCACCTGTTGGATTGCAGGCTTTAACGAGGAGAAAATAAAAGGACTGCTTGAGATTCCAAAACGAATACGAATTGTCGCACTCACCCCAATGGGATATCCCGTCGATAAGAAAGGTATTACTGAACAAATCACAAAAACACTTCTCAAAGCCAATAAAAGAAAAACCCTTGATGAAATAGTACATTACGAGCATTGGTAGTTGCTCCATGCTTTTAAATAACTGATTTCATTTGTCCAGCACAAACCATGACACAACCTCAAGAGTCAACATCTCCTTATACAAAAAAATATTTTTATTTGATTATCCTGCTTCCTATCATCTTCTGGGCGTTCGCGTTTCCTTTTATAAAAATCGGATTGGAAGAACTAAGCCCTATCAATCTTACGATCCTGCGTTTGTTTACAACCTGTGCTGTCTTTCTGGTTTTTCTTGTAGGCTTCCCAAATAAATTCTCCCATATTCAAAAAAAAGACATCGTTCCATTGTTTTTACTTGGATTTTTTGGGCTGGTGGTGTATCATCTCGGGTTGAACTATGGTGAGACGTACATCTCTCCCTCTGTCGCAAGTCTCATTATTGCAACCATACCAGTCTTCACCGTGATTTTTGCCACCCTTTTTCTGAAAGAAAAGCTGACGAGGAAGATTGCTATTGGTGTTCCGTTGTCGCTTTGTGGTGTTGTTATCATCTCCCTCACGGGTACCTCCGGGGATCCGTTTGAGATGACGTATCTTACTGCAGCCTTAGCAGTTCTCATTTCTGCGTTTGTCGGTGCTGGCTACACCATTGCTGGGAAAAAACTCTTACAACGATACTCTGCTCTTTCTCTTACCGTGTATGCTTTTCTTTTTGGAAGCATCGGTCTGTTACCGTTTCTCTCATCATCGTTGATAACGGAAGTAACATCGTTATCATGGGTTGGATGGGGCGCTGTTCTCTTTTTAGCTCTTTTACCAACTGTGATTGGTTACATCCTGTGGTATGTAGCTTTGGAGATAAAGACAGCTTCGGAGATTAGCGTCTTTCTGTATTTCATCCCGGTTCTGTCGACGGTCATCAGTTATTTTCTCTTTCAGGAACCAATCACTTTGCTGTTTATCCTCGGAGGAGTACTTGTCATTGGTGGTCTTTTCATTGTGAATATGCAAAAGTCTGCTTCCTAGAAGACAACCGTGTTGACTGCCCAGCAGATATCTTATTAACCCCTTTTTCTTTCTTAGAGCCTATCCAATGATTTCAGTTCAGAACCTCACTAAAAGGTATGGTAAAATTACTGCACTCAAGAACGTGTCGTTGCAGTTCGATGATGTGGAAGTCATCGCTATCATGGGGGAAAACGGTGCGGGAAAAAGTACACTCCTGAAGATCATTGCCGGAATCTTACCCTACGACTCCGGTAGTGTACTGGTCGACTCGTATTCGATTACAGCCCAGTCGCTTCTCGCTCGCCAACGGCTTGGATATCTCCCGGAGATGCCTGAGCTGTATGACCGGATCACGGGGCGGGAGTTCCTTTTTTACATCGCTTCTTTACGAAAACTCCCAGATGCTGAGCGCATAATTACTGATCTTTCTCAGATGATTGGGATTGACACCTCATTAGATTATGAACTCGGAGGGTACTCCAAAGGCATGAAACAAAAGATATCCTTGCTTTCTGCGATCATGCACCAACCACAAAACCTTCTTCTTGATGAACCGGTCTATGGTTTGGATCCTCTTGCGTCAAGGACAATACAAGATTTTATTAAAAAAAGGAAAGGAACAACCGTACTTGCGACTCATTCAACCCAGCTTGTCGAGCATGTGGCAGACTCTGTTTATTTTTTGATGAGCGGAAACGTCATTGTCCACGACACGGTCTTACATCTTATGCAACAGCATGGGACTATTGAAAATGCGTATTTTCATTATAAAGATAAAAAATAGTCTCAGTAACTATTTTTTCTCAATATTTGATGACATAAAAAAAATCAGTGAAAGTAACCAAGGACCGTTATTCTTAACATTTGTTTCAATTAGAATCAATACAATTTTTATATAGGATATAAGATAGCAATAGTAACGGAGGATTATTTATGAGAAAAAAAATGATAGGAATAGTAGTTTTTATGCTGCTTCTTCTCTCAAGTACCGCTGTCGTTGTTGCATGGAACTTTACATCGGCACAGAAACAAAATGATGCTAATGAACCACTTGATAGAGACTACCTTGAGTACGGTGACGCACCTGAAGGACCTACTCATATCGCATATCCTGCGACCGGTGTCACTGGTGCGTTTCCTACGTGTATGGGATGTGGTCCAGCATTATGGATTCAACACAATAACTTTGGAGCATGGTTTGGCCCAACATTCGATTTTGAATTTGAAGGCAACGCGGGGATGTGTCCTGGAGGTTTCCCGCCATACGATCAAGATGAAGGATATCAAGATGGTGATGCGGGTCTTCTCATGCCGCAGCCTTTTACGATAAATGCCGCAATGAATGTTGTTCCCTTCACAGGATGGACCGGTTCGGCTCTTGGTAACATAGGTCAGAATGCCATCTGGGGATTGAACGTAGATATTTGGGTACATAACACCATGCCAAATCACGAGCCATATCTCCCAGCATACGTCAATGTGTTAATGGATTGGGACCAAAATGGTGCATGGGGAAACCCTGGCGAACATGTCCTTGTGAACTTCGTTGTCCCACCACTCTATATTGGTCCCCTCTCTGCACTTGGTCCACCAAATTTTGTCATCGGACCAAACTCAGGATATATCTGGAGCCGATTTTCTATTACTGAAGGTCCTGTGCCGTTGGACTGGACTGGTGAAGGATCATATGAAGACGGAGAAACCGAAGATTATCTCCTCCTCATAAATCAAACTACGGAAGAAGGCTGGTACTATAAACCAGCATATGCAAACTATGCCCCACAAGGGATGCCTGATTTTAATCAAACACAGGATACATGGAAGAGCGTTGTCGACGGTGGAAACGGGATTGCGGACACCGCAGCTGCTGGGGATGATATTCAAGTCGTTCCTGTTGGTGGAGCGGTCAGTCCAGGTTCTGTTGTGATTGCACCAGGACCAAACTGCGCACTGAACACAAACCCCGCTGGTGATGATGTCGCAAAATGGTCGTTCTGCGGACCTGTTGCTGTTGCGAACTGTCTCTGGTGGTTTGATTCAAAATTCGAAGACCCCACAGGATTCCCTGGCGATGGTATCGATACCTATGCCCTGGTACAGAAATATAGTGGTATCAACGATGATCATCTGAAAACAAATGTTCCACCCTTGATACAGGATCTTGCTGCAAAAATGAACACTACAACAAAAGGAACAACGAACATCACTGATATGAAGAATGCAATACAGACATGGCTCATCAACAAAGGACTATCTCCGGTTTTCACCGTCAATAAATACAACGCACCAACCTTTTCATTTATCGAAGATGAAATTGAAAGTTGTCAAGATGTGATTCTGTTGCTTGGTTTCTACAATGAGACTGAAAAACTTGTAGACCAAATGCAGATGCTTTGGACAACAAATGATAATCTGCAAATACAGAACTGGTGGGATTACCAAAGTTTCGTTCCAACTGTCAACAAACTTGATGCGATCAATATCACTCTTGTCAGTAATGGACCACCTTGTGATGTCCAAATAAACCTGTATAACACAATAGGTGGAGCTCCTATTGGAACTTCCATAATGAACCCAGGAGTTCTTGCTGCCCCGACATGGGTTCAATTCCATTTTCCCTCAACCATTCCCCTGAACCCCGGTAGCACGTATTATTTTGACGTACGAGAAGTACCCCCACCTGAGCTGAACCATTACGAATGGTTCTACTTTTCATCATATAACAATTATCCCCCTGGCCAAGGATGGATGAATTCAATGCCGTTTAACTATGATTGGACGTTCCGAACAGAATACTACCCAGAGACATCTCGCCTAAAAGGACATTTCGTCACATGTGCCGGAGTCAACTCGAATCTGTCAAAAATAGCAATCAGCGACCCTGAGCTTAACATTCAAAATCCAAATGGGGACCATAATGATGCAGCAAATGTCTCCCATGATATCTACAATGTCGGATATGGGTCACCGCTTCCATCGCTTCCGTACCAATGGTATTTACAGAATTATCAGTCTATGTATGATTACACGATTGTCGAGCAGGCCGTCATCGTCTGTCCACGACCGTATAACTACCCACCAACATTTGGAACACCGACGCCAGCTAACGGTTCAACAAATAACCCGCGGAGTTTCACCTGGAGCATCCCAATCAATGATCTAGAAGGAAACCCGTTCTCATGGACTATCCAATGCAGCAACGGACAATCCAGTAGCGGTACTGGTGCGATTAATGGGACAAAATCACTCAGCCTTTCTGGTCTTGCGTATTCAACAACATACAAGGTCTGGGTGAATGCAACTGACCCACCCGCTGGAAGTGGGATTTACACAAGAAAATGGTATACATTTACAACAAAAACAAGTCTTCCACCCGTGTTCGGAGCACCAACTCCTACAAATGGATCGACCAATAATCCTCTCAGTTTAGGTTGGAGTATCTCGATCAACGACCCTGAAGGTGATACATTTTCTTGGACCATCCAATGCAGCAACGGACAATCAAATAGTGGGACTGGTGCAACCAATGGGACAAAATCACTCAGCCTTTCTGGTCTTGCGTATTCAACAACATACAAGGTCTGGGTGAATGCGACCGATCCAAGTGGCAGTGGTCTGTACACCAGATGTTGGTATACGTTTTCCACGATGATCAATCTCCCACCAACTTTCGGGACAACAACACCATCCAACGGTTCTACGAATAATCCTCTCAGTTTGACCTGGAGTATCTCGATCAACGACCCTGAAGGTGATACATTTTCATGGACCATCCAATGCAGCAACGGACAATCAAATAGTGGGACTGGTGCGACGAATGGAACAAAATCTGTTGCGCTTAGTGGTCTTGCATATGCGACAACCTATAAAGTTTGGGTGAATGCGACCGATCCAACGGGCAGTGGTCTGTACACCCGGAGATGGTTTACGTTTACCACGCAACAGCAGCAAAATTCCCCGCCCAACAAACCAAATACACCCACAGGGCCTCCCTCTGGAAAACCAGGGACCGTCTATACCTATTCGACGAGTACGACGGACCCAAATGGTGATCAGGTCTTCTACCAATGGGACTGGGGTGATGGGACGACATCTACTTGGCTTGGACCGTACAACTCTGGCACTACAATCAATACGACTCATACTTGGGGGAAAGGCTCTTATAGTATCAAAGTAAAAGCAAAGGATTCAAACGGAGCGGAAAGCGCGTGGTCAGACCCGTTAACAGTCACGATGCCAAAAAGCGCTTCGTTACCAATCATCTGGTGTATGCAGATGCTGAAGCACTTCTTCCAGCAGTTCCCCCATGCATTCCCGCTCATACGGTCTCTGCTAGGATGGTAACAAACCATCCATTTTTTCTCTATTTTTTTAATACTAGGATTTTTTAAATAATTATATTCAAAAGAGGAGAATCCTTATTTTAATCGATATAATCAATTGAGGAAAAATGATACTTCAGAATTACCCGTCTCCTGTTATACTTCTGTAAAAATATAAAAAAAACATATCTCATATCTGTATAACCTTATAAAAAATAATATATATAGGAAGCACATTAGCTATGTATAAGGGGATAATTTATGAAGAAATTTACTCCGCTATGTATTATTGGAATAGTAGTCCTCAGTGGACTAGGCGCTGTTGCACAACCGTTCACCGGAAACACATTGGAACGAGAAACAGTACGATTTTCGGAACCAACCATACAAAACGAAAATATCTATGTCTCTGTCGCGTTGAATGAAGCTAACTCGTTTTTGATGAAGCAAGACAAACCATTGCTCCCGAGTTTTTCAAAGGTGTATACGTTCCCAATCGGTACATCCATTCAAAGCGTGACTGTTACGCCCAAGAATATTCAAACACAAACACTCACTAAAGACATACAACCAACACCTCAATATTCCGTGATCGGACAAACTACCCAAATAGAGAAAGAAACACCGATAAATTACGGAACAGAAGTATATCCGTCAACCTGGTTTGGATATACTGTTGGATGCGGCCGTTATGACGAACAGCTCAGCATCATGGTAACCATTGATGTGTATCCAGTTCAATATCATCCCATGGAAAAAATAATCGAATGGGCAGAACAAACTGACATTGTCATTGAATACACAACAGAGCCTCCGCAGACCTCCCCTCGTGAGGACTATCAGCTTGTCGTGATCGGTCCAGCAGGATATAGTTCACAAATTGCTCCTTTGATTACCCATAAGATTGGGCGGGGGATTACCTCAAAATTCGTTAGTTTAACAGAAATCTATGATGGATCTTACTTCCCAGCAACAGGGAGAGATAACCAGGAAAAGATAAAATATTTCATTAAAAACGCTATCGAATCCTGGCTTACGGGAAATATACTTTTAGTCGGTGCTGCGGGAAGTGGAAGTACCCAACTACCTGTCCGAGATACACATATCTATATAGACCAAGATGAACCTGATGATGAGGTGTTTTCCAGTGATCTCTACTATGCTGATATCTATGATGGAGATTCAGAGTTCTGCAGTTGGGATTCAAATGGAAATAATATTTTTGCAGAATATGACTGGGGCGGTCAAACCGATGTAGTAGACCTTCATCCTGACGTGTATCTCGCTCGGTTACCCGCGACAACCGGCAGTCAAGTGACTGCTGTTGTGAATAAAATTAAAACCTATGAAAACACACCAGGCTATCAGCAGAGTTGGTTCCCGAATCTGGTTGTTGTAGGTGGTGATTCTTTCCAAGACAATAACGCAGTATTGGAAGGTGAATTCTCAAATCAAAAAGTCATTGACCTGATGACTGGATTTATCGCAGATAAACAATGGGTGACAAACGGGAAATTAACAAGTCTGGCACCAACAGGTGTTGCGAACATAAAAAACGCTATCAATGCCGGGTGTGGCTTTGTTGACTTCTCTGGGCATGGGAATACCTATATCTGGGCATGTCATCCCCATGAGAACTTTGGAATATGGATACCAACTCCGGCAGGAGGTATCCGAAACACGGATATCCAGTCATTATCCAACGGCAATAAACTTCCCATTGTGACTGTCGAAGCATGTTCAACAGCGAAATTCGCTTCAGATACAAATTGTTTCAATTGGGCGTTTCTCTATAACTCAAATGGAGGCGCAATTGGAACCTTTGGATGCACAGGGCTCGGATACAGCTACATTGGATCTGGTGTCATACAAGGGTTAGTTGGGAAGATAGGGTTGGATGTCTACAGAGCATACAAAACTGATCAATCAGAGAGTTTTGGGGAACTCTGGGCAAGGTCGTTAAACAAAAATATCAATTCTGGGATGGATGCTACCGAGCATAAAACCGTCGAAGAATGGCAGGCGTTTGGTGATCCAACATTAGCTATCGGTGAAAATTCACTGCCACCAGTAAAACCACAGGCACCCAGTGGTCCTGCTAATGGGAAAGTTAACACGGAATACACATATACTTCATCAACAACCGATCCGAATGGAGATCAGGTTTCATATATCTTCGATTGGGGCGACGGCTCAGTGAGCAGCTGGGTTGGACCATACAACAGTGGAGCGACCGCATCTGCAAAAAAGACCTACACAACGGGAGGTACCTATCAGATTAAGGTCGTCGCGAAGGATTCTCATGGGAAACTCAGCGAATGGTCAGACCCGCTGTCTATCAGCATGCCCTATTCCTACGAACCGCCTTTTATGCAGTTCTTGGAGCGGTTGTTCGAGTTGTTCCCGCATGCGTTCCCGCTGCTCCGCCTAATCTTGGGATATTAAACATCCCTTTTTTTTCTTTTTTTTCTTTTATCTTAATGAAATCTATTTATAGACGAAAGCAATATGATTACTGAAGGGGATTTTCTATGAAGACTAAATCAAAGATTCATACGTGGGTCGTGGTCGGCGTCATAATTGTATCAACGCTATTGGTAGGTGTTACAACATCAGCTGAACAATTGAATAGTGATGTGAGTTATACAAAAAGCAAGAGAAACGATTTTTCAGGTTTTAGCCTTATTTCGCCACCTGGATATTTCACCGATGTTCAACTGAGAAACAGCGATAATATTTTTTCTTTTGATGCTCTGAAAGGAAATCAACAGCAGATGCTTGATCTACTTTTGATTCAACCAGGACCATCGATGATGGAGGGGGATGACTGGAGTAATGCAGGAGGGAACGCGAAAAGAAACGGATTGTCTGAGAGCAAAGGTCCTCTGGCTGCAGACTTGCTGTGGTCCGGTGGTCGTACATCACTTATCTCATGGCTTCCGGTCACTGAGGAAAACCGCCTCTTTGTTGTTCGACAAAATGGGTGGCCTGGGGCTGCGCATGATTCTCCAGTTGTCGCCATGGATCTATTTTCTGGACAGGAACTCTGGAGTATCGAGATTCCGTATCAAACCAATGATTGGACAACTTGGGTGGGTGGCGTGAAAAACGGTCAGGTGTATGCGTCTCGTTCAGGCAACGGTGCTTCAGTGCAGGATAACCTGTATGCTCTTGACGCTGTAACGGGAGAGACCCTCTGGGTTTCTACCGTGCTTATCGATGCGGGTCCGTATGATGGTGTTGTGTTTACGGCCGATGGTGATCCTGTGATTGCTTCGTTTACCGACATCTGGCGTTTCAATAGTGAGGACGGCTCGCTTGTCTGGCATGCGGACCGTGTCGGATCTGTTTCAGGGAGCTGCGGTGGTGCTCTTTTCCAGAATAGTCTGTATGTTGCGGATGTTGCATCTGGTGGTCATATTATTGTTCGTTATGATGTGCAGACCGGACAGCGACTCTATGAAAGCCCGGTGATGACCGGGTTCACATTGCAAAACACTCCTTTTGTTGGTCCTGATGGTACGATTTATCTGAGTCGCACTCAAAACAATCCAGTGACCGATTATTTTTATGCGTTTATTGACACGGGAACGAGTTTTATTGAAAAATGGCATCAAGTCTGTGCATGGACAACGTTTTCTGAGTTTGCTGCAGGTCTTGATGGCAGCGTGTATTGTATCTTGCCGGGTCCGCGTATCGGGAAGCTTGATGCCAGCACAGGGGATGTCTTAGCTCAGAGTGAAATCCTGGATGAGCCTGATTCGTATTTGTCGCCGCATTTTGCTGTCGATGCGATTGGGACGGTGTATTTCTCAAATGGGGGATTCGCTGACGGTCGAGCATCGGTGTTTACTACAGATCTTGAGCCTATTTGGAACACAACGATGACCAATATTAATATTGGTGGCCCAGCCCTAGGTAAAAACGGTGTCCTGCTGCTCTGTGGCACAGGGACAAATGTGCGGGTGTATCAAACTGCTCAACCAATACTGGACATCAATATCACCGATGTGTTCCCTCGGATTGGTGCATCTATTTCGAATAGTGGGGCGGTAGCCGCAACTAATCTAAGTTGGAACATCTCTGTTATGGGTGGAATCCTAGGGCGTATCAATAGTACGAGTTCTGGTCATATCTCCGTTGTTGGGGGCATGGATGCTGTGAATGTTTCCATGTCACGGATGATTTTTGGATTTGGGAAAATCACGATTTCAGCAACAGTAACATACAACGAAGGGGTTGTTGCTTCAGAAATAGCTACGGGATCTGTGTTCCTGTTTTTTATTAAAAGGAATACCTAACATTGTTTTTTTTTAAATAATGCCTTTCCGGCTGGTTCTTAGAGTGAATATTTTGTTTGTTTCTGAAACGAAAGAGAAAGAAGATACGTCGATAGCTTCAGAGACAAAAACAACAACGTCAGTTCCAAACAAATCAGTAAGAGACACAAAGGGAGAATTGAAAACGCCGCGTTACTACGCAGAAGATTCATCCCTGCACCCACAACACTCAGCAGCACGAACAGGATCATTGCCACACTATACAAAAGAAGGATGTCTGATTTTTTACCAACATATTTAACCCCGAGAGGGACTGCGATAATAATCGCTGCCAGAAAAGAAAAACAAAGAAACCAGAACAAAAACAAAAGATCAGCCACACCAAGGAAGATAGGGATGAACGCGAGAAACGGAAGTGTTGTCAAAAAACACAGGCCCAGTGCAAGAACCTTCCCATAGACAATCGTTTCATTTGAAAGAGGAAGATTACGCAGGATCCACATGGTTTTTTCTTCCGTGAGAAACAGATTCAACGCAGGAAAAACCGCAGTGTACATCACCACAACATAACATCCTAGAAAAACAAAAAGAGACGGGAGAAATCCACTCAGATACCTCTGGATTGACTCAGGGATGAGCAAGTCCGTACCATACACGAAGAGGTACCCCGTCCCCAGTGCAGTAAAAACCGACATGGAAACAAAGCTGAAATATAAACGATCCCGCCATATTCCGGTCACTTCACGGATGAACAACACGTGAAGGATACCTTTTGGCTGTACATGAGGCCGTTCGTTGGTTCGTTGCTTTCGTTTGACGAAACGATACGAATCCAAAGGATGATTCAAGCTCCACAGACAATGAAGGAGAGCAACTGGTAACATGCACGCGACCAACAGCATGCTTTGCGAAAACCAAAAAAAACAAAGCAAGAGTAGTGTGGGGATCATCCGATATTGTTTTGAGGAGAAGAAATGAAGGGAGAGAGAACATCCAAGAAGGATACCAGTAAAAATGCTCATACTAAAGAAGAGATATTCCATCGGATAGTTCATCGGAATACGCAAACCAGAGAGAATAAGAAGGTACAACAATGAAAAAGAAAACCAAAGGCTCATATTTATAAGAACAATTGTAAGGACGATTTCTCCAACCGTTTTTTTGTGTGCCACATCCGTTGAAAGAACATAGGATGCATGAGGTGCTGAGATGAAATGCGTATGCATGTCAGAAGCGGATTTCATCAGCAGTAAAAAAAACACGGTATAAAACACATCCATGAAATTAAACGTCGTTTCTGTATGCAGTAGAAAAAAGGTAAGAAACGCAAACATCACAATTGAAAAAAAAATCATAGCTGAGAAAAACATGTATAACACGGGGGATGCTCTCATTTTTCTTCGGAGATTCCGCGTTATTTCCCTGAGAAGAATTCTACTGGTTTCTAACATGGTGTACCCCAAACCCTCGTTTCATGTTGAAAACAAGGTTCTTTATATAAGAATTTCGGAGCATCAATGAATACTTGTTTTATCGTTAGGATTTTTGAGAAATCGATTAATGAATTTGTACCTAAATCAACCATAAGAAGGAATTTTTACATCGAATATATTTAGATATATTCTTTTAATTTGTTGGTATCGGGGTTAAAGATATTCTGTTTTTTAATATTAAAGAGCGTCTCTATAAGATCTATTTTCTGGAAAGTATCCGGGTAGGCCATTTTTACCATCTCACTGAATTTTTTCGCATAGACTATATCCGGAGCTAGAAATGAGGCGATCCAGTCGTACTCCCCATGCACATAGGAACTTGTTTCGATTGTGATTCCAAGTTTAGCGATGACCTCTTCGAATTCCCTTGATAGGAGAACATCAACAATTTTATGATTAATCTTCTGAGTGTTCCGTTTCATCAGGAGAATATAATGCTTTTTTTTCAGAGACTCTAGGTCAACAATAGCGGTATAGCCCCAAACTATTTTATCACGTTCGAGGTTCTTAATTATCCTCCATACCTTCTGTCGAGAAAAACCACATTTTTTTGCGAATAAATCAAGATTCTCCATGCAATTCTTTTGAAGTTGATCAATCACCTTCTTTTCATCAACCTCAATTTGCTTTTTACTGGTTTTAGCCATAGTTCCTTTCCCAATATCTAGAAATCATAATACTTCCATCTTTAAATAGATATCCTAACTAAAGGGCAGAAAAATAGAAAAGAAACGTTTAAAAAATAAAAATAATAATATTTATATACAATAACAGACTAATAATATGGCTGATGGAAGAGATGGAATTAACGACACGTCGTAATAGAAGAGATGCCTGGAAAAAAACCATGACGGAGAAATTTGGGCGAGACCATCTCTCTTCAATACAAGGATATGTCGTCGCAGGATGCGTCCTTGACATCCTTGACGATATCTGGGATAGAAATGAACTGAAAATAATCAAACAACTCGAAGAAGAACAGAAAAACCACTACAACGTGTATGTCTATGGATTACTTCGTTATCCTCCCGTATGCTATGATGTGAAAAAATTTTTGAATTAAAAAAAATGTTGAAGAATTGTGTGCTTTCCGATATCATGTAATGGTTTAATGATACTATTCTTTCTATTTTAATACGGGGCTAATCCCATATTAAATTTTGCAGCTACGAAGTGACCTCCTAAATAACCATAATGAAATGAGGGCAGAATTATTTTTTCAAAGTGATGGAAAAAGCCTGATCGAATATTGCCGAACCAATGGGTTCGGTAATGCAGGATCAGTGCATGAAATTCCACGTAATGAAAGCCGTTGACATAGACTTGACGATGTCGTGTAATCAAACCAATTAAAATTGTCCAGTCACGTAACAGAGGTGTTTCTTCTGATTTTTCAGGAATGTTCATCCCCGTTGTTAGTGGGGGTAATACGAGCAGAAGCAAACAGAATATGGTGCAAAGTAGTAGTTTTCTCATGGAATAATCCTCCGTCGATATTCACAAAGCATTCTCTAGAATATAAATGTTTAGTTAATGGAAAAAATCGTTACAATTGTAACAATAGAGTTATTGTATCCTGGTCTACATTAGGATGATAGTATAGAATTCATACCAGGAATCTATTTTTTATAATCATTTTTCTTAAGATATCGATATTTTTTAGCTATGAGTTCGAATGAATCCATCTGGTGAATGCTGTGAGATATGAGAATTCGGAGAAAAAAATGTCTTCATTCGCATGGTGTTTCCTCCAATTTTAGGGGGGGGGGATCATTGACGTTTCTTGTTTTTTTAGAAAACTCTTTTTACAAGGATTTTCATTTATATCAATAGGATATGTTTTTATAGAAGGAATCTTATAATATTAACAAACAGAGGTAAAGAAAAACCATGGATGACGGAATTAGTGCGATACTCATCATCATAGCAGTTTTCTTCATCTCCCTCTTTTTCTTCGTTATTCTTATTGAAGAACTTATGATAGTATTTCTCCTCATAGCAATCGTTCTAATATTTCTACTTGTGTACACCTCTTTGCTCGTCATTACAACCAAAATGGATAAGCATAAAGTCAAGAAAGAATGGGAACAAGTAGAGGAAATAAAAAAAATAAAACCACCTAATTTCGAGTAAAAATCAGTTATATCCTAGATGCCGTTATTCAATACTTCTCAATAACATTATTATTTTTCTGGTGTTGAAAAGTTTCCCATGGTATCGCGGATCAAGTCCCTTCTAATTTCAACAGATTTAACCCAACCTCATCATTATATTCTCTGTTGATTTGATCATCGATGATCTCTATGACTCCTTCAAATGTCGCACTGATGATTGCATTACTCAAATGACCGCCCATTGTCTTATGCTCTACATTACAGATGGTGATATGAAGATGAAGATACACCTCACCATTCATCGTAGTAATGTTCCCAATCAACGAAGTGATCTCATGGTCCCCGGTGAATTCCTTTGACTGATATTTCTTAGTTTTTGTATTCATGAGGCCGACCGTGACTTTGTCAGTTGCACCAATACCGATGATTGACCCAAGTTTAATATCAAGCTTTTTACAAATCGTTTTGAGACAATCGACAAGTTCCTCTCCTTTGTCGATTCGAACGACGACTTTATTATCACACTGTTTGTAGTTCATAGCGGATGCATCAACAATACTTTGTATTTAAAGATTTATAAGATCGATTCTTCGTTACTGATTCTTTCATTAATTGAAAATGATTTGTACCATGAACATGTGTATTTTTTATTAGGAATATTAAGAAATCTACAACGGTCAAGGGTATATTTTTAAACAACAATGCGTTATCCTAAACAGAGCGAGGAGACGTGGGTGAAAATGAAAGTTAACATCATGTATGAATTTGATTTCGAGGATATTTTTGAAGAATAATATAAACTTAGATGACTAGGTGGGAAGGATTGAAATGAAAAAATATATCCTGATAAACATTTTTGTGCTACTTGTTGGAATCGCGGTGCTTATTCTGTTTCAAGATGATGCAAATATCCTCCATGCTTTTATGAAATTCATGGGATTATGTCTTACCTTGATCAGTACATTCCTCATCATTTGTTATTTCTTAGGTATTACGTTGAATAAAATAGAATAAAAAGTATTGGATAATCTGATCATTGTTGTGTTTTTACCATATTTATTATTTTATAGGAGGTTTCCGGGGATAGGTATTTATAGCGGGTCATCATTTGTTTTTCTTGGGAGTCTGGCTATTTTTTCGTAAAGAAGAGATTCTTTACCTCCCAGACTTAACCAGACTCCCACTTTTATCCAATCAGCAAGTAAAAAAGAAGAATCTTTTTATTACAAAAAAAACAAAATTGTTCAGAAGGATTTCGTAGTAGACTTCGTGTGTTTTTTAAACCATTGGCAGTTGACACAGCTACCGTTCATTATTCCCGGGTTGCCCGGTTTCATTCTGTTGGTGATCCAACATTCTTTTTCAATACCTAATTTGTACACAATACATTGATTTTTTGTGTCATTCAGGCAGTCGTAATACTCCCAGCAATGCTCAGATTTTTCTTGTTTGATGCTCCCCCGCATACGTACTTTTCGTATCTTCTGGTTCCATATTAGAGTTTCGGGTAGACGAAACCTTGAAAAAAACCAGATATTTGTAAATCAAATTTATATTTTTTTTAAGGATCTCATTTTATTCAGTGGCCAATTCCTTATGAGCGTCAATTTCTGCATATGAAAAAAGTTAGCATTCTCTGGTCCTAGATTTGTTATTTTTCTTTGGGATTTTCCTGGGAAAAAAAACTGAAAAATCCGAAGAATCCCATCAGACCTAACAGACCCATGAGTGCATCATTTTGTGTCGAAACCCAGAGAGGTATAGCTAATATGCCGATAAAGCCTAGAAACCCGATATAGCCTAGATTTTTTTTCTGCATGTCTCTGAAATAGATATGTTGATTATTTAAAACTTCTTTATCTGATTTTGGACGATTCTACGCAAAATAAAAAAAAGAGATGGGGGTTAATACCCCATAAGGTGCCGTAGGAGTGGGAAAAGATGCGGATATCTTTCAAAGAGATGCTGAAGCAATATCGTGAAAGAAAACCGGTATTCCACTGGCATCAAAACTGATAGAGTAGCCCAGTTGCTTTCTGAGTCCATGATATCTTTGGCTTTTGCTTTCACCGTATAATTTCCCTCTTCGGCCCAGGTGTGCGTCACGTGGATCTCGGTGCCTGGAACATAGGGGCCAAGCCAGTCGGATGTCGTGTCATCTCCCCAGTCGATAAAATAGTAGATGTTTTGGTCTTGAGCATCATCGGTGACCAGGTTGAATAAATACGGTTTGCCTGGTTTGCCTTCCGCAGGACCTGTGATCTGAGGCACATCGGGTGGTGTGTTATCCGTAATGGTTACGACAAGTGGCTCTGATCGGGTGCTTGTTGCGCCCCAGATATCCTTTGCCTTTACAGTAACATTATATGTTCCCAGTACTGTCCATATGTGAGATCCTGAGCCTGTTTGTCCTGATGCATAGGGCCCTAGCCATCCACTGCTACTTCCGTCACCCCAATTGAACTGGTAGTAAATCTCTTCACTGTCTGGTTCTGTGGTGCTACTTGTGTAGGTATATTCAATGTTCCAGATTCCAAGGCTCGGACCAACCGGTTTTGATGGTTGTGCAGGAGGATTGCTTGTCACCTTTAAGGATAAATATGATCCTGTCCCTTCAGGGTACTCCCCATATTGGGGGGTTTCATCATCTTCATCGTGATCAAAGGCATAGGTAAATGCCTCATCCATCGTGATAATCCCGTCTTGATTCGCGTCTGCGTCAACTGGGACACCATAGGCATCTTCCCCTTTCACGGCAGCAGTCCAGTGAAACACATAAGTATCGTACACATAATCTGGAGGCATTGCCCAGGAATATTCATCATAACGACAAGCTGATGATGCGACAATTGGTCCTGGTTCGCCGATGATATTATCTAAGAATCCACCGGAAAAACATGGTTCGAAGGTGCAGATCTTCTCCGCGGCAGGGATTGCTGCTAAGAGCTCCGCGAAATGGGCATCGGTGAGTTCTTCATAGTTCCAGAGATTCTGAATAGTGTCATAGCCACCTGCAGAACCCCCATGGTCTGTTGTGAATATGAACAATTTCTCAGTGCCGGTGAAGTTGTTTGCAAGACCGGCAAAGACCATATCGACGTTATCAAGGACACAGGAGTACATGATATCGTCGTCCCCGTCACCATCTAAATCCGGATCTGAGTTGAGTCCATTGGATTGATCGGCAGCCGGGTTTAATCCATCTGAGCAGAGGACGATGATGTTCTCATCAGGGATGTCATAGACGTAATTAATGGTGATGTAGATATTTGAAAGATCATTCCAATATCGGACGTGATTGTTACCGGAATCGTACCCGCCGTTCATCAGGACTGCCCAGCGACCATCCCGTCCGCTGATCCCAATACCTGGTGTTGTTTTACTTGGGATGGGTGCCCGTCTGTTCTGCGCTGAAAAGAGTACTTTTGCTAACTCGGTTTCTATCAGTTGGTATTTATTGACGTTCTGTGGTGGGTATTTTTCGTCAAAGACAAGAAGTTCATGGGTTGATTCTTTCAGAAACACGTACTGAACTGGGTGGAACAGATTTGCGCTAGGATACAAATCGATATACATGACATATCCTGAGCAAGGTGTAGTAAAAATGGGTCCTTTTGTTGTAATGATTTTTTCACCTGGTGAAACCGGCCCCCAGACATAATACAGGATGTTTAGATCATCGCTGTAGGAGAGTTGATCCAAGATATACTCAGCGATTTCCTCGTTTTCTGATTTTGGTAATATTGCAACTGTTGCGGTTGAACAGGCTGCTACGAGCAGAACACCAGCTAATATAGATACCTTTAATGTTCTTTTATTTCGATTCTTCAAGGTTATTATCCCCCTATTTCTTTATTTATAGAATCAGACGACTAGTTTAAAATAGTATCGCTTAGGATAATTTCCAAAACAAAGATTTTTTTATACTCTGTACTGGATGGAATACTTGATTGTTTAAAGCCGTCAATGTCGTTTTTATAAGCTGTACGACTATAAAAACGAGATGGGAGGGTTTTTATATCATTTCTGTATTGATATATGTAATTGGGAGGCAAAAAACATGCTTCAAGGAAAGGTTATTATCAATTTTGAATACAACGAAGTAGAAGAGAAATGTCACTGGGAGTTGAAACAAGAAGGCAAAGATACGCTAGGGAAAGACGATTTAATCCTGTTACTTCAACATTGCATCTCAGAGTACATGTCCGAATGAACAATTCCATTCCTTTTTTAAAAAACAGATTTTTTTCAATACTATACAAATATTCATGGTTTTCGTTGATCTATTCATTTAAGATAATAGTGATTTTAGGATACCAATTGTACACGCCACCGAAATTCGTTGAAGCGTTCACTGTTTCCCAACTCAGCTTTGCATATCCCTGCAAGGCTTGATTGTATACATGATACTCATCTTTGATGTTGGCTGTACACTCAATGTAGTTTCCTTTTGAGAGTTCAAAATCTCCGGTGGCTTGACAAAGTCCATTTTGCATCATTCGTTCAAACACTAATCGATCGCGTCCGTTTTTTTGGATTACGATAATTACGGGGAATGCATCGGTGTTTTTCTGAATTATGTTATTGTTCGCATCTAAAAAAACAATATTGACCGCCACCATGATATTTATTGAGATGTGATCCGGTTTCATGATCAGTTGGTCACAGCCTGTGAAACACAATAGTAAAACGAGCAAACCTATTCCATGAATGAATGCTTTTTTATGCAATACTTTTTCCTCGCAATGAACGATAGCATGTACGGCTTTAAAAAACATGTTCTAACGTTTGGTTTATGTATTCGAAAAACAGCATTGTTTCCTATGAGCTGAAAATCGAAGTAAGATTTTCAACAAATAGGCAAAAAAACCTTTTTTTTTGGTAGATTGTAGGAAAAAGTGGACAATGGATTTTATATTATCATATCTTCTTTCTTCTTTTGATAGGGGAGTGAGTGGTTTAAAGCAAAAGAGGTCATTGAATTATGTTTACTTTCATTTGTTATCGCTTTTCAGTTATCTCCTCCATCGAAAGCCCAAATGGTATGGCAGCAGGACTTCATACATCTCTCCAAAATCCTTACTTTTTGATGCTGCCATACTTTTTCTCCCTAATTCCATTCCAGAATAAATCGCAGAGTATCTTAACAAATCGTACTATCTCGTTCTAAAGTTGAAGAGGAAACATTGAGAACCTCGGAGGGTTTCTTTTCTATGTATAAAGAGACGCAATCGATGAAAGAAGGTGCGTGAGCGCGAGCACTGATGTTATCATATACACACCAATCACGATCATACCCACTCGAACATATCTATCCATGGAATCATTGACGATTCCCCCACCAATCAGAAATACTCCTGTTATAAAAAAGCCCAGGGAGCTGAGAGTTTGTGCAGCGCGATAACCGGTCAGATCCGTACTGAACGTTAACACAAGAGCTCCGACCCAGATCAAAAGGATGCCGAACAGGATTGCCGCGATAATCATATTTTTTGAGAACAGAAACCGGAACACATCATGGATTGGTTCTCGTTCCAATCGTGTTTCTTTTTCGACTTTAGCCCCACAGCTCAAACAGAACTTGGCGTTCGATGGTATTTCAGCTCCACATTTGTTGCATTTCTCATCTCCCATGTTATTCCTCACCTGAATTTGATAACACGGTAGCTGTATAATAGTGTTTGGCTGAGGCGCTAACTCAGTTTTTTTGATGGGAAAGTTGGTGAATTATTTTCAAAAAATTTCACCGTAATAAAAAAATCGTATGAAACTTGTTTTTCCTTTCTTATCTGTTGATTATAGGAACTCTATAAGGTCTTTGGTATGAGGGTTCTTCAAACCTGTTTTTCGAATAGGAATAAGCGTTTCAAGGAGCAGATACTCCTCAATTATTTTATCAATATTTTTGGTAATATTTTGTATCAATTTTTTTGCAGTGACAAGATTCGGAGCATAGAACGTAACCACCCCGTCGTATTTCCCGTGGGTCAGATAGATATTCTCAATTTTCACGTTCTCAGGCAGCATGGAATCGAGTTTTCCGTAAGCAAGTTCTTTTTTGAAATCACCTCCAATGGGTAACGTGCTTCTCTTAACAAGCAAAATAAAGTGGCTGAGGCCTTTGGCTTCTTCATTTTCTATCCCAACATATCCCCAGATTATCTTATTTTCTTCAAAGTGTTTGATAATCCTCCATACTTTCTGGCGGGAAAAACCACATCTCTTAGCGATATCGTCGATGCTCTCTTTGCCATTTTTCTCTAAGACATCAAGAACTTTTTTTTCATCCTCAGTGACGGTCTCATATCTGTTAATCATAACGACTCTTTCCCGTAAGCTATCCTTATTGTTAATGTATAGTGAGATGATAATACTTGATTCTATAAAAAACCAATGGGTGTTATTTTAACAGGAAGTCTTGGCTTTCTTTCTATTAATATGTCTATGAATTTTGTAAATGCCTTTTATCTGTTGTTGTTGCATCGCAGTCATGTTACTGGTAGTAATCTAGAAGATACTTCTCGATTCAGACAGAACAAATTACCCTTCGGTAACTTTTTAATACAAACTAAACCTAGTTCTTTGTTTTCCTTAAAAATCCAATTAGAAAGTAAAATCCTACTGTTACCATCAACATACAAGACAATCCTAATATTACTATTCCAGTTAGAGATAAAGCAAGAAAAAAGCCATCTTTTGTTGTAGCAACTGTATATGATATTTTTCCAGGAGGCATGTCTGGAATCGCTATTATTGTATAGGTTATTGAAGAAATCAAGCCTAAGATACCTGTTGTAACTATTGATATAATCATAGCTAACGATAGATTTTTCCAGTCTATTTTCATGTAAGTTTGAATTATTATTTTATTATAATAACTTTATTGGGAGATTATAAGGAAAAGTAATAATTATTTTTTACCAGTGTCTTCAACTTTTATCGATTGAAACCAATTTCCCAAAAAATTGTATTATACCTAGATGATAGGAGAATTTATAACGGGATATTTAATCTCGTTGCACTGTCCTCTATCGAGGTAAATCGAAGGAAAAATTATCTAACACAAGGGTTTTAATACAAAACACTATTCACATTCGCTACAACATCAATAATCCTGCCGTCCTAGCTCAGTTGGTAGAGCACTCGGCTGTTAACCGAGCGGTCACCGGTCCGAGTCCGGTGGACGGCGTTCCGATTCTTTTTTTCACCCGTAGAACATGGTTTTTTAAAAATCGGACTCGAACCTGAAGTAAAACGTAGTTGGTCATTTACAATATTTACGAGTATCTTAACTTGCTCATTCTTTTTTTGTCATTATGATCCCGCATAAAACCATTGAGTTTTAAAAAACGTGCAATTGTTTTCCTACCTATTCTATTAAGTGACTTTTATTGATTCCAAACATTTATAAGTCATAACAACATATAAATATTTCACCTGTTAGGGCGACCGGGGAGGAATCAGAGCATGAGAAAGATAATGATTATTGGAATAGTTTTATTATTTCTTGGAGTAAGTGGTGTTCCTGGGTATCGACTAGATTCAAATCCTCAACCATTGACTCGCGGTTGGCTCTATGTTGGCGGAAGTGGCCCTGGGAATTATACCACGATCCAAAGTGCGATAAATGCTGCAAACCCCGGTGATACCGTTTTTGTTTATAGTGGCCTTTACTTAGAGAATGTCCTGGTGGATAAACCTCTAGAAATCAGAGGTGAAGATCCACAGACAACTATCATCGATGGAGGCAGCAGTGGGGATGCTGTGAAAATAACATTAGATTCAGTGGATCTGCATACCTTTACGATCCGTCATGGGTACAATGGTATTGTCTTGGAAAATACACATGATTGTTCAATCACAGGTAACCAGATTTACCAAACGTCTAGCTTTGGTAGTGGTATCCTCCTTGAATCGTCGCATCACAACACGATTCTGAACAACACCATACGGGAGTGTTCAGGGATCTACCTAGAAACCTCAGACAATAACAGTATACAGTTGAATCATCATACCTTGAACAACTTTTATTCTCTGTTAATCTCAGCATCCCACGGAAATCGTATCGAACACAATACTTATGAAAATACTCGCTGGTCAGGGATTGGTCAGGTAATACTCATAAGCGGGGCAATGTACAATATTGTAAGGAATAATTGCCTCATCAACGACAGCTTTTTTGTATCTGATGCGGAGCAAAATCAGATACTCAATAATACGGTCAATGGAAAAGCACTCGTGTATCTCGAAAGATCCTCCGGGGATATCATTGACTACCCTGCAGGGCAGGTCATTCTTTTGTACAGCGAAAACGTCAAGGTACAAAATCAGACCGATATAGCGATCCATGTCCTTGGCTGTAAACACTGCTGGTTTGAAAACATAACATCACGGACGAACCTTTCAGCCGGCTTCTACATCTGGAATTCAACCGACATCACTATCACCAACTGTCGTATTTCCCAGTGTATTTATGGAATCGAGATATGGCATAGTTCTCAACTCACCATTCAAAACACCCGGTTTTGGAAAAATTCCTATGTGGCAATCTATATGCTCAATGGTTCAGATATCGACATTGCGCATAATTCCTTTGAAGAGAACGGAGGATTAGTACATCCCTCGCCTGGTGCAATCCGCATTGATTCTTCTACCCCCATCAGAGTCCAATGGAACAATTTTATTGGAAATCGTAAGGGTATCTACTTTAGCAACTGTCAAAGAAAAGCAATACTCTGGGATGCAAATTTCTGGGACAAACCCCGAGCGCTTCCTAAAGTAATTGTCGGGCGTACACTATTCAGGTTATATCAGGTTAATTTTGATTGGCATCCTGCACAAGAACCCTATGACATCTCTTGACTTTCGAACAAAAAATCATACTCGTTGGATGTCCAACCGTGTTAATGTTTTCCCTCGACTTTATTCTGTTTTTTGTTTACTTTTAGTGGTCTAAGTTGAACTTGAAGTTCGCATTTGGCGGACGGCGCTCAAATAGTTTTTTTCTCCTATCAAACACTGCTTTTTGTAAAATTGGACTCGAACCTGATGTTAAACTTAGCAGGTCTTTTTCAATATTTAAATGAATCTTAACTTGTTCATTCTTTGTCTTTTGATTATTTTATCTAAAACGAGTTAATGGTCGTTGTAACTGTGTTGAAATAGCTGAAGCATAAAATCCCTTTCAGTGTTTAAAAAATATTCGTAGGTAGAATAGCTGCTATCTCGTGGAAGATTATGGCGGCTATTATATAGACTACTAGAAATTTTGAGAGGTTCGCGCCTATTTTTAAAAGTGTATAATCAGCTTTTTTATCTGTAAAGTCCATGTAAAGTTTATAGATTTCATAAAGAATTATCACGAGAAATGGGGTAAGAAGAACCACAGCCCAGTGGACGTACAGAGCAACAAAATAAAACACAACTGAAAAGATCAACACAGCTTTGATTACTGTCTTGAGGCGTGTGCCAAGCCAACAGGCGGTGGTTCGTGTTCCAATTTTCCGGTCTATCTCCCGGTCAGCAATTTCAGCGATAAGACAACCTGCGAATGTTGGAAGAATTGTAGCTAGGCTAAATGCAATCGTTGCCATCAGCTCGCCATTGAACAAAAAGAAGCAGCTGAGTATCGGTAAAAGTGAGAACCCATAGGTGTTGGATAAAGTTCCGATGATTGGTCTGTTTTTCAGTCGAATTGGCCTGGTGTATATAATTCCAAGAGCATAGGTAAAAGCGCATATGATAGCAAATTCTAGGTTTCCGATGAGAAGCACCACGCAGGCAAGGGCGATGCTGGTGAGCACAAAATTCCATTTCAATTGACGCCAAGTAAATTCTTTTAGTAAATAGTTCGCCTTCATGATTCCACTGGATATCGCTAGTTTATCTTCTTCAACGTCAAAGAGATTGTTGTAACCGTTAACGGCTACTGAAAGCAGATAGAGAGCAAGAGCGCCAAGGAGGTATTGCACGTGGAAGAAATTAAACCTTGTAAAATATAATCCGACGATAGTATAAATAACAAGCAAAGGGAGGGCTGCGACACTCCTTTGAATCCTTAGAAATTTTGCAAAAGAACTCTTACTGCTAGATAATAACTCCATGTTTTTCAACGTTCTATCTCTCTTATCCCCCATGAGGAATCACTCCAGAATAACCCTAAAACAGTTGTTATTCGTCCTTTATTCTTGCTCATGACATGATAATCCATGTCATATATTAATATTATGCCTGGTAGTCCCACGTTGGTAAACCTACAAGCCATACCCCAACTCACGAACCACCGTCATCTATTTTTATCCAGCTTTTTTTAAATAGGTTTACATCCTAGGTTTAAACAATTCTTCTCCAAGGAGTGATGTAAATATGATATACCAGACTATTGGAAAAAAAATGAGTATCACTGAGGGAAGCGTACCAATTATTGGAATTAACATTATCGGCACAAGAGAATATCGTAAAAATGATTGAAGGCCAATTAGTTTTCTTATTTTACTTCTATCAAATATTTTCATCGTTAAAAATTTAAAACTGAATGCTAATAAAATAAAAGTAAGAACTGCTAATAAAATAATTTGCCAGAGGTAGTAGTCATACCCAAAAAACACAAAAGGTGTGAACAATAAAACAGCTGAAAACAATCGTATGCCAAATCCAAACGCCTTAAAAGTATTTGGAATAAAAAGAGAATTTCCTTCTACTTTTACTCCTGAAGAAAGCGCTATATTTTTAACATGCATTTTGTAATCATGGTCAGCATCTTTTATCCCACCCTCAACAGCATTCATATGTATTGCTTGATTAAAAGTGAGAATAAAAACTATCCATGTTATTATTGTTGGTTGACTAAAAGAAAGAGCACCAAATAAGAATACAAAAGACATTGATATTGAAACAAGAAAATCAGAGCCGATGATTTTTTTACCAAATAAATCGTAAACACTCCCCAGAATTCCCGCAAGGATAATACAGTTTATTGCAATGAATTTGTAAGTATCGATTGGTTTTTCAAAATAGAGTAGCGAAATAAAAAAGAAGGTCGATAATATGAGAAGGATCCCTATCATTAATGCTGATCTTTTTGATACTTCTCCGCTGACAAGTGGTTTTTTCTTTAAATCATCAACAAGATTATCAAGTTCAACATCGGCATAGTCGTTGAGTAAAAAACCAAAAACAGCTGAAAGAGATCCGACTAAAAAAACAATGCATAAATCCACTAAATCGGTGACACCGACCGTTAATGCTCCAATTAATGTAGTGGTTCCAAGTGCACCAATACCAGGGAGTCGAAGGAGTTTGGCATACGCAGCAATCTTTTTCATAGCGAGATGTTAAAATCTGACTCTTTTTGAGCTTTTCCCATTGAGATGCCTTCTCATTAATAAAATACTTCGAGAGGGATAAAAAAGTTATAAACAATGTCGTACCAACAGAAAAAAATTAAAAAAGAGGATTATATCTAAGGAAGTGTTCCCGAGTGTGATTGGTTAATACGTAGGGGAGACTGTTTCCGGTCATTCACAATATTTAAGAATATGTTTATTAAAGAACGGAATTTTATTTTTTTATTATCCACCAATCCGGTTTATTAACATGTACTTCCAGATTGTTTTTATCTGCAAACTCGTATACCGCTCGCTGTACGTTTATCCCGTGTGAATTTCCATCTATATCATGTCCCCCGATGATGCCACCTATTTTAACTTTAGGATAGTATAACTCTATGTCTTTTTTCACATAATCATACGCATGATTGCCATCAATGTAAACCATATCTAGATTATTGGGGACAAAATCAACTGCATCCTCCGAGGTCATCTGCAAGGGAACGACACGGTCTGCATATCGATTAAGTACTTTCAATGCCGGTTTGAAGGATGTTGGCAGAAACGTGGAAACTTTTTTTTCGTTTTCATACTCTTGGTATTTTTCATAAGGGTCTATAAGAAACATTTTTTCTACATCAAGTTTTTTGAACATCCTGCGAGCGTTTGTTCCGAAGAATACGCCGATTTCAGCGATACAAAGTGGATGCGGGTAATTCTTAGCAGCAAATGCAATCATGGGGCGACGTGCATCATATTTCACAAAACCATATGTTTTGTATGAGGCTATTGCAATAATCCCCAATCCAACGACATACAACCAATTCATAACGGGTCATCAGCAAATAGGTAAAATAACTTTCCAAGCTTAATTTGTAGCAAAACAAGATTTTCCAATGATCATAAACAAAAAACAATGAGTCGTAAAACCATGTAAATGCTTCTGTTTGTAAAGACATGTTTTTTATAGGAGAACAGTGTTATTAAATTGTAGAATGGGGGAAAGCAATGAAAAAAAATCCTATTGTTAGGGAATGTTTGGTGGTTGGAATCATTCTATTGTTCGTTGGAGCCAGTATCATTCCAACAACTGCACAAAATACTCAGAAGCCATTTCTACCAACAAGAGATGATTGGCTGTATGTTGGTGGTTCTGGTCCTGGGAACTATACTAAGATCCGAGATGCTGTTGATAATGCATCATATAATGATACTATCTTTGTTTACAACGGTACTTATACTGAAAATTTATTCATCAACATTACAATTAATCTTATTGGTCAAGATAAAAATATAACGATTATTGATGGTGACGCAAAACATGATGTTATATACATTGGGTTTCCAGCAGATAATGTGAAAATAACAGGTTTTACTATACAAAATAGCGGGAACGTATCTGAAGGAGTGATGTTAGTTGATGCAGGGATTGAAATCCATTCCGATTATAATACGATTCAAAATAATATAATTACGCAACATCCTCTATACGGAATATATCTCTGGGGCTCAAAGAAAAATAACATTTCGTATAATTCATTTACAAGATGCGAAAATGCAGGAATTGAATTTCTTGCAGGCCCAAATAATATTATTACTCATAATGTATTTTCCAATAACTATCTTGGGATAGAAGCTACGGGTAGTGTAAACAGCAAAGAAAATATTCTTTCCTATAACACTTTTATTGGAAATTCAAAAGGACTATCGATGTATGATTCAGGTAACCGGATTTTTTGTAATAATTTCATAAATAATATTGACTTTCATGCGATGTCTCATTTTAATTTCTGGCGGATGAAACCATCAAGAAATATTTGGAGGAGTAATTATTGGGATGATTGGATAGGCTTTGGTCCAAAATGGATTGGTGGGCTGTTAGGTTTTAATTTCGACTGGAATCCAGTAAAAGAACCATATTCTTACCAAAATATCACTCATTTAAGCTCTCCGGGTGATCCTGATGGTATTGTAACAAAATGGGCAGTAATAATCGCATGCAGTGGTGGTGTGACCTACGAACGACATCAACGCCGTGATCGAAATGATGTAAGAGAGTTAAAACAAATATTAAATAAAAATGGTTGGGATGAGAATCATATTTTCTCATTGATGGAGGCGGAGGCAACAAAGGAAGCGATACTCGATGATTCTTTTCAATGGTTACAGGAGAATGGAGAAGACGAAGATGACCTCATATTTTTCTCTTTTTCCGGTCATGGATACTATCATACCACCGATCAACCTCCATTAGATGAGCCTGACGGAAGAGATGAAATAATAAATCCTTGGGATCCAGATTTTTCTGGATGGAATCCAGATTTAGTTATTGTAGATGATATCCTATCAGAGAAATTCAATACATTAAAATCAAAAAATATCGTCATCGTTATTCATAGCTGTCATGCTGGCGGATGGATAGATGGCGAGAGTGATCTATGTCAATCTGGTCGTGTGGTTTTAGTCTCCTGTGGTGTTGATGAAGCATCATGCATGATGATTTTTCCGATACATTGGTTGTTCCCCTATTATGTTATCCAAGGTTTAAAAGGCCGTGCAGATGATAACAACGATAAAAGTATTACAGCAGAAGAGTTACTACGATATACAATTAATCCTGTTCAATTTCGGTCTAAGATTTATTATTGGATGTTGACTGGTGTAGCAAATGTTCAACACCCTGAGCTTTATGATGGATGGCCAAATAATCAAGATAACAAAGAAGAATTGAAAATATTGGATTCCTTAGAACTAGGTAAAAATGAATGATGATATTTGAAGAGACAATACTGTTAAGTCAATACTGCCACAAACACCATCGTTTTGTCTTTTTTTTTCGTTGATTCGTACAAAAACCTTCATTTCGAAGGATATATTTTTAATGAAGAAATAGGTACAAGCCTACAGAGCGGAGGTAAAAGGTATTATGAATGAAGAAGACCTCAGAACGATAGTAATCCGTGATCTTCACGCAAAAGGAATTAATGTGATAAATTTTAAAGGTGGTACCTTCGACTTAATGGTCGAAGGCAGTCACTCGATTATACTTGAATTGAAAATGATAATTGGTGGTGGAAAGAGAGGCTTTATAGAAACAGAGGAAGGAAACAAGAAAGGATTTTCCTTTACTGAAGACCAAACTCGTGAAATCTTAAAGACGATGTTTCCAATCTATATTCTTGCCAATGATGGACACGACTATTACCTGTTTGACCCAAAATGGGTCAAATTTCAAGTTGAAGAATTGAAGAGACATGATAAGGCAATAATATATGAATCTCGGTGGAATGATAATGAGTGGAATGTTATTTTACCAATAACATACGACGTCGCAATCAACAATATAGTAAAAATTGTAAGTCGCAGGTAAAACATTCGTTAAAACCGTGTTAAAGCTTGTCAGATAAAAAGTTACGATAAACAAACACATGATTCTTTATTCATTATCAGGATTGTCGTAGTGTCTACCAAAGTCATATTTTTGTTTGCGTGTTTTATAATCAATCTTCGCTTTAGGATCATCAAATTCGTTGCCACAGTCGTGACATCTATATTTTGGTGTCTTTCTTTTCCTAATTGTAATCTTTATACCTTCACATTTTGGACAGACTGCGATAAAATCCTTAGCTATCTGACGAAATGTATTATGAGATTGTCCAACACGTTCATCTTTTTCTTTTATCAAAAGTTAATCTCCGATTTTGGTATTTTTAGCATCCTTATAAAGAAATCTGTATTCGACGGTATCGGTAATATAAACCTATTGACGAAAACATGATATTTCTACGGATATGTTTTTTTAGAAAGAACAGAACGAACACAATTATAGAATTTTTATAACTTAAGAAAAAAGGAAAAAGAAAGATTTGTTTTTTAGTCTTTCTCGTTTTTTCGTTGTAGTTTGTTTTTGCGAAGTTTCTGGTTCTTTCGATATTCATCAGTCGCCATGTTTCTAACACCTCCTCAAACAACCCTTGTCTGAAGCATGCAAGCTAAAAAAAATAAAAACCCCAAAGGATTCGTTGCCGAAAAAAACAACTCGGTCGAAATTTTTATTCTTTCTTCTTATCATGATCGAGAGGTGTTGTGTCTCTTAAATACTTATTCCTCACCTGGGGCGAAGGCTTTACTGGTGAATTGATGGAATGATGTTGAGATGGAAAGGTTTCTTCCAAGGATATGTTTTTTATAAGAGAACAGTGTTGTAAAATTGTAGATAGGGGGGGAAAAATGAAAAGAAATCCATTAATCGGAATAAGTATCATTGCTATGGTTTTTCTTGTTCTTGGTTCGTTGAGTAATATGGTTGGGTATCAAATAGTTCAAGATAGAGGCCTTAAAAGGATTATTTTATATGCTTGGGTTGGAAAAGAATTGACATGGTTTTGACTTAAATTGTTTTCAAAAAAAAAAGAAATAAAGGAGGCTCGGAGGAATTGTGTTTTTCGTCCTATGTTTTTATATTGATAAAGAACAGCAAAATAGTCGCGTTCCGATCCTGAGCATCTGAGCTTCCCTCACAGGAAACAGTAACAGTGATTACCGTCTTGCCGAACCCGATGATCAGATCTGAGCTAACTGTTCTTTCCTCACCAGCGGGAATACCAATAATCATGCCGCCAGCTTCCTTTCCGATAAACGCGCCACCAACAAGGGTCATGCTCCATTGTACATGGTCTGCATCGACAAACCCGGTGTTTTTAATCGTGGCTTTTATCCTAAACAAGCCTCCAGTGATGTCTTCTATGTGAAGCTGTGATGTCGAATAAACCGTCAGGATATGTGCTACGGACCAGCCGCTTTCCCCGCCTCCCACGTCTTTTGCCTTTGCTTTTATTTCATAGGTTCCTGCTTCATCCCATTGGTGCTGTGCACTTCCGGGCATACCGGAGTCAAACGGTCCGACCCAATCGCTGGTTGTTCCATCGCCCCAGTCAAATAGGTAGGAAACCTGTTCTTCTTCAGGATCAGTTGTTGTTGCAGTAAAGGTGTATTGCATATTTATTACTCCGGTATCTGGTCCATTTGGTGCTGATGGAGTCTCTGGTGGATTATTATAGGGTTTTATTCGGAGCGCTGGATCTCCAAAGAGATTTGTCTCATAATACACCCAGCGGATTCCATTTTCATTAATATGCCAAATATGATCCTCTTTTGAATAGTGATTTGCTTGACCTAAGGCATGGAGGTTTTCTGTAAATAACGCAGTAAAAAATGATTCATCTAACACTTGTGAAGGCGACACCAGTGTGTTTTCACTACCAAGTCCATATCGGGCGTTCATAATAACGGCAAAAGCACCATGTGGGGTTTCTACCGTGAAATACTCTGCTGCGCAGTCACCACCGTTATTGTCAAAAGAACCTGCAAGACATGTTTGTGAATAGAGAAAAAAATAATTATCATTTGTCAATGAAGCAATATCAGTTACCCCCATCTTCAACGCATATTGAACATTCCCATGACCAAGATGATTTATCAGATGCGGCGTCTCCGTGTTCAATATACTCATTAGTTCATATTTACTCCATGTTCCATCTCGATCATACAATGTATCAACAACAAAGCTTTCAGGAATCAGAGGAATAATTAAATCTTTATAGTTACCACCATATTCTGATACACCAGGGAAGCCAAGATATTCGCCAACCATCAGTGCTGTGAATATGTAGGGATCTGTTGAGGCATCGTACCCAAGGGTTTTCATCACAAAATTTGATACCTCATCTTCTGCATCCACACAAGCCCGTCCGACATACACCTCGGACAAGAGATCCGCCTCATCTTCATCGTTGTATCCGTTCTGGGTCGCGTTTTCACCCCAATGATCATCCCCATCACGGTTAAAGTTACCATCCAGACAGGCGTAATACACATCAGAGGGAATATCTTCCTCTATCAAATCTTTTGATCCTAATGGCAGTCCATCTTCTACGGCAAATAACTTTCGCAGAGGTACAATATTATCACTAGTGGTATAATCTGCATCACCACCAAGGAGCACATACTCTGTCCCCAATTCAGTATAGGCATAACGAATGAAATTACGGATTTTCGCTGATGTGTCATTATATTTAGCGGTAGTTCCCTGTATCTCTCCATAATAAAAGGGGTTACTTGGGTTATTATCGCCCCAGGAACCATCTACCCAATAATCAGTATTTGCTACGATATCTTCGACAGTGAAAATATCTGCAGTCATCCCTTGATTTTGTTTCGCGGCTACTAAATCTTGGAAGGTATACTCCCCCATCGCATCTCTTAACGCCTCATTGGTGATAATTACATATTCTACTAAATCCAAGGGTGTTGAGCACGGTGCTTCATCATATGTTATAAGCATTTGTGGATTTATTATTTCTTTTTGGACTAATTCTTTATCTTGATGCATATTTCGTACACTTTTTATTTCTGGGTTCGGTTGGGTTTTCACCTGTAATGTCATATGGTCATACCAAAAAATTTCACCAGAATCATCTTTGTACTGAACCGGATGAAGATTCACAAACAATATCGCATATCCTCTCAGTACATAGGTTCCAACAAGAGTAAACAACTGATTAGAAACAACAATGTCATCTTTAAAACCATCATCGATGATCTCGTGAGATGCAAGTGGAATGATTTTTTGGCCTTTCTCCACATTAAAATCACTACCCATCGATATACTATTTTTCACTACTGCCGTTATAGTATCAACCATTCTTCCGTAAGGTAACAGTACTTTCAACGGTTTCAGAGGCAAGCGGGCTGAATCTACATCACAAGAATTCGGAAGAAGTCCCATTGTAATCCTGTCATAAAATTCATCCTCTATTTTCACCTGCTCAAGAGTAGGTAACGGAAAATCACACTCTACTACAATAGTATCATACATATTACCTTTAACAGTAAGATCCGTCGTAGTTGATATCATCCCAGAACCTACTATTAACGTCGATAGTATCGCTAAAAAAATCTTTTTTTTGTTTCCCATAAAATGTACCTCGTAAATAAATAATTAGCAACTCATATTTATAATTACGTATACATCAATTGCTTATGTATCAATAAAATATTCTAAAATATCCCTTTTTTTACGCATAACAGGAGTTCAAAAATGATCCCTGCATAATCATCTGCCAATCATATTTTATAATGAACATGCGCATTCTGTTACTTATGGGATGTGGAATTGGATGCACAAAAATACACGTAGGACAAATGCTCCTTATATCTTGGAAGAATTATACCCTGGGTTCGTTCAGCGACCAGATGAAATCAAACATTTAGTAGTAGATGCTGTTACGCAATATAATAGGATGTCGCAACTATCAGAGTATTTTGAAGGAGAAAAGATTAATGAACGTTTGATTGACGAGGCAGACGAGGAAGCGGCTAAGGTGTTTTTGGATGGGATATTCGATATCATGGAAAGAAAGAACCGGTAAAACAATTATCTGTAAATGCTTGATAGATAGTTTTATGAATGATGCCTTCTTATAAAACAATGGATAATATGAAGCGTTACAGAAAATATCAAGTGGGGATTCTTTTCATTAGCCTATCATTTCTTGGAACGTGCTGTGTCCCGCTCTCATCACCTCAAATGTTTCAAGAGGTTTATAAAAATGCATATTCCCCGGTAATTACCGGACAAATCTTATTTGCACCAATGTACTCTTTTAAAACGTATTTGATTGATTATACCGGTGCTGTGAACCATACGTGGGACAGTGTTTTTTTCCCTGGTGAAGCCGTGTATTGGTTAGGAGATGGTTCCATTCTTCGTACGATTAAAACCAAAGAATTTGGTCTTGGTGGTTCAGGTGGTGGAATTCAAAAGGTACTCTGGGATGGTACCATCGCCTGGGATTTTCGTTATGACACCAATGGAGATCTCAGCCACCATGATATCAAGGTGTTACCAAATGGGAATACCCTGATGATTTCCTGGGAGACAAGATCAAGTGAAGATGCTATAGAATCAGGCAGAGATCCAACGACAATTGTTGGTGATACTATTATGCCGTCGCATATCGTCGAGGTTCATCAGACCGGTCCGACAAGTGGAAGCATCGTCTGGGAATGGCATGTCTGGGATCATCTCATCCAGGATTATGATTCTTCCAAAGAAAATTATGGCGTGGTGGATCAACACCCGGAGTTGATTGATGTCAACTATGGAGGTGATTTGATCAAATCAGATTGGCTTCATTCTAACTCAATTGATTATAACGAAGATTTTGATCAGATTCTTCTCAGTATCCGTAATTTCAATGAAATATGGGTCATTGACCATAGCACTACCACCGAGGAAGCCGCAGGGCATACCGGTGGGAACAGTGGAAATGGTGGTGATTTGCTCTACCGCTGGGGAAACCCAGTAACATATCGACGAGGTACATCAGCCGACCAACAACTCTTCAGTCAGCATGATGCAACATGGATCGATGAGGGTTGTCCTGGTGCGGGAAACATTCTTGTTTTTAATAATGGTGTGGATCGCCCAGAAGGTGCCTACTCATCAGTCGACGAAATCGTTCCCCCTGTTGATGAACAGGGAATCTATTCTATTGATCATGACTCTGCGTATGGACCAGAAAACCTACAATGGAGCTATATAGGTAATCCACCGTCCGATTTCTATGCGAATGGAATTTCCGGTGCCGAACGTCTGAAGAATGGGGACACCCTGATATGCAATGGAGTGGAAGGGAGGTTCTTTGAAGTCACACCTGCTGGAACAACAGTGTGGCAGTACGTGAACTCATACCCAGGTCCGTTCTCAAATCACGTATTCAAAATCGACTATTTACCACCTGAGGAACCATCCGAGGGGGAGCCGAATCTGGATTGCAACGGCAGTCTCTCCTGGTCCTCTATACAACCGGGCCAAACCGTACAGGGAACATTCCAGATAGAAAATATCGGGGAAGCTGGTTCATTGCTGAACTGGGAAATCAATACCTCATCAATTTCCTGGGGAACCTGGTCGTTCATCCCGCAGTATGGAAATGATCTTATCCCTGGGATGGG
>Ga0209287_10000267_pt1 | contig 34659 bp, 22 predicted proteins | sample PPLLak3cmMay2015_2_FD_187255 | JGI IMG/M metagenome (GOLD analysis project Ga0209287, IMG submission 187255) | Freshwater sediment microbial communities from Prairie Pothole Lake near Jamestown, North Dakota, USA - PPLs Lake P8 Core (1) Depth... | ecosystem: Environmental > Aquatic > Freshwater... | reverse complement strand
GGTATAACTGCTGTCAGGCGTTATGGTCTGCGGTTTTATGAAAACCCCCGGCAGCATCTCCCGAAATATTTCATTCTGCCGACGCATTGCCTCTATGTCATACTTGAGATCCTGAAGCCTGTCCGTTGCAGTCTCGCCGTCAATGATGCCGTTTGTACTCAGGTACCAGATATCATAAAGGGTGGAATAAATAAATTTCTTCTCATTATCATTGTAGCCCTTCTCAAGATCGACAATAAAGTCATCAAGCGATTGTACATTGATTCTTTCTGAAGTCAGATCTTCTCCATTCCCTTCAAATATCATTGATATATCTTCATCGCTTATACTGATAGGCCCTTCTCCATCATTTTCAACAACCAGTATGAACATAGCTTTGTCTTTTGCAAAATCAAGCACCGAATAGGGAGATAATGAAACGAAATGTTTCTTCTGTGACACAATAGTCCCGTCGTAGCCTGTCTTCTGATCTGAGGATGCCACACTCGTCATTTTCGCAGTTGGGGATGTAGCGCAGCTCTGAAGAAATAAAATTGCCGGCATCAGTATTAGTAACAGTTTAAGCTTCATATTCAAATCTCCCCATCCAGCTTATTCCCTTGCCCCGATACTCTCAAGTATCCCGGCATTGTCTTTTCTCCCCATAAGTTTTGCTGCCTTTAGCGCTGTGTATTCGACATTATCAACGATCGCCTTGATATTCACATCAGAGCCCCATTCACAAAGAAGTTTGACGATCTCAGTATGGGCGTTCTGCGATGCCAGCATAAGGGCCGTTGTGCCGTTGGCTGCCCTTAAGTCCAGTTCAGCTCCTTTTTCTATAAGCATCTTGACTACATCCGTATGCCCGTTCTGTGATGCCATCCAGAGAGGCGATATGCTGTCGGTGGTCCTCTGTGCATTTACCTCGGCGCTGTTTTCGATAAGTAATCTCACTACATCCGCATGACCTTCCTGCGAAGCTATCCAAAGAGCGGTCATACCGTCGGTGGCCTTTAGATTCACCTTGGCGCCCTTTTCGATAAGCAGCCTTACCATATCCTCCCTGCCTTTCTCCGACGCCCACATCAGGACGGTTGCGCCGTTGGCCTTGCTCTTTACATTCACGTCAGAGCCCTTTTCAATAAGCAGCCCGGCGATATCAGTATGGCCTTTAAAGGATGCCTTCCAAAGGGCTGTTGTGCCGTCGTTGGTCTTTGCGTTAACCCTGGCGCCCCTCTCGATCAGAAGTTTAACGATATCTGTTTTACCCTTCTCCGATGCCAGCATAAGGGCAGTTGTGCCGTCAGCTGCCTTAACATTCACGTCAGCGCCCTTTCGAATAAGGAGTTCGACAATTTCTGTATAGCCTTTGTCCAGCGCCAGCATGAGGGCGGTTATGCCGTAGGCGTTCTTTTGATTCACCCTCGCTCCCTTTCCGATAAGCAGTTCAACAAGTGCCCTGTCGCCTTTGTCCACGGCCATCATAAGGGCCGTTTTGCCCAGGTCCTCATCTTCTGCGTTCACCTTTGCGCCATTTTCAATCAGAAGTCTGGCTATATCAGTATAGCCATTATTCAATGCCACCCAGAATGCCGTTGTGCCGTCTTCGGTCATAAAATTTATCCATGCGCCGTTTTCGATCAGGATTTTGACTACATCGGCATGGCCCTTCTGTGCTGCCGCCCAGAGGGCCGGGGTGCGGTCCAGGGGGTTGGAAACGTTGACCTTGGATGAATTTACATCAGCGCCGTTTTCAATAAGGAGCCTGACCACATCACTGTGGCCGTTCTGCGCAGCCATCCAGATGGCGGGAGTGAAGTCTGCTGCCTCGGCATTCGCCTTGGCGCCGTTTTCGATCAGGATTTTGACGACATCGGCATGGCCGTTCTCAGATGCCGCCCAGAGGGCCGGTGTCCCGCTGATGGTCTTTGCATTCACCTTGGCGCCGTTTTCAATCAGGAGTCTGACAACATCAGCATGGCCATTCTGAGCGGCTGCCCAGAGGGCTGTTCCGCCGTCGTCTTCCTTTACAATGGTATCCCAGGCGCTTTCTTCGATAAGCTGTCTGAGATCCGTTCTCAGGTCCTGATCCTGAACGGGAATCTCATCAAAGAGTTTCAGGCATTTCAGTATGGTTATATTGTCGGCGGCATTCTTTTCCTTGTTCTCATCCAAGTTTTTTTTCTCAGATGCCCAGATCAGGGCATTTGCGCCTTTACCGGTCTTTAAATTCACCTCAGTCCCTTTTCGGAGAAGGAGTCTGACTACATCCGGATGGCCGTTCTGCGCCGCTATCCAGAGAGCGGTTGCGCCCCTGGCGGTCTTCACATTCATATCGGCTCCATTTTCGATAAGCAGGTTAACGACATCCGCATGGCCGTTCTGGGCCGCCCACATCAGGGCCGTTGCCCCGTCGGTAGTGCTTTTTGCGTTTATGTCTGCACCCTTTTCAATAAGAAGCTTCACGATGTCCGCATGGCCGTTCTGAGCCGCTATCCAGAGGGCTGTTCCGCCGTTGGTGGTATACCTTACATTCACATCAGCTCCCTTTTCAGCAAGGAGTCCTGCAAGGTCCGCATGGCCGTTCTGCGCCGCCCACATCAGGGCCGTTGCACCGTCCGTGGTCCTCTGTACATTCACATCAGCGCCATTTTCAACAAGGAGTTTCACGATCTCTGCATGGCCGTTCTGGGCTGCCATCCAAAGGGCCGTTACGCCGTTGGCGGCATCCCTGAAGTTAACCTCTGCACCATTTTCGAGAAGGATTTTAACAGTATCGGCGTAACCATACTGGGATGCAGTCCAGAGGGCCGTCAGGCCGCCGGCATTATTTAGCGCATTTACCTCTGCACCATTTTCGAGAAGGAGTCTGACGATCGAGCTGTTGCCGTTATCCGATGCCCACATCAGGGCCGTTGCCCCGTCCTTATCCCTTTTCAGATTCACATCAGCTCCATTTTTGATAAGAAGATCAGCAACTTCCGTGTGGCCGTTATTCGATGCCCACATCAGGGCCGTTGCCCCGGAATTGTTAATGCCTTTTGCATTGATGTCGGCTCCCTCAGTCAGGGCGGTATTCACGCCCGCAAGGCTGCCCTTTGCTGCGGCTTGAATCAGTTCGGCGTTCCTGTCCGACACATCCGCCTCTGCAATCCCGGAGAGCATCAGAGAAATACATGCTGCGAAAAACAATAATCGTTTCATTGGTTTAAACTTCGGTTAAAGGTAAACTTATGTTCCTCTCCTCCGACCGATACCACGACCTTAAAATTTCCTTCTACTTCTTTATTCATGGCCCTGGTATCGCAAACCACTATCCCGCTGAAACTGTTGCCGGCCATTATGGATTGGGGTTTCATGACGACCTCTTCCAGCGCCTGCCGGAGCAGCTCATTGTTAGCACGCATAATTTCCATGTCGTAGTTCAGATCCTCAATCATTGTCTCAGCGCTGTCATCATCAGAGGATGATGAGCTGCTGGAGCTGGTGGAAGAAGAAGAAGAAGAGGATGATGAGCTGCTGGAGCTGGAGGATGACGAACTGCTGGACATCATTAACTGTAATTCGAGCTTGGATTTGATATCATAAAGCTTGGAATAAAGATGTTTCTTTTCCTTGGCGCTGTATTCTTTGCTTAGATCGCTCATAAAGTCTTCAAGCGACTGGATGTTGATTTTTTTCGAGGCCCAGTCTGCGCTGTTTCCCTCGAATACAATGGACAGATTGTCCCGGCTTATATTGACAGGCTCCTCCTCGCCGTTCTGAACTACCAGCATGAACATTGTTTTTTCCTTTGCGACATCGAGCTGATTGTAGGGGGACAAAGAAACAAAATGCTTCTTCTGTGACACAATAGTCCCGTCGTAGCCTACCTTCTGGTCAGAGGAAGAAACAGCCGCCATCTTAATGGACGGAGCGCAGCTCTGAAGAAATGCGATTGCCCCTATAAATATTAACGATAATTTAAGCTTCATTATGAAAACTCCCGATTTATTATATGCCATTTATTGTTTTGCAGTTTTATTGCCGACACTGTTTCAAGCTGATCGCTGACTGCTGAGCGCCTTTCGGCCCTGAGCTCAAGGCCGATGGGCTGACCGCTTTTCTATTCTTTTGCTCCGATACTCTCAAGTATCCCGACATTGTCTTTCCGCCCCATTCTTTTTGCTAATGTCAGCGGTGAATACTCGACATTATCAATAGTAGCCTTTATGTTCGCGTCAGAACCCCACTCACAAAGGAGTTTGACGATCTCCGTATGGGCGTTCTGGGATGCAAGCATTAAGGCCGTCGTGCCGTTTTTTGCCTTCAGGTCCAGCTCGGCGCCGTTTTCAATAAGCAGTTTGACCACATCCGTATGGCCGTTCTGGGATGTTATCCAAAGGGCCGGAACCCCGTCAGTGGTCCTTTGCACATTCACCTCAGCGCTGTTTTCGACAAGGAGTCTCACGACATCCCTGTGGCCTTCCTGGGAAGCTATCCAGAGGGCCGACATGCCGTCAGCGGTCTTTAAATTAACCCTGGCGCCCTTTTCCAAAAGCAGCCTTACTGTATCAAGGTTTCCTCTCTCCGATGCGCACATTAAGATTGTCGCGCCGTCGGCCTTGCTCTTTATGTTCACATCGGCGCCCTTTTCAATAAGGAGCCTTGCTACATCCGTATGGCCTCTGGAGGCTGCCATCCAGAGCGCTGTTGTGCCGTCATCCGTCTTTGTATTTACCCTGGCTCCCCTTTCGAGAAGAAGCCGTACAATATCTATATTGCCTTTCTGGGATGCCAGCATGAGGGCCGTTGTGCCGTCAGTCGCCTTTTCATTCACATCAGCGCCGTTTATTACAAGAAGTTTTACAACCTCCGTAAAGCTTTTATCCAGTGCAAGCATCAGGGCCGTTGTGCCGTAGGTGCTCGTTGCATTTACCCTGGCGCCTCTTTCCAGAAGGAGTTTAACTATCTCTGCATTGCCCTTCTCTGCTGCCAGCATAAGGGCCGTTGTGCCGAGGACGGTCTTCTCTGCGTTGACGTTGGCGCCCTTTTCCGCAAGGAGTCTGACGATATCCATATGATCGTTCTTTGCCGCTGTCCAGAGGGCGGTTGTGCCGTCGCCGGCCATGAAATCGACCCAGGCCCCCTTCTCCATAAGCAGTTCAACGACAGGCATGTGTCCGTTCTCCGACGCCTTCCAAAGGGCCGATGTGCGGTCGCCCGCTTTAAACACGTTCACACCGGCGCCATTATCGATCAGGAGCCTAACGACATCATTATGACCGTTCTGCGCTGCCGCCCAGAGTGCTGTTGTGCCGTTGTTGGTCTCTCCATTCACATTAGAGCCTTTTTCAATGAGCAGCCTGACAACATCCCCGTGGCCGTGCTCCGATGCCGTATAGATGGCGGTTGTTCCGCCGCTTGTCTTTGAATTAACCTTGGCGCCGTATTCTATAAGGAGCCTTACAACCTCGATGTGACCGTTCTGGGCCGCTATCCAGAGGGCCGACCCGCCTTCGGCGGTCTTTGCGCTCACATCAGCGGTCTCTTCAATGTTCTCTTCAAGGGAAGCCAGTTCCTCCTCCAGGTTGTCGGAGTAATATTCCTCCCCTATGAGGTCATCAAGGAGTTTTTCAATCTCATCATAGATTTTAAGGAGTTGAAAGGTCGTTATATTGCCGGCGGTCTTTTTTACGCCTTTGTCATCGCCTTCAGACTTCTCCGATGCCCACCTCAAGGAGGTTGCACCTCTTGAGGTCTTTACATTGACCTCTGTGCCCTTTTCGAGAAGCAGCTTTACGACCTCCGCATGGCCGTTCTGAGCAGCAATCCATAGGGCGGTAGCCCCGTTGGCGATATTCTGCACCTTCACATCCGCATCATTTTCGAGAAGGAGCCTCACGACATCCCCTTGGCCGTTCTGCGCCGCCCACATCAGGGCTGTTGCGCCGTCGGTAGTGCTCCTTACATTTATGTCGGCGCCCTTTTCGATAAGCAGCTTCACTACCTCCGCATGGCCGTTCTGCGCCGCTATCCAGAGGGCGGTTCCGCCGTTTGTAGTATACTTCACATTCACGTCAGCGCCCTTTTCAATAAGAAACCTTGCGATATCGGCATTGCCGTTCTGCGCCGCCCACATCAGGGCCGTTGCCCCGTCGGATGGCCTCTGCACATTCACATCAGCCCGCTTTTCAAGAAGGAGCCTGACGATGTCGGTGTGGCCGTTCTGCGACGCCAGCCAGAGGGCCGTCACCCCGTTAGACGCACTCTGCACACTTACATCAGCGCCTTTTGCTATAAGAAGCCCGGCAATCTCCCTGTTCCCGCTGGTTGACGCCAGCATAAGGGCCGTCGCGCCGTCAGTTGTCTTTGCGTTTACCTCAGCGCCACTTTTAAGCAGGAGTCTGACAATCTCGTCATGCCCGTTATCCGATGCCCACATAAGCGCCGTTGCCCCATCCGGGTCCCTCTGCACGTTAACGTCAGCTCCCTTTTCAATGAGAAGCTCGGCGACCGACATGTGGCCGTTATTCGCTGCCCACATCAGGGCCGTTGCGCCGGAATTGTTGATGCCTTTTGCGTTTATCTCAGCGCTACCAGCCAGTGCGGCCTCCACGCCGGTAAGGCTGCCCTGGCCTGCTGCCTGAATCAACTCGGCAATCCGGTCTGATAAATCCGCCCGGGCAATGCCGGAAAACATCAGAGAGATAAATGCTGCAAGAAATAAGGCCCGGGGCACAAGGCGCAAGGTGCAAGGCAAGATCATGTGTCGTTTATTCTTGCCTTGCAACGCTGATAAATGGCTTGGAAATAAAGCGGTGCGATTGAGGAATGTCATTTTATTTTTGTCCTTCACTATCATTATTTACCGGGCAGGTTGAACAATGCATGTTTGATGCCCGTGCCTTTTATATTTTCAATATCCATGGAAATTTACTGATAGAGTTGGCGCTCAGTTCCTTGCAACCTGCGCGATCCCTACCGCGATCTGCCCGGGCATAGTTCGATCAGTGGTCGTACCGTCACCATGCTGGCCAAGATAATTGGAGCCCATGGCCCACAGGGTGCCGTCCGTCTTCACAAACAGGCTGTGGGAACCGCCTGCGGCTATCTGCGTAACCCCGGCAGCAACCTGCACCGGGCTGCTTCGTATATCAGTTGTGCCATCCCCCAGCTGGTTAACATAATTGGCCCCCATGGCCCACAGGGTGCCGTCCGTCTTTACAAACAGGCTGTGGTCACAGCCTGCGGCGATCTGTACAACCCCTGAAGCGACCTGAACCGGTATACCGCTGGCATTGGCCGTTCCGTCGCCCAGCTGACCGTATTTATTATAACCCATGCTCCACAGGGTGCCGTCCGTCTTCAGGAACAGGCTGTATGAACCGCCTGCCGCGACCTGCACAACCCCGGAAGCGACCTGAACCGGTGTGCCGCGGGTGTTGATCGTTCCGTCGCCCAGCTGGCCGTCATTGTTATACCCCATTGCCCACAGGGTGCCGTCCGTCTTTACAAACAGGCTATGGGCGCTGCCTGCGGCAGCCTGAGCAACCCCGGAAGCGACCTGAACCGGCGTACTGCGGCTGGTGGTCGTTCCGTCGCCCAGCTGGCCGTCATTATTATTGCCCATGGCCCACAGGGTGCCGTCCGTCTTCACAAACAGGGTGTGGAAAACGCCGGCCGCGGCCTGCGCAACGCCTTCTGCAATCTGAACCGGAGTATTGCTGTTGGCAGCCGTGCCGTCGCCCAGCTGGCCGTCCCTGTTCCAGCCCATAGCCCACAGGGTGCCGTCCTTCTTCACGAACATGCTGTGTACGCTGCCGGCTGCAACCTGCGCAACCCCGGAGGCGATCTGACCCGGTGTACTGCGCGAATTGGTCGTACCGTCGCCCAGCTGGCCGTCATTATTATAGCCCATGGTGCACAGCGTGCCGTCCCTTTTTATGAACATGCTGTGATAAAGACCGGCTGCGATCCCGCTGGTTACGGCCTTCGGCGAATAGCCCCCGGCGGCCGCTTCAAGTCCCGGCTGCCCGCCGGAAATACTTTCCGCTGCGTATGCCGTTGATGATGTGAGCAGCATTATAATACAAGGCGCGATAAACAAAAAGATAAGACACCTGAGTCCTAAAGACCTTACCGGAATAAGAATTTTCATTGCCTCTCCATTCTTCAAGTTTTCTTCATCCTAATTAAATTGCTGTTAAATATTTTAGAGTTTGCAAATCCATGGATTATTACTGCGTTGTTTGTCTTTGATAGATTTTGATCTGATAACGTATAGGGTCACTTATGGTTACAAATAAATAACATAAGAAAATACTATTTATGCAGTGAAACAGATTTTCAGGATCCAGGCAAAGTGATATGAGTTAATGACCTGGAGATTTATGCAGCCTGCCTAACATTTTGCCTCGGCTTACACATGTTGATTCAATTGATCTATTATATTGCACAAAAATTAGCTTTTTTATATAATTAGTCAAATGTCTTTTAATAGATATTCAACCTTTTTTCAGGGAGGTCCGGCCATGGGGAATGCCAAGATAGATAAGCTCACGACCCTTATGGTGATTGAGGGCTGCGCCGGTTTAGCCGTGATCCTGTTTTTATTGGCCGTGATTTTTATCGTGTTATACTCCCGGCCGGCTTACTTTTGAGAATATGCAGGTCTCTGCCTTCTGTCATGCAGCAAAGGAGCGCCGGAAACTTTAATCACCCGCATTTCCGAGCTATACTTATTCCTTTCAAAAAAATAATGCTGCTATATCATATTAAAATCTGGATGTTAGAATATGGTGAATGAGTTAACCATACGGAAGGCCGCCCCTGATGACATGGATGCCATCGTGAATCTATGGCAGGAGCTTATGGACTTTCACAGGAGACTCGATATTCATTTCAGCCTCTCACCTGACAGTCATGTGCGGTTCAAGGAGTTCATCTCACATCATATTAGATCAGATGCATCCTGCGTCCTGGTTGCGGAAGAGGAAACCAAGGCTGTGGTGGGCTACTGCCTGGCAGCATTGGCAAGGCATCCGCCGGTATTCGACATGAGAGATTACGGTATACTATTCGATCTTGCCGTGACTGAGAGATGCCGCAGACAGGGTATAGGCGAGCAACTTTACAGGGCAGCCGAAGCATGGTTTACCGGCCGTGGGATTCATCGGATTGAGGTTCAGGTGGCAGTATCCAATGAGGTTTCGGCTGCGTTCTGGTGGAAGATGGACTTCAATCCCTACATTACAATAGAATTCAAGGACATCTGACCCTGCTCAAGAAAAAATAAACTCCGTGCTTTTATTTATTTGCGGTAAACCCAAATTTATTGATACTGGCAGAAACTTGTGTAGAATGGCATCCCAGAATGCAAATTAATTTTTCTTTTAAACAAGGGAAAAAGATGAGTGACACGGATCGAATTAAATCATTGATCAGGGAGGCTGATATTTATCGCGGCCAGGGCCTTCTGGAGCAGGCAAAATACAGGTACGGCGAGGCGCTTAAACTGGCGCAGAAAAACGAGGCATTACAAAAGCAGGAATCTCTGGTCAACTCCCTCAATAAAAGGATCAAGGCAGTTGAGGCCGAGATCCATGAGCTTGACAGGTGTACGGACACCCCGGAGCTGTCTGAGGATATACAGAATCTAATAAGAAATCTGTTTTCATACTCCAGTGATAAGGATGTTGCGGCCATTGAAGGCGCGGTTGCGCTCGCAAAATTCGGGCAGTATGAAAAGGCCTTCTTCGAATTTCAAAGGCTGATAGATGAAAGAATCCTTCCTTTAAAGGCGGCGGAAAATATGCTTAGGTGCCAGCTTTTTTTTATCTCGCCTGAAAGGGCCGTGGATCAATATAGAAAATGGGTCTCCAGCCCGATTTTTACAATAAAGGAACTGAATGCCTTGAGAAAATTCATGATAAAGATGTTCAAAAGGGAAGGCATTGACCTCGATCTTCCCGATACCCAGGAATCATTGCCTGAAGAGCCCGGGGAAGATGAAATCACTATGCCTGTCCTGGAGATCTCATCAATAGGCATCAGCATGAAGGATAAATTCAGAAGGGATATTGATGTCAAGCTTGATATCACTTTTCAAACCGGCAATATCCTGAGCTTCATAGTCAAGGCCAACAAGAGACAATTGATTGATTTTCTGTCAGTCGGGGCTAAGCTGCCCGAGATTCAGTGTTATTCTGATATGTCATTTTTCCAGGCCAAAGGCTTTATCTCGGATAGAAAAGTAATACCGGGCGGCCCCAGGAAAGGCGATTACACATTTGATCTGACTATGGAAAAAATTTAGACTGTTCTACTTCATAACTTCCTCTTCTACATCCTTGTCACTCCTCCTGTCAGGGCAAATTTCATTACTTCTCCAGGGGGCAGGTTTAGGGGTGTGATGAGCTCTTTTGGGACAATGAACATCTCGCCCGACCAGTTGTAGGAGTGCGGGAACAGCACCGCAACCTTATCCCTGATCCCCAGGTCCGACAGATCGTCTGCAGTGATAAACCCTACCTTTTCAAGCTCTGAAACCAGGTTTACTTTCACCAGCACGGGCCTGGTGAATTTCTTCCTCTGGCCTACAAAGGCATTGAAGAAATCGGTGAGTGAGCTATAGACAAGCTTGATAATGGGCGCTTTTTCAAACAGGTTATTAATAAACCTGACAATGGGTTGCAGCAAAAATGACTGGCCGGCCCAGCCCAGCACGGCGATGAAGGTAAAGGTGACCACGAGGCCGATGCCCGGAATCTGGATATTGAAGTTGCCGTAGACGAAATTGCGGACAGGTCCGTCGATCTTCTCAAACGCCCAGTAGATAATAAAAAGGGTGATACCGGCGGGAGCGGCCAGCAGGAGGCCCTGTAGAAAGTAACGGAATATTTTTTTCATGATTGATGATACCTCGCTTTTTTAGGTGTGAACGATAGGGAGTCTGTAATTTCCATATAAATCCGCTATCGGGACGGATGCCTTATCTTTATTTCGTCTAATAAATGTAATTCATTGAATATTTTATGTAAAGTAATATTCGCTATCATATTATCACCTGTTAAAATCATTGATTATAATCCCGGAACAGCCATGACCGGCAGGGTATTCACGAGTTCTGAAAATCCCATTACATTTACCCATGCCCACATATACATACTTTTAATATATTTCATTAAATGTCATAAAATTGTCGTGTTTTGCCATAGCACAACATGAATATACCCCATATAATTCCCTCACAAATTAAACACCATTTTCTCTGGGGTTAATAAAAGGCTAGGTTATTACGTTTTATCAATCATAAATAGTGTCCATCCATAAATAAGGCTTTAATGGATGGAGCGTTCAGCGATCAGCGGTCAGCCAACCTGTCGAATTATAAGACTTTTGCTGAAAGCTGAATGCTGAGTGCGACTCGACTGAGCTCGCCGAAGTCTGACAGCTTGAATCCAGAAACGAGAGTTTTTGGATGGACACTAAATAAAACTTCAGTTTTAAATGTCGCTAAGCTGATTTTTGCAAGTTGTTACTGTCTGTTTATACGTCAACAATCTAAACAATAAGGAGGAGAATGTAATGAAAAAAAGAATCACATTTCTATCATTGTGCATCGGGTTAATCTTCTTTATGGGTTTTGTGGTGCAACCCTTAGCTCAGGAATCAGGATCAGAAGAATTCACCCTGGAGGAGATCACGGTTACGGCCGCAAAACGCGGCGAACAAAACCTGCAGAAGGTCCCCCTCGCTATGGATGTTATCTCCGACAAGGACCTTGCCGCAGAGGCAAAGGTCAATGTGGATGATATCCTTTCAGGCCTTGCAAGCGTATTCATTAACACAAATGCAGACGGTATGAGAATTTCTATCCGTGGTATAACGGATATCGATCCCGTCTACGGCGGCAGGAAATCCTCCAGCCCCACTGTCGCCATGAATGTGGACGGCTCTTATAACGCCATGAACACCTCCGGACAGAACCTCTATGATGTTGAGCGCATTGAGGTCCTCATGGGTCCCCAGAGCACACTGTATGCGGCGAACTCGCCCGGCGGTGTTGTGAACATCATAACAGCCGCTCCCAAGACCGACAGATATTCGGCAAATGCCTCGGCAGAATACGGCTCTTATAAGCACAGCGTACTGCAGGCTGCCTTGAATGCCCCGCTTGTGCAGGATAAACTAGCCATGCGCCTGTCCCTGAACAGGGCAAGGGAAAATAACTTCATGGAACCCTATACCGATGAACTATCGACCAAGAACGATTCGGCGCGTCTCAAGTTATTGTTGAATGCCACGGATGACCTCCAAATCACATTAACCGGAAATTATGCAAAAAACGGGAACCAAGGCGAGATGGGCCAGCAAGCTGCAGCATTTGATAAGTCATCCAGCTCGGCATGGACCGCGGCTTCGAACGCCCAGGGAGCAAACAATCCTTTAGACCAGATAACAAAGGGCGGTAATGCCAATATTTCCTGGAACACTCCTATCGGCAATCTTACAATAACGTCCAGTTCCAGCAAAAGCGACTCATCAGGAGACCTGGCAGGCAATGTGAACTACCCCCCCGGCCCTCCCGGCCCCAATCAGACTCAAATTCCTGCGACTTGGTATAGCAGCAGGGTCATGAACCAGAAAGGTGCGGAGGCACGCATTGCATCTTCCGAGGATTTCAAATTGCTCCAATATATTGTGGGCCTTTCATATTATAAAAGCCAATTTGATACAATTACTGACTATAATAACAGCGCTGAATACCCCAATCTTTCGGCACAATTAAACAATTCGAATAAAAATAACACAAAGCAAAAGGCGATTTATGGCAATATAACATATCCGCTCCCGTTCAATGACAAGCTTTCCGTTACTGCAGGCATTCGCAAGAGTTGGGACTATGCACATCAAATCGGGTACGACGCGGGCAGGGCGAACGCTCAGAACCCAACGGGTAAGGACGAAACACAGATGGACATTTCAAACCCGGATTACAAGTTAGGTTTCCAATACGACATGTCCGACGCCATGATGTTTTATGGAAGTTATACAAGCAGTTTCCGTACGGACAGCATGGCCATGGCAAACAATGATGGCTACAGACCGCCAGAGTCTTTAAAGGCATATACAGTAGGCGCAAAGACCAGGATGTTAGACAATACCGTCCAGTTGAATACCTCTGCCTATTACTATGACTATAGAAATAGGCTCGCACAGAATTCAGCAGCCAGAGGGAATGCCACAGAAGAGGAGCTAAGGGCTCATACCTTTTCCAGCGGCACCACTACTATTTCTAACGGACAAAAAGTCGATATTGGAGGTTTAACTTATTGGGAATGGCTAAATCCGGATCCTGGAAGAGCCAATCCTGACGGTACATATAACTTTGATGACGGCGGTTGGATGAATTGGGGCAAACTCCGCACTATAGGAATAGACGCCTCCGTGAGCTGGGTTGCGTCGGCCAAGGACATGGTGGAATTTTCCGTATCCTACCTGGATATGCAGTGGACTACCCTCAGATTTAATTACATCTATGAAGCTTTTTTCCCTGATCAAAACTTTGACGGCAGGGCTGCTCCCAATGCCCCGAAATTATCAATGACGGCAAGCTATGAGCATAGCTTCGATATCGGGAGCTACGGCGTACTGATGCCTCACATTGACGTGCAGCATAAGACGGGGTTCGATCTGACCTTCGATCAAAGCGACGGCAAAGGTTATGGCAAACAGGAGGACTATTTCCTCTATAATGCCTCTCTGGCGTTCAACAGCGCCAGCGGCAAATGGAGCGCCAATGCTATAGTCAAAAATATCACAAATTATGCAGTGAAAAAGAGTTATGAAGCGGATCAACAGGTCTTGAGGCTCGGCGATCCCAGGACCTACAGCGTCACATTATCGGTAAAATTTTAGCCTTTCAATACTCATTGCTGCCTGCAACGGCATAATGCTGCTGCGGGCAGCAATCCTTATTTAAGATTTTTAAGATAAACCGCCGCATAAGTGCCAGCGCAATACCCCGAGAGGAATGCCGGGCCGAGACCGCCGCATGGGGTGCTCTTACTTTTCAGCATATCGGTATTTTGATCACTGCCACCCATCATCGGCATACCGCCCTGTCCACCAGGAGCACCTGCCCCTGGGGCGCCACCCTGAATAACCTATCTGAATATCCATGGGCATAAACCCATGGATATCCGTAGGCATCTCTTTTAGACCTTGCCCAGATATTTTGCTATGCTGATTGCTGCGGAATACCCTTTGTAGATCCCCGCCATCCCGCCTCCGCCGAATGCTGTGTAACTGCCAAAGATTCCGGTGCCGCTCACGGGGCCCCTGCCCTGCCCGCCTGCCTGAGCGCCTGTGCTGACCGTGTATTCTGTGACGCAATCGCCGCCTGCATAAAGGCCTGGCATCACATTGCCCTTAGGGTCAAGGACCTCATGATTGACATTGACTATTATTCCTCCGTGTGTGCATTGTCTGAAGCGCTGACCGAAAATGGCGTAGAAGGGGCCATTTTTAACAGGCATCGGGGATGCGCTGCCCTGGAAGAAACCGCTGCCTCGACCGCCTGGTCCGCCCTGCATGTCTCCCGTCACGGCGGCGTCCTGCCCCTTGTCTGACTCGCATTCCTTGTTATATTTCTCCACCGTAGCAAGGAACGCAGTAGGATCAATCTTAATTTTCAAGGCCAGCTCCACCAGTGTGTCCGCCTTTGTTATGTGGCGGCCATAGCCCCACTTTTCATCAACGGCTACCTCCTCTTCGACGTCATCTCTCCAGTGATTCCTGGCGCGCTCGTGTTCGTACTCTTCACTTATCGAGTCAGCGGCCAGCTCCCCTGCCTTCTCAATAACATCCTTATCCGCTATACTGTACACATGCGGATTGGGGGTCACCCGTCCGGTGCCGCCGCCTCCGCCCGGGTCGGATACACGCTCGCCCTCCAGGTTGACCTGCAGCTGCATCACGCTGGACCTTGCCATCGTAACCACCGTATAGGAATAGGGATGATGTATAGGGCCCTGGACATTTGGCCATGTATTCTTCAGGTCTATTCCTGCGCCTGCCTCCTGAGCGGCGTCAATAAGATCTCCCGTCAGGCTCGGCGGATTCAGGTTATGCATGGGTATGTTGTTAAAGACCTTCGGCCACAGCTCCTGACACTTCTTGTAATCGGCCCCGAAGCCGCCTGCGCCTATAAAGCATGCCTTGAAATTGACCTGAAGCTCCCCGTCCCTGGTCTCGGCAATAATGCCCGTTATCTTGCCGTTTGAATCCTTTATAAATTTCTTCGCCCTGGTCTCAGTCAGCACAGGGACATTCATCTTCTTGCAGCATTCCATCATCTTATCGACTATATACGAACCCCACCAGCCGGGGCCGATGGACGCATCATCAAGGTCCTTGTACTTGTCAATGCGCCTCGGCATATCTATTGACATCGTTTGCTCCCCCCCGAAAGGCGAGCTGCTTTTCACAAGCTTAAAATATTTTTTCGCATCCGCTTCTCCTTTTGAGACGAGCCAGTCCCAAAACTGCCCTGTATTATCCTGAGGCGCCTTTGGCGCCTCACCCGCATTCCTTTGCCATGTCGAATCGGAGATCGCCGCGCCATGGCCAAAGATGGTTGCCCCGCCCGGTTTTCTAGCCTTTTCAAGGACGATCACCTTCTTGCCCGGAAGAAGGTCGGCCGCCTTTGCTGCGCAGATCGAGCCGATGCCGCCGGCGCCTATCACTGCCAAATCACAGTCCATTACCTTTGTCGCCATATCATATCCTCCTTCCAAAGTTTAGAGTTTGATCTCAGAGATCACGTAAATAGGGCATTCATTGTAGCAGGTCCCGCATTGGACGCATTTGTCCTGATCTATCTCCATCTTCCGTTCGCCGTAATAGATGGCCTTTTGAGGGCAGAAGACCTTGCAGGCATGGCAGCCTATGCATTTATTGGTGATATAATAAATCTTGTCTTTTTTTGCGGCCTTTGCCGCGGCCTTTGCCTCCTCAATCGGATCCATAAGATTCAGGAGCAAGGGCGATGCGATTGCCGCCGAACCCACTACCATAAACTTTCTTCTGGTTAAATTTTGACCTTGTGAATCCATATCGATCTCCTTTCTTTTTATGATTTTGTTTAATCAATAAATTTATTTAGACAGGATCAACTGGATTTTCGGATTTATTGTTTTCACTCTTTCCGGAAGAAAGTGCCAAAGTTCATCCCGCTATCACGGAACTGAAAAACTTGCTGGAAAAAGATCCTGCTCATCCTGTAAATCCTGTCTAATTCATTCTTCTGCCGTTACGAAAGAGGGGCAGTGTCAGATCTACACAATTGATAAAAAATATTAAATATCAAATGCCTAGACCTGACACCGGTGCTTTTTAAACGTCTTAAAGCTGTTTGCCGATGTTCTGCCCGGCCAGGAATCCGCTGGCAACCGCCCATGTCATATCGTTAACGATCTCAGTCCTTTCACCGTCATGGTTGGTGAAACGGCTTCCTGTTGTATCGCCTGCGGCATAAAGCCCTTTGACCGGGCCGTCATGGCCCATGACCTGCATGTTTTCATTGATGGCCAGGCCGCCATTCGCGCCATCCATGGCGAGGAAGTAGTTCAATGCATAGAAGGGCCCTTTCTCGACGGGCAGCATATACTTTGCCGGTTTGTAGTAATCATCGTCATGGCCCTTGGCGCAGAGTTCGTTGTATCGCTTCACGGTGGCTACAAGGGTCTTTCGGTCCATGCCCAGCTTATCCGCCAGCTCCTCTATGGTATCGGCAATGACCACGTGTCTCCCTGTCATAGAGGCAATTTTTTTCAACTCTTCGGGACTTTTTTGCTGCTCGTAAGGTTTGGTTGTCGAGACTTTTTCATTCGGGTCCGGGACCCCGGCTTCCAGATTCCTGCCGCCCCTGTTTACACCAGGGTCGATGGTAACCGTCGGCACAGGTTCAGCAGTGAGGACCTTGCTGTCCATGACCAGATAAAAGGTGTTTTTAGGCTGTTTGCGCGTTATCCAGGTAAAGTCATAGTAGTCTCCGTCGGCGAAGGTCTCGTTGACAAACCGCTTGCCGTTGAGATTCACGAACAGCGCATCACCTCTGGCCGCCCCGCTCGTGGAGAACCCTGTGAAAGGGTCCTGAAGAATACCGATATAGGTTATGCATACGCTCTTGTAGTCAATGGGAATCCCGGCCCTTTCAGCCATCACGACGCCGTCGCCGCTGTTGCTGGGCAGACGGTGTCCGACCCTTCTTACCAGGGCCTGGGCATAATCGGGGCAGCAGAGCTGCATCAGCGGGCCGCAGTTTATGACATTCCCCGAGGACACCAGGCAGTATTTACAGTTGAAGATGGTCGTACCTCCGGGATCCTTGGCCTTGACGCCGCTGATTTCTCCCCTGTCTCCCATAATAAATTCCGTTGCGGCATACTCGGTAAGGATCTCGACCCCCAGCTTTGTGCACCGGTCGATCAGCCTTTTTATAACAGGAGTCATCTTCATGTTGTCCTTATTAATTAAATTTATGGATTTCCTGCCCTTTGAAAAACGGCTCTCACCCATGGTAAAGAGCTCCTCCGGCTTTCCCCAGGTGCAGAACCAGTCGAAGAAGGCCGGAAGTGATCGGAAGCTGTTGGCAACCAGCTGGGGATTCAGCTCCCAGCGGGTGGCGTTCATGGCGGCCCGGATGTAATCGTCCATCTGGTCAGGGACGCCTGCGTCAAGCTGCCACTTTGTAGACCAGAGCCTGACACCTCCGGCATACAGGCCGGAGCCGCCCGGCTTTTTGGCCTTTTCCAGGACAATGACCTTTTTGCCGCTCAATTCAGCGGCTATAGCCGCTGCAATCAACCCGGAGGTGCCGCCGCCCACTACCAGGAAGTCGCAGTCCCGGCGTATGATTTCATGGGGTTTATGCCCCGGCGCTTCGGCGTTGGGATCGATGATGGCATCCAGATTGCATACGCCCATACAAGTGCGGCATTGAACGCATTTTTGGGTGTCAATGACGTATATGTCGCCATCGAACGAGATAGCCTTTTGAGGGCAAATGTTCATACAGCGCTCACAGCAAATACAGTCATCATTGATGAAAAAGCCCTTCTTTTCTTCCGCCCTGGCCTTCGTTTTTTCTGCTGATGCAGCCTCCGCAACCTTGCCTGCCATGTTCATAATAATCGGCGATGCGATTGCCGCCGAACCCGCTACCATAAACTTTCTTCTGCTCAGATTTTGGCTTATTTCACTCATGTCTAATGATTCCTCCTTTTTTAATTTTTGAGATAAAATATTGGTGTAAGCATCCTACAGTTTGGGAGGCAGGGGCATATAATATGAAATGAAAGCAGGTCAAGCTGGTCAACAACGTCCGCATCCCTCAAAATTGAAGCCTGATAATCGTATTATTGATGTGAATAAAATAGTTTTCTGTCCATCCATAAACAAGGCAGTTATGGATGGAACATTCAGCAGTCAGCGATCAGCACTAAGCTAACTGACTGATTTGCAAGACTTTAGCTGAAAGCTGAATGCTGACAGCTTGAATCCGAAAATTATTGTTTTCGGATGAACACTATCTATAATGAGATTCATTGTATTAGGAATGTAATGGAAACTTGTCATACAACGGGTTTTCAAGCAGAGTGTCGCATAAATCCCCGCGCGTATAATGAACCCGTCCATCTAAAAAAGGTATGGCAATATACGACTATTTTATGACATTTTGCATCATCCTGTAGTTTCAGGGGACGGGTTTCAGGGGACTTTAAAATATAAATTTATTGAATTATTTTTATATTTTGAAGTACCTCATTCTCATGAAATCACCTAAGATATTATTCTCCTCAGTATTACCGCCAGGAATATTGAAAGTATCAGAAAGATAATAAAGGCAAAACGACCGGACCGCATCGACAGACGGAACATCTCCTCTTTGGGCAGAAAATGATCACGATATCCCTGATAAGAAACAATAAAAGCGATAACCGCTCCCAGAAAACTAAAAATAATCCCAATGGCAAATAAACCTATTGTTAACCCAAAGCTGTCATGAGGCATAGAAACCATCCTTTTAAAAAATATCATCTTTGTGACAAACAGGGAAAGACCGGGTGCTTCAATATATCAAAATGTGCTTCCAATTGATATTTTGAGGACTGCCCCCATCCCTCACAGCGTCCCGCTTCACTATACACATCGCCGGGAAAAATTATAAATTGTTTGGTAATGTTCTGGTCGTCACCTCGCCAGTCTCTATTTCGTCTGAAAAGGAGACAGCGCATGTATAGTCATCTTCATGACGTGCAATAGATATGCTCTTAGAGCCCTTTACATAATTAAAGGCCAGGGCCACCATTACGCAATACCTTCCCCTGGCGTGGAGAAACACATGCTTTCCGGCGGGAATTTCCGGAATAGCCAGTTTGCAGGTGTTCTTGATATCAAAGGAGTGTTGTTTTAAGGCTGTGGCCTCAGGAGAGTCGGAGTTAAAGTTAATAAAGAGTTTGTCGCCGTCTTCTTTTATTTCGAAGCGCACGCCGTAATTGGAATCAGGGGCGGGGATCTGCTTTACTTTTTTAAGTTCACACATCTCAACCTCGTCTCCGCCTGGCTCCATATAAAGGTAAAGGACGTTCAAGGGCTGCAAAGCCTGTATAAAAGCAAGGGTAATCGCGGGGTGCGGGCTGCTTGTTACCAGATAGGTGATTTCCGGATCATTATAAATGCGTTTAAGCTCAGCGATAGCTTTTTTAATCTCCGCTTTGCCCCATTTCTGCGCAAAGGCCTTCTTTCCGTCCGGCATAACCGTTTCTTCCTTAACAACGCCTATCTTTTCCCCAACCTCGCTTACGCTGATTACAACTTTTTTTAGTTCGCTCTTTATCTGCCCATCCTTTTGCGCGATGCTATAGGTAGCGGCGAGACCTATAAAAACGAATACAAAAATGATAATTAAATATCTGGCTTTTTTTTTCATGTATTGCCTCCTGGGAAAAATAATTGAATATATTTAAGTCTTCTTATTTTCGTGGAGTAACGTCCATCGTGGAGATACGGTGTCAGGTCTACACATTTGACAGAAAAATATTGATTGTCAAATGTGTAGACCTGACACCGTTATTACATTAAGCCTTTGCTAAAAACGATGCGGCATTCAGTCCAGCGAGGCGACCGCTGGTAATTGCGAAACCTATGGAATGACCGCCCATCCCCGCGTAAATATCCTCATCCACACCACCGATATCATCACCGGCCACGTAAAGACCCGGGATGGGATCGTCATTGGCATCCTTGACCTGCATCCTATCGTTAGTCTTTATAACGCCATGGGTTACCAGGAGATTCAGGCAGCTTTTAATCGCATAGTAAGGTGGTGTTCTCAAAGGGGCAAGAGATCCTTTATCACGGCCATAAGCATCATTCCCGCTATCGCAGCCCGCATTATATTCATTCACCGTTCCTTTCAATATATCCGGTGACACGCCCATCCATTCAGCCATTTCATCCCATGAATTCGTAATCCTAACCTTACCCTTTTTCGCGAACAATTGCAGGTCGTTCTCCGCATTTGCCCATACATCCGTCAGTACACCTTTTTTTTCAGCCCATGGAGCGGCGCCGAAATATTTTCTATCGGACTCCGGAGCCTCCTCCTTATAAAATGTTTGTTTCATATTTTCATCAAAAATTAAATAAGCAGTCTTTCCGGGTTGTCTCCAGACATTATTCGTATTATCGGGAATTCGCTCTCCCTTTTTATTCACTGAAAGTAAAGACCTTTTCATTGCAATAAACGGCAAATAACGCGATTCATGAAATCGATCTACGGAAAATTCAGTGGCACCCCTGGGCTCCAGGCCCGCGCCTGCTTCTTCGGCCATTTTAATCCCATCTCCCTTATGGGCTATACCTCCAATAAAAACGTCGTCGCCCTCCTCGAAAGGAGGAAGATACTTGCTCAGCATTTCAACATTACCGGAGAAACCTCCCGTGGCAATAATACAACTCTTTGTCGAGATTTTGAGGCCCCCGTTCTTCTGTTCAGCCAGAACTCCCGTTATACTGCCGCTGCTATCCTTAAGCAGCTGCTTTGCCTTGGTTTGCGTAAGAAATTGAATGCCCAATTCCTTGCTGCGCTTAATAAGCGTCTGCACTATAACACTACCAATTTTAACACCGGCAGAATTTTTGCCGTCACTCGATTCTCTTGAACCGGCTTGTGGCGCTTCACCTGCAGGAGTTCCGCCGCGATTTCCTGGCATCGATGGCATCAATCCAAAATCAACTCCCTGTTCAGCAAGCCAGTCGACAGTCTCGCCTGATCCGTCTATCAAAGTGCGCAGCAAGGGGGCGTTAAGTCTCCAGCGGCCCGCCTCCATCATGGTCTTAAAGGCTTCATCCTTGGCCATCCGCATGCCTGTTTTTTTCTGTTCCAATACCTTGCTTCCAGCGCCAAAAATCCCCCCTGCATAAACCGAATTGCCCCCGATTGCATCCAATGTCTCCATGATAACTATTTTCTTCACTCCCTGCTCTGCAGCAGCTACTGCAGCTGCGAGGCCGCTACCGCCCCCTCCAATAATAACGAGGTCTGCTATACTCTCAGCTGTTTTCTTGACTGAATCTTGTGGAGCAGCCTCTGCGGAAAGCAAGCCGACAGAGGCCTTCATAAGTGCTGGAGATGCAATAGCGAAAGTGCTGGATGCCAAAAACTTACGTCTGCTCAGATTTACACGATTTCGAGACATGTTGCCGTTACCTCCTTTGTCTATTGGTTAATTTTCCCGTGCTAACCCTTTAATGGGTGACCCTGGTTGCTTACGATAAATAGTCCATAATTTGTCAACCTAGTCAACAACGTCCCATTTAACGCATGTCAACCTAGTCAACAACGTCCCATTTAACACAGATAACAGCAGCCAGAAAATCGGTACATTATGATGAAGCTTAACTGGAGAATCTTTAGGTCCCCAGATTAATGATATAAGGCATTCAAATAACAGATCCCTTCGGCTTTGAACTCAGGGTCTTGAGCATATCGAACGAGACAGATGACATCCACCTACGCTGAAGCTTCGGCGGACAGGGACGACAGACGACAGTTTAAAAGATTATCCTGCTCTGGCAGGACTGATGGTTGATATTATGAATCCGAAAATTGGTGCTTTCGGATAGGTGCACTGTTTAAAAAAGGCATGAATAGGGGCATAATCGGACAAATGGGTTGGGGAGTCAAGGAAAAAAAAGCTGAAGATGAGAAGGTGGGATGTTGAGAAGTTAAGAAGGCTTAAAGATCGTGAGGCGTGAGTCGTAAGGCGGGAGGGGGAAAAGATGAAGATGAGAAGATTAGAAATTGAGAGGTTAAGGAAAGGACTGAGGCGGGGAATCGGAGAAACGGGAAATGTGGGAGAGGATTCAATAAAGATGAACGCCCAATCTTGCCTTGGCAGGAAACATCGGACTTTGTAAAAAGTGTCAGTTCCGCGTCTTGAAGCTTGTATAATATGCGGATTAAATGTTAAGCTTTTTATTTAACAATCATCACAGTTGGGAGTCAAATAATGAACCCTGTACAAGGACATCTGGAGATACTGGATCGTAAATTTGGTTTTTTGAGATCCATTGAAAATAATTTTCAGCCGGACCCGGAGGATGCCTTCGTTCCGGCTAACCTGATACAAAAGTTCAATCTTCAGGAAGGCGTCTTTATTGAAGGTGTCGGTGTAACGGGTGACGGTAAAAATAAGAATCTGACACTCACTGAAATTGAAAAAATAAATCAGAGACCATTAGAAGATTATTCGAAAATAAAGTCACTGCAGAGTGTAGTCAGTATCAGCCCGTCTGAAAGGCTTAAACTCGCCCAGGGGCCGGATGATATCATGGGGAAGGCGCTGGATATGATCGTGCCCATTGGAAGGGGGCAGCGAGGTTTGATCATAGCCCCTCCCAAATCCGGCAAGACGACCATTTTAAAACACATGGCCAATTCCATTATAATCAATCATCCGGAGGTTGTGGTCTTTATGCTGCTGGTCAATGAAAGGCCGGAGGAGGTCACGGACTTCAGGAGAGGCCTTAAACATGCATATGTGCTCTCCTCCTCTGCTGACCATAGTATTTCACAGCATCTGCGAATTACTAAGATGACCGTGAGTGCGGCAGTTCGTCTGGCCGAGACCGGTATTGATGCGGTTGTTTTTATCGATTCGCTGACTCGGTTGTCGCGTGCATTTAATGCCGACACGCAAAGTCACGGCAAGACCCTTACCGGCGGCCTTGGTGCAAATGCCATGGAAATGCCCAGGAGGATCTTCGGCGCCGCACGCAACATAGATAATGGAGGATCTTTGACAATTATTGCCTCAATTTTGATAGATACCGGCAGCAGAATGGATGATATCATCTACCAGGAGTTCAAAGGCACCGGCAACATGGACCTCGTACTCAGTCAGAAGTGTGCTGAACAAAGATTATGGCCGGCCATCGATATCACTCAATCCGGCACCCGGAAGGAACATCTCCTGCTGGACCCCCTGGAATATGAGGAGATGGTGAAGCTCCGAAGAGAACTATCCAATAAAAATGAGATAACCGCACTCAAGGCACTCCTGGAACACCTGGGCAGGTAAATAAAACAGCCCCCACCAGAACGATTGTTTTGGTGGGGGCTGAATGATGATCTTTTATATCTGAAGATTAATTCTTCTCTGCTGTCCAGGCTTCGGAACCTTGTGTTTGAGCCCCACCTGCAGAGGCTTGTCCACCGCCTTGAGCACCCTGGGCGCCTGCAGCCCCACCCTGACCGCCAGCTGGAGCCTGCCCGCCTTGAGCACCTTGTCCGCCGGCAGGAGCCTGACCTTGCGCGCCTGAGGCACCACCAGCTGCTCCACCAGAACCGCCACTGCGAGCACTCTTTACCTCTCTGGTCCCTGCCATTTTATTCCCTGCAGCTTTTCCGGTAAAACCGATTTCCATGGAAGATGATTTAAGGTTAAAGGATATTGAATCCCCTTTCAAGGTTCCTGTTCCGGTCATCTCCTTGAACGTCGGGTGGGTACAGGTAACTGTAAGATTCTCACCAGCAGCCTTAATAACCAGAGGCACTGATTCTTCCGCCCCTGCCCCCCACATCTTGAGTGTCCATTTTCCGGAAATGTCAGCTGCCCAGGCTGATGATGTCAATATGAATGCAAGCAGAGTTGTTAAAAATAAAATTTTTCGCATGATTCTCTCCTTCGTTAAATTGTTATCTGATAATGGTTCCCCCGCTTTTATGTTTTAAAACCTTTTGCGGTCGTCAGGCTTTAGTTTTCAGATATTCCAGGATACTGTCCGAAGCCATGTAAGCACCGGTGAAGGCCCAGGTCAGGTCGTGAAGGATGTTCGCACGGGTGCCTAGGGATGGCGTTACCACATCGCCTGATGCGTAAAGGCCGCTAACTACACCCTTAGCAGCTTTAACCTCCATATTTGCGTTGACGGCTACACCGCAGCAACCGCCGTGGGGGTGGACCAGGTTGCGTACTGCATAGAAGGGCTGGGTCTTGATGGCATGGAGGCTCCCGGCAGGTTTGCCGAAGTCTTCGTCTTTGCCATTTTCACAGAACTGGTTGTACCTCTTGACCGTAGCGACAAAAACTCTGGTATCTACACCCATCTGATCCGCCAGCTCCTCCAGGGTATTAGCCCGAATGAGCGGCTGATCGGTGGCGTTCAGGAAGTCGTCCATCTCATCCATCATATCCTCAGTAAAAACGTAGGCATCAATCTTGCCCTTGTCCTTCGCGAGTTCAGCCTTGTTCCTTTCATCCCAGAGCGCCTGGTCCGAGATGGAATAGGTTACGCCCTGGGGCTGGGCCTGAATGAGCGCCTCGCTTATCATCCCGCCGGAGCCGGCCTCATTGGTAAAACGCTTGCCCAGGAGTGATATCTTCATCTCATCAGTCTTGCAGTGGGCGCACAGGAACGCCGACATTGGTGAAGGTATCTGTCCGATAACGTCGAAACGAATAGCATCCCTGTCGATATAAGCGCCGGCCTTTTGAGCCAGGGCCATACCGTCGCCGGTGTTCTCCGGCAGCCCATGGGCGTTGTGGCCAAAACGCATATCACCGAACAGCGGAGTGTATTCTCTTATCATATCTATATTGGACTGGAAGGCGCCGGTAGAGACCAGACAGGCCTTGCAGTTAACGCGGGTCTGCCCGCCCTGGTCGTCCGCCATGACGTAGCTGACTGCGCCTTTACTGGTTACGATTTCAGTTGCTCTGTGGTGTGTGAGCACAGTAATGCCGAGTTTTTTGCAGGCATCCCGAAGGGCCCTCATAACGTAACGGCCTGCGCCGAATCTGCCTCCGGCTATATTTCCCAGTGCACTGACAGGCCCTTCCAGTGCCATCGGGTTTTCCCCGCCCGATCCGCCTGGACCGGCCATTCCGGCCGGACCGCCCTGGAACGTGAAGCGATCCTGCAGGTCCTTGAACTCCATCAACCAGTCAAAAAACGGGCCGTTTGAGTATATCGCCTTCCTGAGCAGTTCCGGGTCAATCTTGTTTTTGGTCCTCGCCGCGATCTCCTTGATGGCATCTTCCCTGTTGTCCCGTGCGCCGGTTGCTAAATGAGCTTTGGAGCCCCTGGCATATAATCCGACCGCATAATAGGCGCAGCCGCCAAGCTGGGGGCCTTTTTCCAGGATGACTACCTTCTTTCCGGCCTGGGCAGCCCTGACGGCCGCGGTGATACCGGGGCCGCCGCCGATCACGCACAGGTCGCATTCCAGGGTTTTCAGGGGATGTAGTTTGACCGCCGGTTCAGGCTTGCCGGGATCCACGACCGCGTCGTGGTTGCAGTATTGCATACATGTCCCGCACTTTATACATTTGTCAGGGTCAATCCGATAGGCCTGATTCCCGCCGTACCTTATAGCTTTTTGGGGGCAGAAGACAACACAGCCGACACAGTTAATACAACGTTCGGGGATTATTTTGAATGCCGTCCTGGTCTCGACGGTTTTTTCCGCAGCCATTGAACCTGCAGCGTTCAAAAGCAGCGGCGATGCAATAGCAGCGGAGCTTACCATGATGAACTTTCTTCTTGTTAGACTTTGCAACTTTGAATCCATACCGATCTCCTTTCTTTTTATGATTTTATTTATTCAGACAGGATCAACAGGATTTTTCGGATTTTCAATTTCACTCTTTCCGTAAGAAAGAGTGAAAGGACACCCCGCTTTTCCGGAAACAATAAACTTGCTCGAAAAAGCAATGATACTTTTTGCCTTTCTTCAGGAAAGGCAAAAAAATATCCTGCTCATCCCTGGCCTAGACCTGGCAGTGTTCATTGCATAAACACTCAATTCTGAAATTAAATCGCTGCCAGTGGAAAGAACAAATATTTTACGCCAGGGCAGGCCTGTAGATCCTGTCTAATTCATTCTTTTGCCTTTCATCCATAATGCCCTGATGTTTAAGCTCCCGGGATCAAGCGCCCTTCAGATAGCCGGCAACATTTGTGCCTGCCAGGAAGCCGCTGGAGAAGGCCCAGGCCAGGTCGTTAAGCACCATGCGCTTCACGCCGCCCACAACTACATGACGGCCTGTGGCAAAGTCGCCGGCAACATAGAAGCCTTCAACAAGACTCCTGCGGTCGGCCTTGTATGCCTGCATCTCCGGATTCACACGCACCCCGCCGAAGGCGCCGTCACTGCCGACACCCTCTTTGGAGGCATAATAAGGCGGCTTGTTAATGGCCACGAGATGCTCCTTTTTCTTGTAGCACCCAAGGTCAGCGCCGGTTGCGCAGTATTCGTTATAGGCCTTCACAGTCGAAAGGAAGTTCTTTTTATTGACGCCCATCTTGTCGGCCAGTTCTTCCATGGTGTCGGCCGCTAACACGGTTTTGCCGCCCCCTGCCAGGTTTTGCTTAATATCCTTTTCGATCTCTTCCATGGTTTCAGGAAGACTCACCGGCGGACCCTGGAGCGTCGTTGTCCTGATGTCCGCGCACTTGCCGGCCTTAACGCATTTCTGATACTCCAGTGTTGCTGCAAGTGTGTTGTGATCAAAGATATCCCATGAGACGCCCTGTGTCTGCTCGCACTGAATAAAGCCGCCATCGAACAAACCCATATGCAGGACCGGTTCACTGCAAAAGCGGTTTCCCTCCAGATTGACGGTAACCACATAGGGCGAAATGGCCATGGAACTGAAGACCTTGCTCTGACTCATGCTTGATGGCCCCATCATATGGATGCACAGGCTGTCATAATCTACAAATGCGCCGGCCTTCTCTGCAAGGACGACTCCGTCGCCGGTATAATTGATATTATTATGACCACCCTGGCCCATGCCACCCATACCGCCCATCCCCCCCGGTGCACCGCCTTGACCGCCCTCACCACCCTGACCGCCCGGGGCGCCGCCTTGGCCACCCGGGGCGCCACCCTGACCGCCTTGCTCCATACTGTTTGTAGCGGCTACGAATTTCGGGGCATATTTGTTCATGATCTCTTTGTTGTTTATCCAGCTGCCGGTTGCAAGGACACAGGCCTTGCAGCCGATGCGGACATAGCCCTTGTCCGACTTTGCAATGGCTGCAACGATCCTGCCGTTCTGCACCTCTACATCCACCACCGGATGTTTTGTCAGGATCTCAACTCCATAGGTCTTGGCTTTTCCGGTAATTATACTCATCATTAAAGCGCCGTAGCCCGATCCGGATTCCGCGTCTCCCAACTGAGGTCCAATGGGCTCGCTGTCAATCACTGCAAGATGGTATTTGTCAGGAGTGAACTTGTCCTCAATATCGCCCCCCAGCTCGCACACCCAGTCAAAAAACTGGCCGGTGCCGAGCAGACAGTTGGTAACGAGCTTCGGGTCCAGCCTCCAGTCGAGTTGATCCATCATAGCGCGCGCATACTCCACGGTCGTATCCGGAATGTTGCGCTTTTTCTGCCACCTGCTGCCGAAGGTGCGCATTGTACGCGCAGACTGGGCGCCGCCTCCGGTAAAAGCCGCCTTTTCCAGGACGATAACCTTTTTGCCTGTCAGCTGCGCAGCACGCACAGCTGCGGTAAGACCGCTGCCGCCTCCACCCATGACAACAAGGTCACATTCCTTCCTGTCAATAAAATCGTACTGCTTTTCAGCCGGCCTTTCCGCTGCGTTGGCCTCCGGGACCACGCCTGCCATGTTCTTAATAAGCGGCGCAGCAAGAGCCGCTGAACTCGCGGCTATAAAATTTCTTCTTGTCAGATTTTGACTCTGTGATGCCATATCGATCTCCTTTCATTTTATGTAGCTAGTATCCATACATAGATAAAGCTTATATGGATGGAGCGATCAGCCGTCAGCCAACTGATTAATTTGTAAGACTTTGCTGAAAGCTGAATGCTGACAGCTGCTAGTATGAATATTGCCTAAACCCCGGTGGACATAATGAATCGTTGCCCTTAAAAAAGGTATGGCAATATATGACTATTTTGTGACATTTTGCGTTATTATTAAAATTGACATGCAATGAGTACTTCTCTATACTCCATTTATTAAAAAAATAGTTCTTATCAATCAATTATACTCCGTTTATATAAAATTAGGTTCTTATCAATTGGATACAACCGCGATGCAACAACTTCCTGGCCGGAGTCGATCTTGGCGCAGGATACATGGGAGGATTGACATGAGAGGAAAAAGTTATTTGAAAGCAAAATTATTGATCATGGTTATTGCAACAGCCGCTTTTCTCTTTGGGGCGGTCCTATCGCCGGTGGCCCGGGCGGCCGATCAGCAGCAGACCGAAAACGGCTATGCCTATACAGTCGAAAACGGCAAGGCAACCATTACTGCCTATTATGGCGGAGGAGGAGACATCCTGATCGTGCCGTCGGAAATCGGCGGCTCTCCGGTCACGACCATCGGCAACGGCGCACAAACGGCCTTTTCCAACGGCAACCCCGGGGTCTTTCTGATTCCCGACAGCGTAACCAAGCTCAGCAACCGGGCGATCTACGACTACAACAACACCTATTACATCTCCATACCCTCCGGCGTAAAGGTTATTGAGGACGGCGCGACCTCCTCAATCGCGATCGCCGGCATCGCCGGCAGGGAAGGCTCGCGGGCACAGAGCTACGCCAGGCAGGTCGGCATCGGCTTTACCTCCGATGTCGTCAATCTGAAGGCCGAAGCCGGTGCGGGCGGCAAGATGTCGATCTCCGGCAACTACCTGATCCCGAAAAAGCTGCAGCGCGACTATAACCTGAACTTCCAGATCAAGGCCAACAGCGGCTACCAGATCCAGGACGTCCAGGTCAACGGCGCAGGCACGGCAGTGGCCAGGGGACAGAGCGCCTACACGCTGCAGTACAAGTTGCAGGCCCAGAACAGCCAGGACATCGTCATTAAGGCCTCTTTTGCCCCCGGCGGCAACGCCTCGGCCGGCCAGGCCGGAGAAAAAACAGCGGCCGCTGCAACCACGTATGAGTTTCCCGACTACGGAACCAGCGCGGGCAGGTACGCCAACGCACTTGGGATCTGCGCCGGCAACTTCTACGCTACGGTAAAAGACGGCAAAACCGTCGTCTATAAGCTCGTGAAAAGCTACACCAGCAAGGACGGCTGCATCAAATTCCGATCGAGCGACGAGCTGAAAAAGTACGCCGCCGACCACGGCATGACCTACGGCAAGGACTACGACTGGTTCCACGTTTATAACTACAACGAGGGCAGCCGCGCCTACTACGTCGGCTATCTTTACAAGACCTACAACGGCCCGATGACCGGCGTCGAGTCCAGGGTGGGCTCTCTGGAGGCGGCCCGCGCCGACTTTAGCGGCATCCTCGACATCTCCAGCCTCTTCGCGCAGAACAAGGCGGAGCTGACCCTGAAGGATTGGACCTTCGAAAGCTTCAGCGATTACTACGGCCCGGTCGAAGGCACCAACTTCTTTGGCGCCGACTCGGCGATCCTGGCAGATAAAGAGGCGAAGATCAATCTGATCAATCCCAACCTCAACGGCTCGGCCAATATCGCCTTCGCCACCTACAAGGGCATCCTCAATATTACGGGCGGCTCGCTCGTGGGCACCACCCAGGGCGCTCATGGCGTCTACGTCGCGAATGGCGGCAGGATCACCCTGAACGCAGCGGATACGGACCCGGCCAAAGGCGTGGAGCCAGCGCTCGCCAAACGACCCGATCCCGACAATGCCTACATCGTGCGCGATAAGAAAACTCAGGACATCACCGTAGTCAACAAACTCGACTCCGGCTACACGGCGCTGATCACGGCGCATCAGACCGGCACGGTTCTGGCCACCGACAGCGGAGGAGGAATCATCATAGCCAACAAGACCGTCGGCAAGAGCTACGGACAGGGTTCCGGCGGCGTCTACTCGATAGGCTCAAACGACGGCCTGGTCTGGGTCTACAATAGCACGCTGACCTCAAACATGGACGCCGGCATCGTCTCGGCCTCGGGCGGCTACGTCTACGCCAATAACTGCGTCATTCAGGGTCTGATGGGCATCAAGCTGCGCGCCGGCCAGAACTCGACCAAGATGTCGGAGGTGCACCTCAAGAACAGCGAATTGATCGCCTTCTTTGACAAGGACGAGCTGGAGCGGCTCTTCGACGTGGTCACGCCCGAAGAACAGGCGGCCGCGCAGAAGGCCGGAACAAAGACCAACGCCTTCACGTTAAGCCTCTTCGGCCGCAGTTTCGGCGGAGGCAGCTCAAGCAGCACAACGAAGAGCTGGTTCGACGACGGCTACTACAAGACCCCCGGCGGCATGGGCGGCAGCGTCTTTTCGGTGATCTACGCCGAGGGCTCCAAGACCCCCATCTACATCGAGAGCACGAGGGTCTTCAATAAGAACTATGCCAAGTACAAGGACGCTCCGGGCTCAAAGGCCCAGAACATCATCATCGACGCCGAGGGCAACGGCACGGCCGTCATCTTCTTCATCAACGACAACACCAAGACCAAGTGGGATCTGACCGGCATAAGCCAAGAGACCACCGAGATAGTGGGCGACTTCAACGTCTCCGACAACACCCAAAGCCTGGAGCAGAGGATGATGGGTGGCGGAGGGGCTTCGGCCTCAGGCAGCCAGATGCAGGGCGGTATGCCCAGTGGCGGCGGTATGCCCGGCGGCGAAGGCGGCGGCATGCCTGGTGGCGGCGAAGGTGGCGGCATGCCGGGTGGAGGTGAAGGTGGCGGCATGCCCGGTGGCGGCGGAATGGGTGGCATGGGCGCTCCTGGAGGCATGGACTCCGGAACCAAGGGCAATTTCATCAACGCCACGTTCCAGAACTCAGAATGGACAGGAACGGTCATCGGCGTTTCGAAGAACGCCAGCTTCAACTTCGACGAAAAGTCCTCCTGGAAGGTAACCGCGAGCACCGACATCGATACACTCACGGTCGCCCCCGGAACGACGATCACCGCCGACAAGCCCGTCAAGATCACCGTAGCCAAGCTTGTGGTATCCGGCGGCGGCTCTTACAAGGCCGGCAAGAACGTCACGATTGAAACGAGAAAAGAAGAAGCCAAGGAAGACGCGAAGTAGCTTTTATAGGTTTCCTAACGCTATCGCCGCCGGCCGGCTGTGGATTCCAGGCGTAATCATCGCCCTGTTTCCGCAGCCGGCCGACGGCTTTCTTTAGTTACCGATACAATCCCTTTTCCTCGTGCGTCATTCGCACACCTTGAATTTCGCCATCATCCCGCTGATAATTTTTGATGCAGGAGCAATATCTCTCATAGATCATCTGCAAGGTCTCATACTCAATTCATGTTTTCCGAGCGTACCGTACGTTTATTATTGTCAATCTCAGTGGCAAGATATCAAAAATTTTAGATTCACAAAATGATTGCCCGATAAATTTTATTTTGCGTAGATATGACAAATTTTATCTTATTAAATAAACCTTCATTGTATCATCATAAATTGCCACCGAAGCATGGACCCCTCTAATAGACGATTTTACATTTATGTCAATAAATTGTCCTAAACTGCAAGATAAGTAAACTTTTCTTGACATATTTTATTAAAATGTTAATATTAGTAACAGCCTAAAAGCAGATAATTAATAATCACGATATAAAAATGTGGAGAAGTCATGGAATGGCTAGGGGGTAAAATTAAGGAATTGATAAAGGAAAACAATATTTCCATTATCAAATTGGCGGAAATGGCAGGCGTTTCCAGGCAGACCGTCAACGACTGGATCAATGGCCAAGTACCCAAAGGCAACCATTTAATCTTTCTTTGTAAAACATTTAACATAAACCCAAATTACTTGTTTTCACAAAGTTTTGATGGGGCAATATCTATTCCTGTCCATCGGACGAGGAGAACTGCTAAAGTCACTCCATCAATGCAAAATGACGCGATGGAAGTAGCGATAGGATATGATCTGTTGTTCAGAAATGCTCCTGAACCCGGAGTTCTTCCGGTTATGAGGGGACGAAATCGATCTGAGGAAATCGCAAAATTGATTGCTAATGACCTTAGGGTTAAAGCCTGCACAAGGGATAATCTTCCGCCTGATTATAAGGACGTCTTCATTTTAATGAAAAATCTTGGAATTAAAATTATCTTCAGACCTTTTCCTCCCCAAATTAAAGCATATGCTTTTTACACAAAAATCCACGAGCATAGGGTTGTCTTTGTCAATAGCTCTACAAATGTCTTAGATCTGATTTTTCCGCTTTTACACGAAGCTGTTCATGCCATACGAGATGAATTAAACATTGACGACGGTTTTGATGAAAGTGAAGAAAAATTCTGCGATATGGTGGCGAACCATATTCAATTTTCTGACGGATATATCCGGATGGTATGGAATGTTATTAAGGATCTAAAGCCTAGCGCCCAGATTAATAAACTCAAGACATTCGGACGCAACTATTCTCATGCCATATATGGCATCGTTAAGCGAATTCGATTGATCCATTCTGACTTCGAGCTTAATACCGGGGGTGCTGACACCAATTTAAAAAAGGAATTTCCCACGATCAGGGATATCCTTTACAACGAAAAAGAACCTAGAGATTTTGTCAGCGCTATTGAAAAACTGAGCCCTATTTTCATTCAAATCATCCTGGATCAGCTTAATGGATTAACTACAAGAAAATTGGGAGAAATCCTTGCGATTGAAGATATTATGGATGCGAAAATTGTTAAAGACGAGCTTGCAAGGTTAATAGCTTCGGATTCCTGATATGAATATCCTCTGTGATACATGTAGCATTTTAATGCTGATAAGAATAGCCCCAGAAATGTTCTGCGATGAGCGGTATGAGTGCGTTACAATCCATGAGGTTGTTCAGGAGATATTCCGAACTCAGAAATTCAAAAACCGCTATCCTTGGAGAGAAAGATATAAATCAAAAATAAAGGCGTTGGGAACATCCTGGATCAATGGAGGAGACTTCAAGCTATCCCTGGAGGCGGTCAAGAATATTGTATTCACAGGAAAAAGAAACGAAAAGACCGGTTATTACTTCAATTTAAGCTATGTTGATCAAGTGATAGCAGCATGTTCAATCGCCCATAATTTCAAGCTCACGACGGTAGATGATGACCTTGCAAATTTTGTCGAACAGGAATTTTCAGGCGAAATAATATCCCCTCTGGCAATAATCAATGATTGGATCGAAAGAAAACTTGTCAGTTGGAATGAGGGTATGCAGCAGATAATTGAGGATTGGGAAAAATGCAATGAAAGTCCCCAGCCTAAAAAAGAAATAAAAAGATTTGAAAAAATAACAGGCTATAAATATGCAGGTCCTAAATGATTTGCCCACAATAAAACCCTGATCGAGGCAACGAGCAGTAGTTCAAGCATAGACTCGGTTATATGAAAGAAAGTCAAGCGCTAGTTTTGTCTCTGGCACCCTATGAAAGTGAAAGGGGTCTGATTGTTGACTCACCTATGTGAATTAAATGAGTCAAAGGCGGACTCCTTTCATGGGGTCGTAGGGGTCTGGGTCGCGATGATCACTTCCATGACGGTGCAAGGCCTCCTTATGGCGCAGCGCTTTCACCTTGGGAAGAGGAAGACGTTGCAGGTGGAGTAAGGAGAACATTGACTTTAAGTAGATATCTGAAGTTTTTGTTAGGGCTGCCCCTTGTATTTTCTGGATTGATATTTTGAGGTGTCCCCTATTTCACTATTTCACTAGTTCCGCAGCCGGCCGGCGGCTTTTTTTACCTATCGATACAATCCCTTTTCCTCGTGCGTCATTCGCACACCTTGAATTTCGCCATCATCCCGCTGATAATTTTTGATACAGGAGCAATATCTCTCATAGATCATCTGCAAGGTCTCATACTCAATTCATGTTTTCAGAAGCATACCGTATTCCACGTTTATCATTGTCAATCTCAGTGGCAAGATATCCAAAATTCAAAGTATATTAAAAAATACTGGCTACGAAATATTTGTTTTTTGAGTAGCTATCACACATTCATGACATACGAAAAATGATTCATAGTTTGTCAACCTAGTCAACAACGTCCCGTCTCTCATATGACAAGGCAAGGTAACAGTTTAGCGGTTTTGGGAAACAAAAAATAAGAAAAAAATACGAATCCGCAAAGAAATTGCTTGCAATGCGGATTTTTTTGTGTAAAATACGTGAGTATAAATACTCACGTGATGGAGGAATA
>Ga0209287_10000266_pt1 | contig 34713 bp, 23 predicted proteins | sample PPLLak3cmMay2015_2_FD_187255 | JGI IMG/M metagenome (GOLD analysis project Ga0209287, IMG submission 187255) | Freshwater sediment microbial communities from Prairie Pothole Lake near Jamestown, North Dakota, USA - PPLs Lake P8 Core (1) Depth... | ecosystem: Environmental > Aquatic > Freshwater... | reverse complement strand
TCAAGCTCGGTGTGGTTTTCTCGGTAGAATCATAAAACAGGCTATCCAGAAACACGAGCGGTGACAGCTTTGAATGCCTTCGAAAGAAACCTGTTTCATACGCTTTTAACCGAAGATGACGCTCTGTGAAAACTTTTTTTACCTTGTCTCTTAGGTTCATCAGGCAGGTATCACATACCCCCCTATACTATACCATATTTTTAGATTATGTATATTGCTGGTATTATGCCAATTAAATATCTTTAGGTTGACGGCTATGCCTTTCAGGGCGCAACTTGATCGTTAAACAAACGCCCAAGGCGCTGCCTTTGGGCTATATTAAGTTGGACTTTCAGCCCGAGCATGGGTTGAGGTAGTTGGAAGAGAATAGTTTTTCATTAACTACGATAGACGCATAGGGCACATTAGCAAAAGCAAAGTCCGTGGGAATAAAATTGAATATGACCAATTTAATGAAGAAGTTGCTCCTGCGTCCTGAAAGGACAGATAAATCTAGCCAAGGGCAACGCCCTTGGGAGTTAAATTGAATTTAACCAACGCCCTGTAAGGGCAAATTAAAACAAATGATATGTCTCAATCATTATCAAAATTGTATGTGCATATTGTTTTCCATATAAAAAACCCTCTTGTATCCATTCGTAAGGAAGACAAAACAGAACTTTTTGCATATATAGGCTCAATCATTAAAGACAATGGTTCTATTCCAATTCTTATCAATGGCATGAGTGACCACCTGCATATATTATGTGTAATGTCTAAAAATATTGCTCTTGCTAAGCTGACAGAAGAAATCAAACGTCATAGCAGTCGTTGGATAAAAACGAAGGGCATGCATTATCAAAATTTTGCATGGCAAGGAGGGTATGCAGGGTTTTCAGTCAGTCAATCATTGCATGATAAAACAAAACAATATATAAAAAATCAAGAGGTACATCATGCAAAAATGACATTTAAGGATGAGTTGGTTGTATTTTTAAAAGAGTATGGAATTGAATATGATGAAAAGTATTTATGGTCTGATTAAGTTGCTCTTTCAGAGCGAAATTCGATGGCGCATAAATTAGCCCCAAGGCGTTGCCTTTGGGCTATATTAAGTTGGACTTTCAGCCCGAGAATGTGATGAGGTTGTGGGAAGAGAATAGTATAAATCATTAACCACAATAGACACGTAGGACACAATAGTAAAAAGCGACAAAAAAGTTAGATTATATCAAGACTATTATATTTCATTTCAAAACTCTGTCAGGGTTTTGAACCCTGACAGAGTTACGCATAAGTAAATGTATTGTTTATTATTAGGCTCTATATAACTTAAAAAAACACCTAGAAATAATTCTTTATAAAACAAAAAACTCGGCTTTTAGACCAAGTTTTTTGTTGTTTATCCTAATGTGAACTATTGTGTCTATTGTGGTGAAACTAATAATGTGGTTTTATATTCCCAACGTCATCTGCGTTCCGGTATCGGACTCGTTTTCGATTCCATTATTACCTTCTTCTTCATTTATATCGCCTTCCTCCTCATCATCCTCTGATGGTGGAAGTTCTTTTTGAAGAGGTTCGATAAAGGTTACTGCTTTCACCTCATTGGTGGATAATCGTTTGCCCTTTGCTTTATAGCCCTTAACAGCGATGAATTCATACACATCAACCTGCTCAGGATCTTTCTTAGCGTGCTTGCCCTTAAAGGTAATCTCGATACATGGAAAATCATCGTCGTTGATGGCAACAAACTTTGAACCCTCCTCCTCGGCAATAAACGATTGAGGTTTTTCGGATGGTTCAAATGCGAAGCGTTTCAAGTAGTAAAAATTCTGCTCACCATCGTAATAGACAGCCGAGAATACTTTTTCGGCATCAAACTTTTCGATAATAATCGGGTTGTTCTCAAATCTTACAGAAAAATCGAATCCACAGGTAGTGTAGGTTCCATCGCCGTTTACAACAAGAATCTTCTCTCCATCGTGAAATTCTCCAAGGTATTTTCCACGACTATCGGAATTGAGGCGAAGAACATCCTCATCGAGCCAAATCTTATGGCCACCAAGGGTGCTAACACCCTTCTCCTTTATCTGAATCTTATGGATTGCATAACGGGTAAAAATATTTCCCATGGAGCTACGACCCTTAATCACCAGCTGGCTAAAATCAAGTTCGATGATTAGGTTACGTAAACGTGGTTTGGGTTTTAAGAAAACCTTAAGAATTTCAGCTTCACCATTGGGGTTTGCGCTCATGTAAAGCACTTGTGACCCATCGGTACCTTTTGTAATATCGTACTCCTTATCGCGGGTAACACCGGTAATGGCACATCGTTTCATCATAATTGAACCGTTACGTCCATCGCGATAAACCGCATTATAGATTGTACGTTGGTCATTCTTTTTAAACACTGCAATGTGAAGAATATCCTTGCCCACAAACGCCTTCTCCTGCACCTTTGAAATGAAGTACTTCCCACTCTTTAAAAATACTATGATATCATCAATATCAGAGCAATCGGCAACAAATTCATCCTTTTTAAGCCCTGTTCCAAAGAATCCTTCCTCACGGTTAACGTATAGTTTCTCGTTGGCAACCACAACCTTTGTGGCCTCGATGGTATCGAAACTGCGAAGTTCTGTTTTGCGCTCTTTTCCCTTACCGTGCTTCTTCTTAATCTGCTGATAGTAGTTGATGGTATAAGGAATAATATTCGCCAAATGGTTCTTAACCTCTTCAATCTCCTCAACCACGGCACGGATATGCTCATCGGCTTTCTTGATATCAAACTTAGATATTTTGCGGACAGGTTTCTCGGTCAACTTAAGTAAATCCTCTCGGGTAATCTCTCGCTTAAAGAGTTTTTTATATGGTTTAAATCCCTTATCAATTGCATCAATTACCTGCTCCCATGTTTCAGTATCCTTCTCCAGCTCACGGTAAATCCTTTGCTCGAAGAAAATCTTTTCGAGCGATGAGAAATGCCAATCCTCCTCCAGCTCATCCAATCGATTCTTTAGCTCCCAAGTGAGCAGAAACTTAGTATGGTCGACGGAGGCCTTTAGAAGATTCTTAACCCCCATAAAACGGGGCTTATCCTGATAGATTACGCAGGAGTTTGGCGATATTGAAATCTCACAATCAGTAAATGCGTAAAGCGCATCGATGGTAACATCGGGTGATACATCGGCAGGAAGGTGGATAAGAATCTCCACATTCTCCGAGGTGTTATCGTCAATCTTTTTAATCTTTATCTTGCCCTTATCGTTCGCCTTTACAATAGTATCGATAAGCGATGATGTTGTTTTGCCGAAAGGAAGTTCTGTGATTGAGAGCGTTTTTTTATCAATCTTCTGAATTTTTGCTCTTACCTTAATTGCCCCACCTCTTAGACCATCGTTGTAACGGGTACAATCGGCTAGTCCACCAGTAATAAAATCGGGGTAAAGCTCAAAGTCATGCTCCTTCAAATAGGCAATCGCAGCATCTATTAGCTCAATGAAATTATGAGGTAGAATTTTTGAGGCTAAACCAACGGCAATCCCCTCAACGCCCTGTGCAAGCAGCAAAGGGAATTTCATTGGAAGTGTGACAGGCTCCTGATTACGACCATCGTAGCTGAGCATCCACTCGGTTGTCTTAACGTTGAATGCAATGTCGAGCGCAAATTTCGAAAGTCGAGCTTCGATGTAACGTGGCGCAGCAGCGCTATCGCCGGTAAGAATATTACCCCAGTTTCCCTGTTGATCGATGAGCAACTCCTTTTGTCCAAGTTGAACAAGAGCATCACCAATTGAAGCGTCACCATGGGGATGGAACTGCATGGTATGACCGATGATGTTTGCAACCTTATTGTAGCGTCCATCATCGAGGCGTTTCATCGAATGAAGGATACGTCGTTGAACAGGCTTTAACCCATCATCGAGATGTGGAACAGCACGCTCAAGGATTACATAAGAAGCATAGTCGAGAAACCAGCTCTTATACATCCCGGTAAGGTGTACCTTTTTCGAGGTGTCTCCAGTAATTTTGGCAATCCTAGCATGTTCATCGGGTGTGGTTTTACGGGTATTATCCTCGTTTAAAAACTCATCCGCTTCAAAATCATCTAAACGCATTTCCTTCAGTTGTCGGTTATCGGTTGTCGGTTATCGGTTGTCGGTTATCATTATTAAAACATAACAGACAACTCATAACTGATAACTATTTATATTTCATAAATCAAGCCACTTTCTCCTCTATCTCAAACTCCAGCTCCTCCTCCAAGGGTGGTTTCGATTCCTCAATGATATCCTCATCAATCTTAAGATTATCGATGATAAACTCTTGTCTTTCGGGAGTGTTCTTGCCCATGTAGAAACTCAGTAAATCGGCAATAACATCATCGCGGGTTAGGCGAACGGGGTCGAGGCGGATATTTTCGCCGATAAAGTTCTTAAATTCATCTGGAGAAATCTCACCAAGACCTTTAAACCTTGTAATTTCGGGGTTTACACCAACATCCTTGATAGCTTTCTGCTTTTCATCGTACGAGTAGCAGTAGAAAGTTTTCTTCTTATTACGCACCCTGAATAACGGGGTTTGAAGTATAAACAGGTGTTCCTGACGAATTAAATCAGGGAAAAATTGTAAAAAGAAGGAAATTAGTAACAGTCGAATATGCATCCCATCCACATCGGCATCGGTAGCTATTACAACCTTATTGTAGCGAAGATTTTCGATATCATCTTCAATGTTTAGCGCAGCTTGAAGTAGGTTAAACTCCTCGTTTTCGTAAACCACCTTCTTGGTCATTCCATAGGTATTAAGCGGTTTACCTCTAAGCGAGAATACCGCTTGAGTATTCACATCACGCGATTTAGTTATTGAACCGCTTGCCGAATCGCCCTCAGTGATAAATAAGGTTGAATCCTCGCCCCTCTCATCCTTTGAATCGAGATGGACACGACAATCGCGAAGTTTCTTGTTGTGAAGGCTTGATTTCTTAGCACGTTCACGGGCTAATTTTTTGATTCCTGAAATTGCCTTACGCTCCTTTTCCGCTTCGAGAATACTTTGCAAAAGGGTTTGAGCCGTTTCAGAATTTCGATGTAGGTAGTTATCAAGCGCATTCTTAACAAAATCGCCAATATACTGACGAACCCCTGCTCCGCCCGGAGCCATATCCTTGCTGCCAAGTTTTGTTTTGGTTTGCGATTCAAAAACGGGGTCCTCAATCCTCACGCTAAGCGCGCAGATAATTGAGGTACGAATATCGGATGCGTCAAAATCTTTTTTATAAAAACCACGAATTGCCGTTACAAACGCCTCACGGAAGGCCGCAAGGTGAGTTCCACCCTGAGTTGTATGCTGTCCGTTTACGAACGAGTAGTAATCCTCGCCGTAACCATTTCCATGGGTGAAAGCAATCTCAATATCTTCACCTTTAAGGTGGATAAGCGGATAAAGCCCTTCGCCGCTCATATTCTCGGCAAGCAGGTCGAGCAATCCGTTTTGCGAAACAAAACGCTTATCGTTGAAATTGATAACCAATCCGGTGTTCAGGTAGGTGTAATTACGTAGCATTGTCTCCACGTACTCATCCTGAAAGTTGAATTCACCAAAAATAGAATCATCGGGAAGAAACTCTACGATTGTTCCATTCTTCTCCCCGTTACTTTGATAATCATTTTCGGCGACCACCTTACCACCAGAAAACTCGATAAGTTTTCCTTGCCCTTCGCGAATACTTTGAATTTTGAATGATGCAGAAAGTGCATTTACGGCCTTAATACCAACCCCGTTGAGACCAACGGATTTCTTAAACACCTTGGAATCGTACTTGGCCCCAGTATTCATTTTTGAGGCAACATCGAGCAGTTTGCCCAGGGGAATACCCCGACCAAAGTCGCGAACACGCACAACCTTCTCACTGATGGACACATCGATATTCTTACCATGCCCCATCATATACTCATCCACTGAGTTGTCGAACACCTCCTTAAGAAGTATATAGATACCATCATCGGGTTGAGAACCATCGCCCAACTTCCCGATGTACATCCCAGGACGCAGCCTAACGTGCTCCTGCCATTCGAGGGTTCTAATGCTATCTTCTGAATAGCCAGTATTTATAGACATTACAAAAATTTTGATGCAAAAATACAGAATTATTCACGGTCAATACGAAAGTTAGCATATTTAAATATCAACAGGGGTTAAAGAGTTATAAACTGGGGGGTTATGGTTTAAGCATAGTTCTATTCCTTAGTTATAAACAACCTTCATAAGTTTTGATAAAAAACATCTGCTCAGGAATAAAAAACATTCTAAATCACATAAAAATTTCAACTAATAATTACATTTGTTTACTGTTTTGATAAAACTATAAATTATGGTTGAAAATATTACAGAGCATCTGAGAAAAATATCCGTTGAGAGTTGTTTTGAGTTATCAGCATTTCGCAGTGGATGGGAAACATGGAAAATTGAAATTCAAAATAAATTAGGAAATAATTTCAATGAAATTGATATTTTAAATTTAGGAGATCATTTATCAACTATTTTCTCAATAACAGGAACAGGGCGCAGCCAAAGTGATGTTTCAGGTGGGGGATATGGCTGGGAAGGATTTATTTGCTGGTATTTGAATTTATGTTTAATTGGCAGCAGAGGTGTAGCTGTGAGAAAAATCTCAAGTTTACCAGAACCTCTTCGAGATTCAATTTCTGTTAACTATGGGAATTTTAGAAGTAATACTGAATCAGATATTACAGTTATCATTTTCCCAAATTTACAAGAATTTACATCAGACATAAATACATTAGAGATACTGGATAGTCGAGGAATGAGAATCCCAAACCTTTTAAGGTCAGGTAAATTTAATCTGAAAGGTATTTTTGACAGACTTTCTGAACTATATTTTGACAATTTTGAATTAGGTATAATCCAATGTAAAACGAATTGGAATGATAACGCACAAATCCCAATGCTTTGGAGCATGATTTATGAAGCAAATTCTTTTGTTAATAGTTCAATCTCAATTGGCAGAAATAATTACAGCCTAAGGGATTTAAGAAAATTCACATATTCATTCTGTACCGTTCCAACGAATAGCCTAGATAACTATACACAAAGTTCAACTTCTGTAAATAGAGTAAGAAATTTAACAGGAGGAAATTACTGGGGATACCCAACAAGTAATGGTATTGCAAGTTCAATAAAAGAGATATTTAACAATAACTTCAGAAACGCATATACAACAAACCAAAGAACATGTATAAGAAATTCAATTCTTGAATTATCTGAACGATTAAACTATTTCGATATTATTTGATTACTTTCAATATTTCAACAGCTACAGCCCTCGCAAGTAAAGGAGGAACTGCATTTCCAACTAGCGTAAATTGAGGAACCTCATCTTTACGTTTATTTCCACCAGTTGATCTTTTTCCCTGAAAAACGAAAGAATCATCAAAGGACTGTAAACGTGCCATTTCCCTAACGGTAAGTGCTCTTGGATTAGAGTAATGAATATAATCATCAGGAATGGTCATTACAGTTGGACTTTGAGAATCTGGTTTCAAAATATTATAATTTCTTTTCTCAGAATCAAGTCCTTCCTTTCTAAGATTTACCTTTGCTTTATCATAATCACCAGTATTTAATATTATTTCGAGCCTTTTAACTACATCATCGTTTTGCTTGCTCGTTTTATGATTATTCAAAGGTGTAGGTATATGCTGTAATGGATTGTTAAACTCCTCAATATTTCTAACATAAAGAGGTTGTTTAATATTAGCAAATCGTCCATTTAATCTACCCGTTTTTGACCATTCTGAGTACGATTTACCTGTTTCGGAAACCCTACCATCTACATTTCGCTTCTTTAACAATTCTTTTAAATATTCAGCAGAACCGTTATACTTCTCAAATAGATCAACCGTAGAGTAAGTATGACTTTCTTCATCATTTCCTATAAAATCTAAATCATAAATTGCTTCAAATACTGTTACTTTTTCATTATGCTTCAAGCTTGAAGGAATCTCTTTTATCAATTTTTGATCTTTACGACAACCAATAAATAGTACTCGTTCTCTATTTTGAGGTACTCCATAATTTGATGCAAGAGCAACAAATGGTTCATCAATATTATAAAGTCTTAATTCACTCAAAATCTCTTCAAATTCCTCCTTTTTGTTGAATTTTACTGAAAGTTGATTCAATGAATTTAAGCATTCATCTATTGTTTGCGAAAAAATCTGAAGTGAGCTGCTGATGTCTTCAACATCTTTCTTGTAATCTTTTGGCGATTTTAAATTATTGAAAGCTAACCCTATAACCCCAATTATCGATTCTGGCTCAATGAAACTCAGAAAATCATTAAACTTTTCAACAAAAAAATCATTGTCTATGTCACAAACTGACTTCTCAATAATTACTTGCTTTTTTATTGCTCTTAATTCCTTGATTCTCTTTAAAAGATTGAATCCATGTCTTATTGTGCCAATGCTCTCATCAGTTTTTGAAGTTTTATAATCTGCAATTTTGGGGAGTAGATTTTTAAATTTTTGCTCAACATTATTAATATATCTTTCTTTTAACAAAGAAAGTTCATTACCATTTGACTTTTCAAATTGCAATCTCTGAATATAGCAGTCTATGAGGAAACTATAACCATTATCAATTTTCTTGAGGTGGTTTAAAAAGATAATAAGTTTAGGTAATTCGTTAAAATCAATAATTGATCTAATTTGAGAAAGAATCATTTCTTTAATCCTACCATTTTCCTTTGTTAGAATGCCCTTGACATTCTCCATAATAAAATATTTTGGTCTCAAATGGCTTATCACATCTATATAGTGAGAAAACAGATCATCCTTTTTATCGAATTTCTTCCTCTTTCCTGCTAAGCTAAAACTCTGACATGGAGGTCCACCACAAATTACATCTACCTTTTGTCCTTCTAATTTTTCTAAAAGATTATTGAGAAAATCTGACTCTGTAATATCCTGTTTTAAAAATTGTGTACCTAACCCTAGTTGATGATTATATCGAACCACATGCGTTAACTCGCAATTCTCGTTGATGTCGCTCGCTAAAATAAAATCGAATATTTTATTTTTCTGTTCCGCTTGCAAAAATCCTTCGCTAAATCCTCCCGCTCCTGCAAACAAGTCAATAAATGTTATTTTTTGTCCATAAAAAGGTTCTGAATCTTCAATAATCTTTACTTCGTTGCTTGATCTATAGCATTCCACAAGAGAAGAAACCTGTTTTTTAATTTCGCTTACTGTTAAATCTTTTTTATGACTATTATTAAAAAACGATTCTGTCTCTTTTTTCAAGTAGAAGAAATAGTTATTTATAGATTCTCTACCTTTTACACATTGATTATCTATATCCCATTCCACAAGGTTAACTTTCTCACCAGTAGCAATCTTGATTTGTTTACCTTTGCATCTTATCACTAAATGAATGGGTGCAAATCCCTTTTTATCTGATTTATCGCGATAGAAATTAACTGTTGCCATTTCACGGACATTTTTACGGTTACGGACAAATTTACGGACATATTTTTAAAACAGAATACATTTCCGTTTATTTTTTCAAAAACCTCTCACAAAAATTAAACTTTTTTATTTGCAAGTTTAAAATAGAAACCTACTTTTGTTCAGCAAACCAGTACTAATTATTTATATGGACGGCGACCCTGCGATACGATTTATTAACCCACACACAGACAGGTAGTTTGTCATATGCCAACGACCTTCTGTATGTAAAATATTAAGGAGGTAAATATGGCAAATCTTTCAACTTTTTACTTAAGCCGTATTATAGGAAAAAGGGTTTATGATACCGAAGGAAAAAAAATCGGGATTGTAAAAGATTTATTGGTTGACACCCTTACAGCCAACCCCAACGATACACCCGATAAACCCAAGGTAATTGGCGTCAAGGCCAAAACCTCAAAGGGGATAAAAATATATTCATTTGATTTTATCGATGTTTTCAGGATTGAAGGCCGGTTAACTGTCAAGTGCAATAATATTGTTGAGTTAGCCCAAGAAACTATCGACAATGGATTTTTCCTTGCCAAATTGATGCTCGATAAGCAGATTGTCGACCTCAATGGTCGTAAGCTTGTTAGAGTTAACGATATCAGATTAGTTGATATTAAGGACGGGACCTTTGCAGTAGCCGTAGATATTGGTATAGAAGGTCTTCTCCGAAGAATTGACATCGAAAAACCCATCAAGTTTGTACTTTCGTTTCTAAAAGTCAACATACCTGCCAAGTATATTATTTGGGACGATGTTCAGGCCATCGACTTTTCGAGCCACAGCATAAAACTTTCGAAGGTTTATTCCAAGTTAAATACGCTCCACCCCTCTGATCTTGCCGATATTATTGAAGATTTGGGTAGGGCTACCCGAACATCTGTTTTCTCAGCACTGGACGAGGAGCATGCGGCTGACGTTTTGGAAGAACTCGAACCTGAAGCTCAGGTTCAGCTGGTTGAGAGTTTACCTGTGGATAAGATGGCCGATGTGCTTGAAAAAATGCCTGCCGATGAGGTTGCCGACATTCTCGATGGCCTAGAGGATGAAAAGGCCGAAAGCCTTTTAAAAGAGATGGAGGCCGAATCGTCGCAGGAGGTACGAGAGCTGCTTGAATACGAGGACGACTCGGTGGGTAGTATCATGACCACCGATATCCTTGCCTTTAACCCAACAAAAACGGTAGAAGATGTTATCAGGGAAATTCGTACTCGTAAACCCGAAGCTGTTGAATTGTATAACCTTTTCGTCACTGATGCCAAGGAGGAGCTGATAGGCTTTTTTACGCTTCGCGATTTGATTGTTTCCGAACCTGATACAACCATCAATCAGATTATGAAGGAAGAACCCATCTACCTATACGATGACCAAGGGATTGATGATATCGCAGAGATTATATCGAAATATAACCTACTGGCTATCCCAGTTATTGACAAGCAAAATCTTTTGCAAGGAATGGTGGTAATCGACGACGTTGTTGAGGATTTGGTGAACAAACGTAGAACTTTCAAAAGGTAGGCGACATGGCATTTAAATTAAGCAATACACGTTTTTTCAAAAAACTTGCAATCTTCCTTGCAATCCTTGGACCTGGCATAATAACAGGCAGCGTCGATAACGATGCAGGGGGAATCACAACATACTCCGTTGCCGGAGCAATTTATGGTTACAACCTTATCTGGACGCTTATTCCCTCATTCATTGTACTAATCGTTATTCAGGAGATGAATGCCCGTATGGGAGTTGTTACTGGCAAAGGGCTTGCCGACCTGATTCGCGAAAGCGCAGGGGTTAAAGTTACCTTTTTCATTTTCCTCGGTCTTTTGGTTGGTGATATCGGAAATACAACCACCGAATTTGCAGGTGTTGCGGGTAGTATGCAGGTTCTAGGGGTAAGCAAGTACCTTTCCGTTCCAATTGTTGCAATGCTTATCTGGCTGCTGGTTGTTAAGGGTACCTATAAAATTGCCGAACGAATATTCTTACTTTTCAGCGTTTCTCTGCTGATGTATGTTGTTTCAGCGTTGATGGGTGACCCAGAATGGAGCGAAATTGGGAGTGCAATTGTTCGTCCGCAATTTGAGGTGAACGGACAGAGTATAGCCATGATTATTGGATTAGTCGGCACCACCATTGCCCCATGGATGCTATTCTACATGCAATCATCGGTGATTGAAAAGGGGCTGAAGATGAAAAACTACAAGTACACTATTATCGATATTGTTGTAGGCTGCGTTGCTACTGTTGTGGTTGCTTTCTTTATTGTAGTTGCATGTGCCTCTACCCTGCATAAAAATGGAATTCAGATAAATGAAGCCAAAGATGCTGCAATGGCGCTAAAACCATTAGCGGGTGCAATCGCCTCACAGGTATTTGCATTTGGACTTTTTATTGCATCGATATTTTCAGCTACCATATTACCACTTGCCACAGCATTCTATATCTCCGAGGCCTTTGGCTTTGAAGCAGGGATTGATAAAAAATGGAAAGAAGCGCCTGAATTCTACACTTTATATACTAGTATTTTGGTAATTGCCGCAGTAATCATTCTATTACCCAATGCACCGCTAATTCAGATTTCATTGTGGTCGCAGGTGCTAAACGGACTTCTATTACCCGTGGTTTTAGTTTGCATGATATTGCTAGTTAACAAGAAAGAGATAATGGGTAAATACGTAAATAAACCTATAAACAATATAATTAGCTGGACAACAATTATTATTCTTGTCGGCTTATCAATTACTCTTCTTGTTATGAAATTATTTGGAGGGAAATAACTTCTTTGATTTGCTAAGCTCAAAGCGCTGGCTTTGCAGATAACCAATCAGAAGATCATTAACCTTAGTAAATTTAAGAATATCATGACCCCCACATGACGGCCCATGTATGATGCTCTGAGCCTGAGTCCTAGCAGAATCGGAGGTCAGAGAATAGGATTACATCGTTCTAATCAAACAAATCGTCAAAATTGAATCCGAGATAAGGTCTTCTTATCCCGAGTTTTTTTTTGCTATATTTGAATATCTCAATTAGAGCCCATAAATGAAAGCACTTTGGCAACCCATTAGAACAGTAAAAGAGAGCTTAAAATTCGTTTCAGCATACGCTATCCTTTTCGCCACGTATATTATAATCCTCCCTAAATCTGGGCACAGCTACGATTTATCTTGCTGGAGCGGTTGGTGCAAACACATATTTACCAATGGTTTAGGGAAAGCGTATCAATCGGGAACCGATTATTTACCGCTTTATCATTACATTCTCTACCTTTTCGGGCTAATACAGGGTAGCACCGAGAATATTGAGCGAAACATCTACCTGCTTAAAGTATTTACCATAATCGCCGAGTTTATTGGAGGTTTCTTCCTGATAAAGCTCATCAAGGAGAGAATTAGCAACACCTACGAGCAATTCTTTTATTCCATGTTCTTCTTCCTAAATATTGCCGTATTTTACAATTCAATAATCTGGGGGCAGGTGGATGGGATACTTACCACGCTACTTTTCATCTCTGTTTACTTCGCTCTAAAAGAAAAAATTCTATCCTCCCTCCTGTTCTTCCTCCTTGCTATTAACATGAAACTTCAGGCTATTATTTTTATGCCTATTATTGGGTTAATGCTACTGCCATTAATGTTAAAGCGGTTTAGCTTTAAAAATCTCACCTTATGGATTGGGTCGCTAATCGTTCTCCAGCTGTTGATTCTGCTACCATTCATTATCAAGGATGATATTGGACGAGTTTTACATGTAATTATCGGCTCATTTGGCAAATACCCTGTTGTATCGATGAATGCCTATAATTTCTGGTTCTGGTTTCTAAAAGGTAATTTAATGCAAATCCCCGATAGCAACCTTTACCTTGGGGGTTCCTATAAGAGTTGGGGGTTGCTCCTATTCTTCACAACATCGTTCGTTGCGCTTTGGCCTTTGATAAAGAATGCTTATTATAAAGCGATAAGGGGATCGATTGAAGCGATTTCCGTTGAAAGAATACTGCTCGTATCAACCCTGATCCCCCTGCTATTCTTCTTTTTTAACACACAAATGCACGAACGTTACTCACACCCTGCACTGATGTTTGTTATCGCTTACTCCATCCTTAGCAAGGATTTTCTTCCATCGGTTATTATCTGCCTAGCCTATCTACTGAACATGGAGGATGTACTGCGCTATCTAAATCTTGATAATTACTCGTATTTTATCTTTAAGCGTCACTTCATAGCAATCATATATGCAGTTGGTATTCTTATCCTTTACGCAAGGTTATACAACTTTAGGTTAAACCTCAATTCCATTTCAGCATCAAAGGGATGAAATTGCTACAATATGATAACCAATAACTACTTTGAACTTGGGTTTTTCCCTACCCCTTTGCACCGGCTTAACCGTTTATCGGAACATTATAGCGACTACAACATCTACATCAAGCGTGATGATCAAACAGGGTTGGCGCTGGGAGGAAATAAAACCCGTAAGCTGGAATATCTTGTAAAAGATGCTATTGATAAGGGTTGTGATACGCTAATAACCTACGGTGCAGCCCAATCGAACCATTGCAGGCAAACAGCAGCTGCGGCAGCCATTGCAGGCTTGGGATGCCATCTTTTGCTTAAAGGCTCGGCTACTCCTGAACTAAATGGTAATATCCTGCTCGATAAGCTTTTAGGAGCCAATATCCATTGGACGGAACAACCCGAAGGGCTATTAACCCCTGAGGAGCTGATTAAAAGGGTAAAATTATCGGGGAAAAAACCGTACTACATACCAATTGGTGGTTCCAATGAGATTGGGAGTCTAGGTTACGCAAGAGCAGTTTTAGAGCTAAAGCAGCAACTTTTCGAGAACATACTTGACATCGACTATATCATTTTCTCATCATCGTCAGGAGGAACTCATGCAGGGCTATTGGTAGGTAAATATCTTTATAACCTATCATCGGAAATTATTGGAATTAGCAACGGCAAGGACGAAATGGGTAAAACCCCCTTAGGCCAACAGATTGTTGATATCGCAAACAAAGTAGCAGCCCTTCTGAAGTTTGATAAATTATTCACCCTTGATGATGTTATTCTCAACAGCGACTACAATAGCGCAGGGTATGGTGTGGTAACCCGAGCGGAAGTTGACGCATTACACCTTCTTGCCCAAAAGGAAGGCATAATACTCGACCCTGTTTACACCGGAAGGGCATTTGTTGGGCTAATTGATTGTCTTGAAAAAGGAAATTTTAAAAAGGGATCGAATATCCTCTTTTGGCATACAGGTGGTGCTCCTGCCAATTTTCACTACGCTAAACAGCTTGTTTAAACACCCGAACAAATCACCAATCAATTTATTGTATATGTTTGCAATTAGGGTTCAACAAAAAAAACTAATATTTTGACAACCGAGAATGTTACTCCAAAGGCCGCAAAAAGCCAATCGAGGAATGGTAGGGTTCCTGCTTACTATCTTATTGCAATGCTCTGTACGCTATTTGTAGCATCGGCGTTCAACCTACTTAGCCATTACGGCTTATTCAAAATAGATGGCACGGTGCTTATGGTCTTCCGTTGGGTTGCCATTGCCACCATTGTAGGTTATGCTGTGTTCCGCAAATCGCTTACCACATGGATTTTGATAAGTATGATAGTAGGAGCTGAGTTTGGGCATGACCTACCACAGTTTGCAGTGAATTTGAATGTGGTGAGTAAAATTTTCCTTCGCTTAATTAAAACAATCATTGCCCCTCTCCTTTTCGCCACCATCGTTGTTGGTATCGCAGGACACTCCAACCTAAAACAGGTTGGCCGAATGGGTTGGAAATCGCTATTATACTTTGAGATAGCCTCAACGCTAGCCCTCGTGATCGGATTGCTTGCAATCAACATTAGCCAAGCAGGCGTTGGTGTTGTAATCCCCGATGCCATTAATCAATCTGAACTACCTGATGTAGCCGTTGTAAAAGGTTCCGATATAATCCTTCATATCTTCCCCGAAAATATTGCCAAATCCATTTACGAGGGGCAAGTTCTTCAGATTGTGATATTCAGCATTTTGTTCGGTATAGCCGTTGCCATGCTAAAGGACAAACACAAGAACCCGATGATCCGTTTCACCGAATCGCTTGCCGAAACGATGTTCAAGTTTACTCAGGTTATCATGTTCTTTGCTCCTTTTGCCGTTTTTGCAGCAATTGCTTATAGCATTGGGCATATGGGCCTTGATATTCTTTTCAATCTATTCAAACTACTTGCTACGCTTTACGTATCGCTAACAGTATTCTTATTAGGAATTTTACTTCCCATTGCCTTACTTTTTAAAATTCCTATCCGAAGATTTATTAAGGCAGTGTCGGAACCGGTAACCATTGCCTTTGCAACAACGAGCTCCGAATCGGCTTTGCCTGTTGCCATGGAACGCATGGAGGAATTCGGAGTACCCCGTAAGATTGTTGCCTTTGTAATGCCTACAGGTTATAGCTTTAACCTCGATGGAACAACTCTCTACCTTTCATTAGCTACAATATTTGTGGCACAGGTAAGCGGAATACATCTTTCCATTGATAAACAGATCCTAATCGTTTTCACGCTAATGCTTACAAGCAAGGGCGTTGCGGGTGTTCCTAGAGCGTCACTTGTTATTTTACTTGGAACTGCCGCAAGTTTCGGCCTTCCTACGTGGCCTATATACATCATCCTCGGGATTGATGAGCTAATGGATATGGCAAGAACTTCAGTAAACGTTCTTGGAAATTGTCTTGCTACAGCAGTTATTGCACGCTGGGAGGGTGAATTTAACCCACCTGCTGAAACAATTAATAATTAACGTGAGTTCGATATAAGAAATAGTGGTAATGCTCTAAAATGTAATTTGTTACAAATTTTTTATTTGGAATTGGAATGGTGCCTGCCTGCCGGTAGGCAGGCACTCTTCCAATTAATCATTAAAGATATAATGATAATAAACAAGTAGTTAAGTTGATTCTTACATCGAACTCACGTTAATTAAGTATAGAATTTCCCTCGATTTTCAATTTATATTAAACCCTTTTTTTCTAGAGTTAATTTCAACCCTCTAAATATTAGTTGTTTGAAATTGATCCGAACACTATTTCTAAGATTCTTAGGGCAAATCTATACATGAATTGAATCCTAAATCGCAAAAAAATCAACAAATTTTACTACCTTTGGCTTGTTCAGGGCTGTCAGAACTACAAATATCGAAGAAACTACTCCCATCACAGGAGAAGACTCCTCATAAATCTGAATTACTGTCAGCTCAGTAAAAAACAGGTTTAATAACTCAAATCCTTCGAGGAGGGGGAAATTCAATGTCATCATTATTCGTAAAATCCTATCTCAAGCTATGCGGTGTAATCCCAGGATTCCGCAAGATTACCCGTAAATGGATGTATCAGCTAATGGCCCGTTTCATTAAACAAGATCAGTGGTCATTCATGAACTATGGTTACGCTCAAATCGATGGGCAAGAGGTAAAACCTATTCTTGACTCCTCTGATGAGGTAAATCGTCTTTCATTTCAGCTCTACCATCATCTAGCCAATGAGGTTAACCTTGAGGATAAATCCCTTTTAGAGGTTGGCAGCGGACGTGGAGGAGGTGCATCCATGATTAAGAAATATCATAAACCTAGCACCATGGTGGGGCTTGATTACTCGGGCAATGCGGTTAAGCTATGCAATAAAAATCATGGACGTGAAGGCTTATCGTTTGTTGAGGGTGATGCTGAAAATCTTCCATTCAGCCACGAAAGCTTCGATGCGGTAATCAATGTGGAATCGTCACACTGCTACGAATCAATGAACCGATTCCTCGGGGAGGTAAAAAAAGTACTTAAGCCCGGAGGGCATTTCCTTTTCACCGATTTTAGGTACTCTTACGAAATGGAGGAGCTTGAGAAGCAGCTGAACGATTCACAAATGGTTGTGATGAAGAAAAGGGATATCACCCCCAATGTGCTCCAAGCCTTGGATGAGGATCACGATCGCCGAATGACCGATATATCGAAGAGCATTCCCAAACTATTTGCCAATCAGTTCCGTGAATTCGCAGGGGTTAAGAACTCTGTTGTTTACAATCAGTTTGCGAATAGAGATCTTATTTACTTCAGTTTTATACTACAAAAACAATAAATTGAACTCAATATAACCAACTAAAGCAGCGCAGGCTTAGGTTTTGCGTTGCTTTTTTAATTGCCTCACCCGATAAAAATACGTTTGAATCTCATTAATGATAAATAATTGCTATTTTTCGAAGTTATTCAAAAACGATTGATAATGATAAATTTTTCAAGAATAGAATGGGGAGTATAAACATTCAATATCTTATTAAAGGGAAGACAAACAGTACTTTACTGCAATTATTCCGATATACCCTTGTCGGTGGTTTCGCATTTTTAATCGATTTCGGAACATTATTCTTTTTAACTGAATACCTCCATATTCACTATTTAATCTCGGCAGGCATTGCTTTTATTGTCGGGTTGATTGTTAACTACTTTTTAAGCGTAAAGTGGGTTTTCGATGGGCATACCATGGATAATCGATTAATGGAATTTGTAGTATTCTCCCTTATCGGGGTGGTTGGATTAGGGTTAAACGAGCTATTTATTTGGATACTCACCGACATATTACTAATTTACTACCTCCTATCGAAGCTTATTACAGCATTCGTAGTTTACTTCTGGAATTTCTTTGCCCGAAAGGTAATCCTCTTCAACAAAAGCAAAAGCAATGAGTAAAACAGCCATTATAATCGGGGCAGGACCTGCAGGATTAACCGCCGCTTACGAGCTTGTCACGAGAACCGATATTAAACCCATTATTATTGAAAGCACCAATGATATTGGGGGTATCTCTAAAACTGTTGTTCACAAAGGGAATCGCATGGATATTGGGGGGCATCGATTCTTCTCAAAGTCCGATACGGTGATGAAATGGTGGCAAGAAATTCTGCCAATTCAAGGATCTAAATCAAAGGATGAAATTCTAAAAGATATTCACTATCAGAATAAGAAAACTACGATAAACCTCTCACCGAATGGCCCTGATCCTGAAATTACTGATAGGGTAATGCTTATCCGTAGCCGTTTATCGCGCATCTTCTTCCTCCGAAAATTCTTCGATTACCCCATAACCCTTAACCTTAAAACATTATCGAACCTTGGAGTAATACGGATTTTTAAAATTGGATGGACCTACTTCTGGGTAAGGGTCTTCCCGGTTAAAAGGATAACCTCTCTCGAAGATTTTTTCATCAGCCGATTCGGGAAAGAGCTTTACAAAACCTTCTTCAAGGACTATACCGAGAAGGTATGGGGCGTATCGTGCACAAAAATTGCAGCCGACTGGGGAGCACAACGGATAAAGGGGTTATCGGTTTCAAGGGCAATCCTTCACGCCATCAAATCGATGTTCAAGAGAGAAAAAAACATTGAGCAGAAGAATACCGACACTAGCCTTATTGAACAGTTTATGTACCCTAAACTTGGCCCAGGGCAGATGTGGGAAACCGTTGCCCGTATTGTAGAGGAAAAAGGAGGTGTTATCATTAAAAACACCCAAGCGGTAGGGATTAATATCAGCACAAATCAGGTTAACGATGTATTATGTATCAACACAACAACTAAAGAAGAATCCACAATAAAAGGGGATTACTTTTTCTCAACAATGCCTGTTAAAGACCTAATCAATGCTATGGGAGGCATTGTTCCTTCATCGGTTAAAGAGGTTAGCGAAGGTCTGCAATACCGCGATTTTATAACCGTTGGTTTACTTCTGAATAAGCTGAAGATTAAGAATGAGACGAAGATTAGCACTTTATATAATCTAGTACCCGATAATTGGATATACATCCAGGAACGGGATGTTAAAGTGGGCAGGCTACAGATTTTCAACAACTGGTCGCCCTACATGGTTGCCGATATCGAGAAAGTATGGATTGGGCTTGAGTACTTCTGTAACGAGGGCGATGAGCTATGGACTAAAACCGATGCTGACTTCATCCAATTTGCTATTGAAGAGCTGCACATGATTGATATTATTGATAGGAATGAGGTAATTGATAGCACGCTAATTCGAATGCCGAAGACCTACCCTGCTTACTTCGGAACCTACTCTCAATTTGATACTATTAAAGATTTTACCAATAAATTTGAAAACCTATTTTTAATCGGGCGAAATGGGATGCATAAGTATAACAATCAGGATCATTCCATGCTTACGGCAATAACAGCGGTTAATAATATAATAGCAGGGAACAAACAGAAGGATAATATCTGGAGCATCAATACGGAGGAGGAGTACCACGAAAAGAAATGACAGGATTTTTTAACCATTTAAGAACATGGTTAGGTTTCATTAGATCAAATTTTTTACTCTCTGATATTCATATAATTAAACAAACAATGTCAAAAATACAAAGAAATAAAAAAGATAATCAAGAAACTGCTTCCGAATCGTTTTTCAAATTCATGCTACAAAAAGAGCAGAAATATCAAGTAATAGCATTCATTGCTCTTTACTTTATACTCTACTATGTAATAACCTATTTGAACCCATACCCCGCAAGCATATCGGACTCGGGGGCGTACGTAAACGCTGCGCTCTCCAACAGGATTGACACCTATAGACCTTTCGGCTATTCGCAGTTTTTAATATCAATCCATAAATGGTCAACATCCATTCACTTTGTTGTTGCAGTTCAATATTTAATAAATGCAATAAGCTCGTTACTACTCATCTTCTCCATCAAATACTTTTTCCAGCCCAAAAGCAAGTTTACCTTTTACCTTTTTGCAATTCTGGCAATATTCTCGCCCCTCTGCATATACCTAACCAATACAGTGTTAAGCGACTCGCTCTTTTCCTCGTTGACCGTTATATGGGTTACAACAGGGCTTTGGATACTATTCGACCGAAATAATTTTCACAAATATTTCTTTTATGCAATCCACCTGATCCTGCTGTTCTACCTTATCAATATTCGATATACAGGGTTAGTATATCTGCCCATAACAATACTACTTCTATTCCTAACCTTTTATCGTCGGAATATCTATATCAGCCTAATACTCTCGGTAATACCCATTATCTTGGTTTACGGTTATTACAATAAGCAAAAGGCAAAGATTTACGACCTAATTCGTGTTGACACCTTTTCGGGCTTCTCGGGTTGGCAGCTGGCGAACAATGCGCTACACTGTATTCCATACGTCGATTTAGACCTATCAGGCATTAAGGATAAACAGGTCAAGGAGTTCGCCGAAATTGCTGTGCAGCTAAAAGCATCGTTGGAGCTGAAGAGTAAGCCAACGGCTAAATTCATGTGGGATAAAACCTCTCCACTAAAGCTTTACTGTTACTACGAGTGCGACAGAACCAATAGCCCTTATATCTACCAATGGAATTACCTCGGAGAGAATGTGTATAGCAAATTCGGATCGTATGTAATTATGAAACACCCATTAACCTTTGCAAAGAACTATCTTATACCAAACCTTTGGACAGCACTTTACCCTGTCCACGATCAGATTGTTAAGCGTTTTAGAATTGACGGAATCCCAGACGAGCGAATGCGCGATTGGTTTAAACTTCCCGCTTCGGAAAAAGTTTATGTTAAGAGTAAAGTATTTGAGAACTACTTTTTTTTAATCCCCATATCACGGTTAATTATTTGGATTGTAGTACTTGGAGCATTTGTGCTATACCTGATTAAACGAAAGCAAATGCAATGGCAACCGTACCAGCATGCTGCATTATGGTTAATATTGATTTTCACATCAATATACCTAGCATTTAACGTTTATGCTAGCCCCTTCGAGTTGCGTTACATTGCGCCTATTCATCTCATGCAGCTTTCGATTATATATATTGTGATTAATACTTTCCGCTTAAACATTCATAAAAGAACACATCAAAAAGTATAATGGACATTTGCTAATCGCTTTTGTAATAGCTACTTTTTCAAGATTAGATTGTGAACTACCCTATACCGAGAGCACAGGGATTTGCCGTTCTTTAAATCAACTCTTCCAAGTCCTACGGTTTTGTGAGTTCGATTTAAGAATGCTTATTATATATAGCTATTTATTAGTACTTTAATGCCAATATTAAGTTTTTTCTTTCTTGGTTAACCTGCCTACCCTGCCTACCGGCAGTTCGGTTTAGCAACTTTGCGAGAGCCCCGCAGGGCTCAACGAAGTTAAAAATAAACGAGCAACAGTCTTTATGCCTGAACGTTACACTTATTAACTAAAGAAAATGCCTACATAAAAATGTGCCTGAGTAGTTACTAATTATTAAATCTTCCGATACGCAACGGCCTCAATTCTCAGCGATGGGGCTTCGCCGTAAGGTCGGCTGTGCGATTTCTTTTTAATAAGTACAAGCTCCCCATTTAGCATGGCGGCTTTCTTTCGAAGGATAATATTAGCTGAGTTCTCAAGGGTTTGGGGCTTAACGTACTGCTCACGGGTACTCGCCTCGACCACCACTTCTATTAGGTCAATCTCAATCATCATCGGGCTTACATCCTTTGGGTTTTCGGTAACCTTAATCTTTTCCCAATCACTATTCTGAGGAATATCAACAGCCCGAGGGGTTATCACCTCCTTACTTCCGCTCCGATAGTAGATAACGTTAACCAATCTCCTATCGATTTGAACCATGGTCGATTCTTTAGGCCGCGAATAATAAATGAATTTCGTTGAAAATTTTCTTATTTCTACTTCTCTTTGCTCCCCGGTCATAAGCATCATAATATCGACACCTAGCTTTGACTTGGGGAAGGCAGCTGATGCGTTGGTGCTCTTATTGGTGGTATCCTGAATAAAATAATTTCCCATAGCCAATAAGGGTTGACTATAGCTTAAAACCATTAATACAATAACAGACAGGAGGTTTCTCATTATTAAAAAAATCCGTAGCAAAAATAGCAATAATTATACCATTGAAAAATATATCCTAAAAATGAGCTATTCAATAAAATAAAAAGGGGGCGCTCCTTCTACGAAACGACCCCTAAAATAAGTATGAATGAACTATTTTTTCTTCAACTTGTGCTTCTTAACGAAATTCTCAAGAACACCCTTTAAATCGGGTAATCCAATCTCAGCTAGATCGTAGTAAACACGTGTATTAGGCTTCTTAATCTTGATGATACGGTTAAGGTCAATTGGAGTACCGATGATAACGGTATCGCAATCGGTCTTGTTGATGGTAGCCTCAAGATCCTTTAGCTGCTGCGCGCCATAGCCCATTGCTGGTAGAATATTACCAATATTTGGATAAATCTCATAGGTCTCTTTCAGTTTACCTACTAAGTATGGACGAGCATCAATCTCTTCAGAAGCACCAAATTTGCGGGCGGCAATAGTACCAGCACCAATCTTCATCTCACCGTGGGTAAGGGTTGGGCCATCCTCAACGATTAAGCAACGTTTTCCTTCAATAAGACTTGGATCATCAACCTTGATTGGAGAAGCACCGTCAACAACAATAGCTTTGGGATTGGTTTTGCGGATGTTGTCGCGAACAATTTGAATTCCTTCTGGCGATGCTGAATCCATCTTGTTAATAACAATTACATCTGCTAAACGAATATTAACCTCACCTGGATAGTAGCTAACCTCAGCACCTGGTCTGTGTGGGTCAGCAACAGTTATAGTCAAATCTGGTTTGTAGAAAGCGAAGTCGTTGTTACCACCATCCCAAAGGATAACATCGCAACCGCTAGGATCTTTCTCTGCTGCACGAAGAATTGCCTCATAGTCAACCCCAGCGTAGATAACATTACCACGTACTACGTGTGGTTCGTACTCTTCCATCTCCTCAACGGTACACTTGTGCTTCTTCAAATCTGCTACAGTTGCAAAACGTTGAACTTTTTGAGCAACTAAATCGCCATAAGGCATTGGGTGGCGAACAGCAACAACCTTAAGGCCTTGAGCCATTAAATGCTCAACAACTTTACGTGATGTCTGTGATTTTCCGCAACCTGTACGGGTAGCAACAACTGCAATAACTGGTTTTGTGCTCTTAACCATAGTCTCACCTGGGCCAAGCAGCATAAAGTTTGCACCAGCAGCATTAACAATTGAGCTGATATTCATAACCCGATTGTAAGGAACATCGCTATATGAGAATACACAATCAGTAACTTTTAAATCTTTAATCAACTTTACAAGTTCTTCCTCAGCAAAGATTGGAATTCCTTTTGGATAAAGTTTTCCGGCTAATTCGGCTGGATATTTACGACCGTCTATATCAGGAATTTGTGCTGCTGTAAAAGCAACTACATTATACTGTGCATTATTGCGAAAGAAAGTGTTGAAGTTGTGAAAATCTCTTCCGGCAGCACCAATAATAATTACATTACGTTTTGTCATGGAACCTCCTTTGTATTATTTAGTTTTCAATTGTTTATTCGTAAAATTGCCTGACAAATTTAGAAGTTTAAGTATCACTATAAAGTTGGTTTGAGAAAATTTGAAGCCATTCGGATTGAAAAATAATCGTAAATATCTATATATAACTGATTATTATATAGTTATGCCTACATCAATCAAAACATGTTAAGAAACATATTATAAAAATATCCATTTATCGGTTTACCCCTCATTCGAAAATATCTATATATAAGTACCATATTTCGTTGAATTGGCGGTGTATATACAACAATTGATCAAAATCATTGTAATTAAACCCATTTTTAGTAGGTTGGCTAGATGGATAATGTATTTTTGTATAAGAAAACTTATTTTGATTTAATTGGGAAAAAATGGAAAGGTATTTTACCAATTCTACCGATGATTCCCCATCAATTCTATTCGATGGGGATAAGGGTTTGATTGAAATTATTGGGAAATCGCTCCCCGAGGATGCTATTACCTGCTACACTCCGTTATACAACTTGGCGAAGGAGTACATTAAATCACCCAAACAGCATACCACATTAAATTTCCGATTAGTATATCTGAACTCATCATCGGCAAAAAAAATTCTTGAAATAATAAGCCTATTCGAAGATTTCCCCTCACAGGATTATCGGGTTACCCTAAACTGGTTTTACAATGCCGACGATGAGGATATGCACGAAGAGGGTGAGGAGTTTAAAAGGATGACCGATTTACCCATAACGCTAGTAAAAGAGCAATAAGATTATTAACCTGAATGGAACTGAAAACTAACAGATATTTATTGGCTATTCTCTTGACCGGATTCTTCTTGTCGCTCCAAATACATTTCGCTTCGGCTCAAAAACAGCTATCCGAAACGCTGCAAAAGGAGGTTGATGATAATCTTGTCAAAGCAAGAACGCTAGAATCGAACGGAGATTTTAGCCAAGCAGGGTATTACTACAATACCATTGCAACCACTTACTGGATGAATGGTCTGCCGAATGAGGCCATTGCCAATTTCCGAAAAGTTATTGGATCATACGAAAAGGTTGGCAACCGTAATGCCATTAAGAACACCTACAATAACATTGGCATGGCCTACACCGATATTGGCGACTACTCAAACGCCCTTGTCAACTTTGAAAAGTGCCTCCTGGAATGCCGTAATGCAGCAAAAAAAAACGAAATCGCATCAGCCCTAATCAATATAGCCAACACATACACCCAAACTGCAAGCTACGAAAAGGCAATTAGCACGCTCAATGAGGCAACCTCAATAGCCCAAGAGGTGAACGACACAAAGCTTCTTCGGAATATATATTCAGTATTAGCAGCCAACTACGAGAAGATGGGAAATACCGAGAAATCGGCGGAATACTTTGCCCTTTACACCGCAATAACCCGAAAAATCCAAAAGGAGGAATTTCAAAAAAAAGAAGCCGAGACAAAGCAAATAGTCAACGAAGCTCAGAATAGGGTTCAGGTTGCCGAATCGCAAAAACAGCAAACACAGATAGCCCTAGAGGAGAAAAAGGAAATTCTCGATAAAACCGAGAAAAATCTTCAGAAAACCGAGAAAATATCGAACGTTCAAAAAACACAGATCAACCAATTGAATAGGGAAAAGGAGTTTCAAAACGTTGTAATAAGCAATCAGCGCTTAATTCGAAATATATTTATTGTTATAATCGTTGCAGTGCTAGCATTTTCTGGGTTACTCGTATATAGTCTTTATAATAAAAAGAAAGCCAACGCCCTGCTAGCAAAGCAGAACGATGAGATAACCCAACAACGGGATATGATTGAGCAGCAAGGGCTTGAACTAGTAGGAGCAATGGTTCAGATCGAGAAGCAGAACCACGATATTACAAGCAGCATAAACTATGCGCATCAGATACAGGAAGCCCTACTACCCACTGAAGAGAATCTTAGAAATATACTCCCCGATTCGTTCGTTCTTTTTAAGCCACGTGATGTTGTTAGCGGCGATTTTTACTGGTTTACCGCTTACTCGGGCAAAAATGGCGCAAACGAAAAATCTCACCGACACCATATCAAGCTGAGCAATGTTCCTGACGATGAGAGCGGTTTTATCATTACCGCCGTGGATTGTACAGGGCATGGAGTACCTGGCGCATTCATGTCGATGATTGGGTTTAACCTGCTCGAAACCCTATCGCGAAGCGGAGTGGTTAAACCCAATGAAATGCTTAACGATCTGCATAAATCTGTCCGTTATTTGCTTAGGCAAAGTAAAAGCGACAACCGCGATGGAATGGATATGGCCGTTTGTGTGGTTAAGGATAACGGCAAGCGGTTGGAGTACGCCGGTGCTAAAAACCCTTTGTTATTCATCTCAAACGGAGAGGTTCATTATATCAAGGGCGATCCTGTTCCCATCGGAGGCATTCAGAAAGAGGTCAAAAGGGAGTTCACATTGCATACAATCGATATTACATCACCCACATATTTCTATATCTTTTCCGATGGCTATACCGATCAGTTTGGAGGGGTTGGCGATATAAAATTCTCGTCCCGGAAGTTTAAAGAGTTACTGCTCGAAATCCACTTACACCCGATGATTGAACAGAAGGAGATTTTAAACCAACGCATTACAACCTGGATGGGTAAGAATAAACAGCTCGACGATATAATTGTTATTGGCTTTAAACTTGGTGATAGAATAATAGAATTATCTTAGCATATGATTAAAAGAGTTACTCTAAAACTACTCCTGATCACTTTATTAACTCCATTCTTAATGGGGCAACAGAAGGGAGCAGGGATATATGTTGACAGCTTAGGCCAAGTGTATGTGCAAGCGAACATGCCGGCATACTTCTTTATTGCACCAGAGAACAATCAAGAAAAGAGAATCCTTATCACTAGCAAGGATCCAGAATCAAACCCGATGTACTTCGATGGTAACGGTACACATTATATTCGAACCGTTGATGGTGAAACGAATAGGCTGATTAGCTTTAAAATTTTTGCCGATGGAATAGCCCCTAAAGTTAATTTAAGTTTTAAAAATACTCTTTTGAAGAATTCACGAAAAAGGTTCTATGTTGAGGTTGGCTCTAAGGCCGACATCATCGCAAAGGATAACCTTTCGGGTGTTCAAGGGGTATTCGTTTCAATTGATAATGAAGATTTTACAAATACCAAAACAGTCGTTTTTGATAAAGAGCGCGATTATAACATAAAAACATTTGCTATCGATAATGTTGGTAATATTAGCGACACGCTTAGGTTTAATGTAATTACTGCGGTAGATTCAATCGTTAAGATCAGGAACATTTACTTTGACACCAATAGCTCAAGGCTTCGACCCATAAGCAAGCTTGAACTTGATGAATTTGCTCAAGTTCTGAACGAATACCCCGAAATAAGGATTGAGCTCCGTGCTCACACCGACTGTAGAGGTGATGCCGCTTACAATCTTAACCTTTCCGAGTTGCGTGCTGAATCAATTGTTAACTATCTAATTTATAAAGGGGTAAAAAAGAACCGGTTAACCTTCAAAGGGTATGGGGATACAAACCCCGTAAATGAGTGTACGAAAGATGTAATATGCTCCGATGAAAAGCATCAGGTAAACCGTAGAGTTGAGTTCAAAATACTTCCGATTAAATAGAACCCGATTATGTTAAGACAAAATATATCATTCATATCTATAATGGTTAAATACTTCATCATAATCATTGCTGTTTTTTTAAGCATCAATTTAACAGCGCAGAACGATACAATCCCCACTTTATACAAGGATTCAACCGGTAAACTCTTTATTGCAAAGGGGACTCATGTGTACCTCTTCATTGGAACATCACCCGAAGGGAGTAAAAGTTTTAGATTAAAAGGGGATAACGGTAACGAACCATTACACTGGAGTAACCATGGACTAAAACGCCTTACGCATCTAAATCTCGACCTAGGACGCAAAGTCAATCTCGACCTTTTCGCAGATGCCCTTCCTCCTAAGTCCTCAGTTGGGTATGATTCCGAAAAAGTTTTTCAAAAAGCTAATACCACATACCTCTCGGGGCTATGCGTCATTGAACTCTCAGCAAAAGACCCCGATGCCGGTTTAAATGGAATTTACTACTCTATCAATGATGGGACGAATATAAAGTACAACGAACCTATCTCGCTGAAAAGCGAAGGGAGCTATAAACTAACAGTATTTGCCCTTGATAACGTTGGAAATAAAGAGGAGGAGGCTACGCATACTATTGTTGTTGATAACACCCCTCCCCTCTCAAATTTAGATTTAATTGGTGATAAGTTCGAGAATATAGTATCGGGGCGATCAACTTTAGCGTTAACTTCCGCTGATGCTATAGGGGTTAAACAAACTTTGTATAAAATCGATAGCAGTAAACTGGAAATCTATACGAAACCAATAAGTACATCATCGCTAAGCGAAGGGGAACACACAATAAGCTGGTATTCAATTGATGAGGTTGGCAATACCGAGAACCCTAAATCTTTCACATTTTTTGTTGATAAAACACCACCTATGGTTTTTGAAGAGATTGTAGGTAATACATACATTGTTGCAGGTAAAGAGTACTCTTCGGGTAGAAGTCAGCTAAGAATTGCTGCAGTGGATAATAAATCTGGCGTTAAGGAGATTAACTACTCTTTAAATAATAGCCCTTTTGTATCCTACGAAAAACCAGTATATCTATCTGACATTATGGGTTCAGTTAGCTTAAAATCTTTTGCAATAGATAATGTTGGTAACCGAAGTAAATCTGATACTCAGTCTGAATCATTTAGCATGCCTATGGTTGACATCACTGGACCTCAGATTAGGAAGAGCTTCATTGGTCCAAAAATGACCATCAGGGATACCCTTTGGATTGGCCCAAAAACAAAAATATCAATTACAACCAACGATATTGGGGCCGGGGTTAGCAAGGTAAACTACAGGTTAAAGGGTGGAGACGAAAAACTCTATACTGAACCATTTACTCTCGAAACCGGAGGCAAGCACGAAATGGTATGCACTGCTTACGATAATGTGGATAACGTAAACCTACTCTCATTTAATTTTTGTATTGATAATCAACCCCCATCAATCTACCATCATTTCAGTATAGAACCATCGGGATGGTTGAATGAAAACGATGCAAAGATTCCCATTTTTTCGAAAGGAATTAAACTTTACCTCGCAGCAACCGATAATGTATCAGGGGTTGAAAAGCTAGGCTATATTTTGAATGGGGCAAGAGAAATCAAATATGGTTCACCCATTGAAGGGTTTAAAACCCTTACCACCTATACGCTACTCATTAAAACCATTGATTTTTTAGGAAACGCCTCTGAAAAAACCATTACGTTTAGAGTGGAATAGAGATATTCGAAAAGAATTAAACGCAGAGTCGCTGAGAAATATAAAGAACCCGTTTAAATATTTGATAATAAAATTCTTCGTACAAAGAAAATCCCTGATTATAGTAGGGGGGTTACCCTTTTCTCAAGGGAGCATGCCACACCTACGGTGTTTAAGATAAGCTAGGAATCTCCCTTATACCGACATATCACGCCTAACGGCGTTTCCTCTACAGCTACCAGCGCATTAAGCCCAGCGGGCTGAAACATCGGTAACCGACAAGCGTGCTACGTGCTATAAAACCCCAGAGGGGTGATACTATCAATACCCTTAATATCTACACCTTACAAATATTTCACCCTACTGCTATAATTTTAAACGTTTAACAGTTTCTAGGGGATTAGCTCCGCATCCTCTGCGTCTCAGCGGTGAAAATCATTCGTTTTTATAAATAGCTATGCTTCCCCGAATCAGCTGAAGAGAACGGTGCAACGGCCCGTTGGTAAATCCCCTGAACATAAGCTATTGCCATTCCGTAGTTGGTAACGGGAACACCCGCTTCAATCGCCTGTCGAAGTCTATTAAATATCTGCTTACGGGTAATCATACACCCACCACACTGAATTACCAATGCGTACTCTTTTATATCATGGGGAAGTTTATCTAGCCCTGCCACCACATCGAATTCCAACCTTTTGCCTGTAAAATTGCTAATCCAACGGGGAATTTTTACCCGCCCAATATCATCGCATGAGGTATGATGCGAACAACTTTCGAGGAGCAGCACCCTGTCGCCATCCTTTAAATCCGAGATCATCGGGGTACCCTTGATGTAACTCTCGAAATCGCCTTTAAACCGTGCCAAAAGAATGCTGAAGCTGGTAAGCGGAATATCCTTTGGGATAGAGGCATCGGCCTTAACGAATATCTGGCTATCGGTAACCACCAAAGCAGGTTTTATTGCCGTTCTCCGCAGGAAAGCATCCACCTCGCGCTCTTTTAGCACAATGGCAACCGCATCGTTATCCAAAATATCGCGGATAGCCTGCACCTGTGGAAGGATTAGCCTGCCTGCTGGAGCCTCAACGTCAATAGGGATAATAAGCAGAACAATATCACCGTAAGAGATTAAATCGCCAAGTAACGTTGGGGTTTTATAGGATGATTCGGGGATTGCATGCTGAATCGCAAGAACAAGCTCCTCAACGCAATTGGGGTTATTAATGCTGGTTTCAATAACCTGAGACTTCGAACACTTCTCCCGCAATTCAGCTCTAAACTCCTTTGTTATGGGCACAATATCGCTTTTGCCATGGACAAAAATAAAAGGAATCTCGGTTTTAGCGAATTCGGCGATCAGCATATCCTCATGCTCGCCCCATGAATTATCGACCAAAAGGAGGATCGCCAAATCGATATGGTTGATAGACTCCAACGTTTTCTCAACCCGCTTCGCACCGAGTTCACCAATATCATCGATGCCTGCCGTATCGATTAGAATAACTGGCCCAAACCCGGTAATCTCGAACGATTTCTTTACCGGATCGGTGGTTGTACCCGCAAAATCCGATACGATTGCCACATTCTGCCCTGCAAGCATATTGATGAGCGAGCTCTTCCCGTTGTTGCGCCTGCCGTATATGCCAATATGAGGTTTCGATTCTTTCCCTTTTACCATTCGCTTTGAAATATACAGCAAATTAAACCATTATTAGCGAAAAATGTTTCATACTCAACACGATCTTTGGATAACCATTTTTAAAGATCGTATGAGCACATTTTTCAAGAATATAAATCAATGTCGTTTTAATTAAGGTTGATAAAACGCTGACAGGTTCTTCGAATTCTGTCAGGTTAACCAACTTGATTGACCTTTCAGAGTCGGAAGACCTGAAAGCGTCAATTGTAAAATCCTTAATTAAACGACATTGGAATATAACCTCTCATACATTAAAATAAAGTCAGTTCGATGTAAGAATTAACTTAACTACTTGTTTATTATAATCATATCAATATGGAATAATTGGAAGAATGGAATGATGGAATTTTGGAAGAAAAATGTTAGAAGAAACCCCATTAATCCATCATTCCATCATTCCAAAAAAACATACACATATCTGTAATGTATTGTATAATTGATATTTACTATTGTCGCTTAGATCGAACTCACGTTAAAATAGTTTGATAATAATACTTATTGCTTAGCTAAATCCTAGCGTCTTTGTGCCTTCGTAGCAAATCATTCAATCGTTAGTCATAAGCAATAAAAATTGAAAAAAACTAAAATCTTTGTAATTTAGTCTTCTGAAATGCAGAATTAAAACAATCGTTTAAACCATAGTAAAACCAAACAAAATGAAAGCAAGAATTATCGGATTGATGCTAGTGGCTGGGGTATTAATATCAGGGAATCCTGCATCAGCACAGTTTAAAGACTTATTGAATAAAGGCGTAAATAGCGCTCTAGACAAAAAGCTAAAGAAGGACGAGGAGGAGCGAAAGAAAAAAGAGGCTGAGAAGAAGAAGGCTCAAGGACAAACCCAGTCAGGAGATCAGCAATCGAGCTCGAATCCTGCCGATAACCTTATGCAGAAGAAGATGATGGGCATGATGGGCATGAAGGATGTAAAGCACGAAACCAGCTACTCGTTCACCTCAAGCATGACCATGGAGATGCAGTCAACCGACTCGTTGGGTAAAAAATCGGAAAAAGTGCTCTACACCACATTCTTCGATAAGAATAGCAAGAGCTTCGCCATGGAGTTCGAAGCTGCCGACAAGCAAACCAAGGAGAAACAACAAAGCCTGTTTATTTACGATTACAAGAACTGGGCAATGCTTATTCTTGGGGGGAAGAGCGGCGAAAAGAGCGGCATTGCCATGGAGATGCCGAAGGATTCAGCAATTGAAGCGAAGCAAAAACAAGGCAACAATGCACAGGATAAAAAGGATTATAAAGATTACATGTCAAGCTATAAGCCAACCGGAAGAACAAAAACCATTGCAGGGTATAGCTGCAAGGAGTACGTTCACGAAAACCCCCAGGGGAAAACCGAAATTTGGGCAACCAAAGATGTTGTTTTCGACTACTCATCGGCATACGGGCAGATGGGTGGCATGGGCGTATTCGCTTCGGGTGGCACAACCTCCGGCGTGGGCACCATGATGGAGATGCACACCTACGCAAAAGACTCCAAGGCTCAATCGGACCTAACCGTTGTTGACATCAAACCGAGTAACCCAAAAACGTTTAACCTTGCCGGGTATCAGATTATCGGCATGGGCGGCGGACAGGGACAGCAGCCAAAAGGGAAAGGGAAGAAGTAAAATAACGTGAGTTCGATCTAAGGAATGATAGTAATACTCTAAATTTCAATTTATTACAAATATTTCATTTGGAATTGGAATGGTGCCTGCCTGCCTGCTGCCTGCCGGTAGGCAGGCAGCAGGCAGGCATCATTGGCTACGCCGAACTCGCAAGCTCGGTTCCATTTTCTCCAATAAAGCAAAATACTGATAATATATCATTTAACGTGAGTTCGATATAAGAAAAAGGGTTATGACAGTTGATGCCTGAGAATAAATATCAGCCTTAGCTACAAATACAGGCTAAAGGCTGAATCACTAACTCCGCCTTTTAAGGCGGAGTTAGTAAACGCTGAATTAGCTGGGCTTTAGCCCTGAGTAAATAAATGATATCATTGTATCCCGCTATTAGCTTTAATTAGCAATCCATTTGATGTTGGGCTAAAGCCCATTGCCTTTTTCCATTAGACACCGCCTTGAAAGGCGGTGTTAGTGATTGTGCTTGTAGCTGTTTTCTACCCTTAAACCCTTATATCGAGTTGACGTCATTTAAGTTGTTTCTTACATCGAACTGACGTTAAAATAGTATTTTTGCTATACCCTCTTCTTCGAACAGCTAGGCTTCAAAAGGCTTTCAGGGTTAACCATCTCCTTTTAGCGGCAACCAAACAGATATAATATGGGCGTTACTTGCTAAGGCCTTGGAAAAGAACTTTACCTATGGGGCAAAACCCCAATAGATTTCTGATCGGTTTCCTTTTCAAAAAAGGACTCAACCGATAGTCAGTTTATATATCTGACATCCTGCTATATAGTAAATTATATTTAAATCTGTTAGGATATTAATAAGAAAAATGTATAATTTTATAGGAGGGAATAAAAGCGTACAATTCATCAAAATTGTACGCTTTACCTTTGAATACGAATCGTAAAAAATATACCATGTTATTCCTTGAACCGTATGATGTGGTTAACCTTTTTCACTTTGACTAATGAAGGAATCACTAGATAAAATACAACTAATAAAATCATGAAAAAACTAACAATTCTATTCGCTTTAATAGCGGTAAGCATTTATGGGTTAAAAGCGCAAATCGCATGGCCATTGAATGGCACAAGTATATACTATAATGGAGGTAATGTTGGGATTGGTACTACAACACCATCCGAAAAATTGCATATACGGAGCACATTCCCAGTAATAAATTTGGAGAAAGCAGGTATTTTAAATTGGAAAATTGGCAACCGTTTAGAGAATAATTTTTCTATATATTCTGATGCTGGTGCTGGAGATGCATTATCTATTAATTGTAATACTGGCAACGTCGGCATTGGTACTACAACATCATCCGAAAAATTGCACATACGGAGCACATTCCCAGTAATAAATTTGGAGAAAGCAGGTATTTTAAATTGGAAAATTGGCAACCGTTTAGAGAATAATTTTTCTATATATTCCGATGCTGGTGCTGGAGATGCATTATCTATTAATTGTAATACTGGCAACGTCGGCATCGGCACCACCAACCCCACGGCAAAGCTCGCCGTTAATGGAAACATTAAGGCCAAAGAGGTAAATGTTACCCTCGATGGTTGGGCTGACTTTGTATTCCACCCCACCTACAAGCTACGCACCCTAGGTGAGGTGGAGCAGTTCATCAAGGCCAACAGCCACCTGCCCGAAATCCCCACCGCAGCGGAGGTGAAGGAGAACGGCGTTAGCCTGGGCGAGATGAACGCCAAGCTGCTCCAGAAGGTGGAGGAGCTGACGCTGTATATGATTGAGCAGCAAAAAATAATTGAAAAACAAAACTTGAGAATTGAAAAACTTGAGAAAACGACAAACAGCAAATAAAATATAACATGAAAAAATTAGCTATTCTATTCGCACTAATCGCATTAAGCATTTACGGGTTAAAAGCGCAAATCGCATGGCCACAGAATGGCTCTAATATCTACTATAATGGCGGTAATGTCGGCATTGGAACAACAGCACCTGCTTGTAAATTCAATATCATTGATGCGTCAAACTACCAAACTTCCACTGGACTTTCTTTAGGTTCATTAACAGTGGCAAATAATTATGCTGGCACAGGTTCGAACATTGTTCTCTTTGAGAATCAAAATGCAGCAGCAGACAATCAA